>Ga0070665_100005783_pt1 | contig 12687 bp, 7 predicted proteins | sample KBSS13metaG_FD_65862 | JGI IMG/M metagenome (GOLD analysis project Ga0070665, IMG submission 65862) | Switchgrass rhizosphere microbial communities from Kellogg Biological Station, Michigan, USA - KBS S1-3 metaG | ecosystem: Host-associated > Plants > Roots > Rhizosphere > Soil ... | reverse complement strand
CCGGCGAGCTCGTCGTTGGGCGACAGCAGCGGCATCGTCTCGGACTGGCCTTTCACTTGCGTGATCTCGACCAGCGGCTCATTGCGAGCGCGCAGCTCCGCATAAGCGCGATCGATCGGGCGGCCGTTCCACATCGTGCGCTCGAACATCGTGCCGTCCGAGCCATTGGAGTTGTGTGGAATCGCCAGTGTCTCGATGCCTTCCGCGCGGCGCGCATCCAGCCAGTGCCACAGGTCTTCGGGGTTCTGGGAATCGAGCGCGGAGTAGGGAAGCGGTGGAGCGTTGCTGCCTCCGAAGATCACATTGCGGTGGAGGTTCCGCACTTCCGGCAGCGAGGTGTACTCGTAGGCAATGAACGTCGTGAACTTGCCGGGATCGTTGTTGCGCTCGGCGCTCCGAACGGTGTCCTGCCAGGCCGACGTGGTTGCGGACATGTTGGCGAGCTCGGGGAGCCGCTGGCCGCTCGCGAGGCTATCCGCAAAGCGAGCGAACGCTGCGAGCACCTTGTTGCGCTCACTGGCGAACAGCTCGCGTGCGTAAGGAACCTTCGAGTACTCGGAGCCTGCGGTATCGATCGCGGGAAGCACGCCGAGGTACTCGGCGTGATCGGTGACGGCGAGGAAATCGAGCGGCCCCGAGGTGAGTCGCAGATCGAAGCCCATCGCGTGCTGGATCGTGCCGCCCTTCGCGTAACGGTAGGCGTCCTCCGGCGTCGCGCGAACGTTGAAGATGTAGGCGTCGAACGAGTTGCGCGTGTGGAGGTGCAGGTCACCGAAGTAGACGTTGCGCAGGGGATTCGGCGCGGGCTGGTCCGTCCTGCCGGCGCCCGGCTTCCGCACGGTGTTCGAAGCAGCCGGGGGCGCGGGTTCCTGTGACGTGCAGGAGGCGAGGAGCGCGGCGGCAGCCACCGCGCTCCATCGCATGCATCGCTGCCGCGTCGTCAGAACGACTTCCTCACGCCCAGCTCGAACGTGCGGCCGAGCGGATTGGCGGTCCAGGGGTCGTAGCCAAACTCTTCCTGCGCAGGCGGCGGATCACGATCGAAGAGATTCCCTACCGTTGCCGTGAAGGCCAGGTCGTCGGCGTATTCGAAGCGATACGTGACGTCCGCCGTCACCCAGTTCTCGCCGTCTTCGCCGTACTGGATGCCGACGCGCTCGTCTTTCACCGCGGACACGAAATTCACGCCCACCCGCACGTTGTGCCGGCCGAGGCCGTAGTTGGCGCCGAGGTTCGCGCGCCACTTGGGCGCCGAGACCGCGAAGGTCGCGAAGTTGAGCGTACCCAGTCGATCGTCGGCCGCCGACACGGTGACGCCGTCGAGTCGTGTCGCGCCCGTCTCGAGCTTCGTGACACGCGTGGCCGTGAGGTCGAGTGCGAGATCGCCACGGCCCAGGGACATGCCGTAGCCCGTCTGGAGGTCGAAGCCACTCGTGCTCTGGCCGGGGCCGTTGCCGTAAAGGGTCGAAACCGAGGAGAACGATCCGATACCGTTCATTCCCACTCGGCATCCCGAATTGAAGGCGATGCGGTTGAGCAGGGGCTGAACGTTCGGATCGCACGTCGTGATGGTGCCACCCGCTCCGTTGAACACCAGGCTCGCGATCTGGTTCGGGTCCGCGATCTGACCGATCTGGTCCTGCGTGCGAATGTCGAAGTAGTCGAGAATGAAGCGGAAGCGGTGATCGTCAGTGAAGCCGCGGCTCTGCCAGATCGCGCCGACGTTCCACGACTTGGCCGTCTCCGGCTTCAGGTTGGAGTCGGTGATGAATTGCGCAGCGAGCCAGTTCCCGCCTGCAACGGTGAAGGTGCGCGCCGCGACCGTCACGGCACCCGGCACGACGCCAAGCGGCGGCGCCTGATAGTTGGTGCCGTACGAGCCGCGAAGCGACAGCGGGCCCCACACGTTCCACTTGCCCGAGAGCTTGTAGACCGTGGCGTCGAGATCGCCTGAAAACGACTCATGACGAGCTGCGGCCTGCAGGTGCAGTCGGTCCAGAACGGGGATCTCGAGCTCGGCGAATACCGAGTACTGATTTCGATGCGAAGAATCGGGGGGATTGGGAGCAAAGAGCACGAATGGGCCGGGACTGTCAGGCGTGCAGCCGCGGAAGTTCGGGTCGGTCGTCGCGAGCGGTGACGGCGGCAAGTTTGGTGAGCCCGGGCCGTTCGCGCTGGTGGAGCTGCCAGGCCATTCACACGGCACGCTGCCGTTGAAGAGCGGATCGGGTACATCCTCGTGACTCTTGATCCGGCGAGTCTGGCCGCCGAACGCCCAGCCGACTTCGCCGCCCGGAAGACGGACACCCGACATGCCGTTGAATACGAGGTCGACGGTGAGATTGCTGTTGATGGTGTCCGTGCCGCGAGGATCGAACATCCAGCGGGTCAGCTCCGCGGAGTTCTCATCGCCAGCGACGAAGTTGGGGTTCGAGAGACCGCGCACGGGCTGATTCGCAAACGAGGTGGAGAAAGGGTTCCACCACAGGCAGCCATTGCGGCCGGCGGCTCCGGGGTTCTGGGTGCCGAAGCGCGCGGGGTCGAGATCCGTCGCCTGGCAATTGGCGCCGCCGAATCCGTTCAACGCTTCCTGCACGCGATAGCCGATCGTGTCCGGATGCGTGTTGAACGAAGAGGAATGGTTGTACGTGAATGCGAGGTCGTAGCCGACGTCGCGCGCAAAGCGCGCCCAGTCGCCAAACTCGCCGTTCAAACCGGTGGACACGCGCCAGACCTTGTTCTCGACGCGGTCCGGCACGCCGAAGCCGTTGCCGTCGCCGAACGCGAAATTGCCGCCGTGTGCGAGCAGACGATAGGCGACGGGCGTGAATCCCGAAGCGCCCGTGACGCCGTTACGTGCGGCGAACTCCGCTGCATAGGGGTTCGTGATCGGCACATAAAACTGGAACGTCGAGCCCGTTGCCAGCGCCGGTCCACGAACCATGGGTTGTGCAGGGGAACCGAATACCTGCGGAGAGACCACCTGGCCGTACGACGCATCCAGATGGAACTTGTTGTTGTCGTTGAGCTGCGCAGTCAGCTGCGCGTAGGCCCGGTAGATGTCGTTCTTCTCCACCAGGTTGTAGTACGGGATGTAGTTGTAGGCGCAGGTGAAGTTGTTGTCGTAGCGGCCGCCCACGGCCGCGCAGCTCGCCGGCGTGAAGTCAGAGACGATTCCGCCGGTCGGCGCGCCGAACTCGCCGTCGGCCGTGGCGCGGGGCACCGCGGGCAGCGCACCGCGCGGAACCCATCCCGCGAGATTGCTGAAAGTCGACCAGGGCGCGGGGTTGTAGCCAGCGCGTGTGGGGTCGAGGGAGGCCTGGGTGAAGTCACGAGCGAGCGCGTGCACGCGCGAGCGATGCTCGTATTCCGCCGAGAACAGGAAGTTGACGCGGTCTTCGCCGATGCCGCCGAGGAGCCCCGCGGAGTAGTCGCCGCCCATCGAGCCTTCGATGTTCTTGTACTGCGAGCTCACCTCGAAGCCGGTGAAGCGCTCCCGCGTGATGAAGTTGACGACGCCGCCCGTGGCGTCGGCGCCGTAGATGACCGCGGCGCCATCCTTGAGGATCTCGGTGCGCGCGAGCGCGATCGACGGAATGTTCGCGGTGTTGAGATCCGTGCGCCGGCCGTTCATCAGGATCAGCGTCTTGTCCGATCCGAGGTTGCGCAGGTTGTAGGTGACGGAGCCGGTGAGCGCCGGGCCGCCGAAGTAGTAGGACTCGCCGGTCACGGGGCCGGAGATGGTGAGACTCTTCGCAAACTCGAGCGCGGTCGGCGATCCCTGCTTCTCGAGGGCTTCCTGGGAATACACCTCGACGGGGAGGGCGGCATCGAGTGGTGTGCCGCGAATGTAGGAGCCGGTGACGACGACCTCCGCAACATCGCCGTCGTCCGTGCCGGGCTTCGTGTTCGCGGCAGATGGCGTTTGCTGGCTCCAGGCGGGCGACGCTCCGCTCGCCAGGCCCAACAGAATCACGGCGCCGGACGCGCCATGGAATGCGACTTTCATGCTCCTGAGCCCCCTCGTGAGTCAAATGTTATTAGTTCGCGTGTGAGTGAGTGTTGCGCAGCGAGGCGGGCCGAGTCAATTATTGTCGTAAAATGTGCCTCGCCGGGTGGCAAGAACGGTATTGAGAAGATATTCACTCTGAAGTGAACGTCGGTTGACGGGGCCAGTTGGCGCTCGCATTATCGGGACGCGCCGAATCAGACCGGGCGCGGTATCAGGGGGAGGTCCATGGAAACCAGAGTGCTGGCGTCCGCGTCCGTGCGCACGGACGCTCGAGCCTGGTTCGTGCTCGGCATGCTGTGCTTCGTCTACGTGCTGAACTTCCTGGACCGGCAACTGCTGTCGATCCTGGCAAAGCCGATCCAGGATGAGCTGCACATTACCGACGGACAGCTCGGCCGCATCAGCGGTCTGTATTTCGCGCTCTTCTATTGCCTGATCTCGATTCCGGTCGCGTGGTTCGCGGACAGGGCCAACCGCGTGCGCGTGCTTTCCTTGGCGTGCGCGCTGTGGAGCGCCGCGACGGTGGCCTGCGGATTCTCAGCCAACTATCCGCAGCTCGTCCTCGCTCGCATGGCGGTCGGCATCGGCGAGGCGGGGGGCGTGCCGCCGTCGTACGCGATCATCTCCGACTACTTCCGGCCGGGAACGCGGGGCACGGCGCTGGGGCTGTACAACTTCGGCCCGCCCATCGGGCAGGCGCTCGGTGTCGCGTTCGGCGCCTCCATCGCGGCGAGCTACAGCTGGCGCAACGCTTTCGTGGTGCTGGGAACCGTGGGCGTGATTACCGCGCTCATGGTGTATGTGTTCGTACGCGAGCCGACGCGTGGTGGGCTGGACCCGCCGCGCGAGGGGACCCACAGCGCGCAGGCCGGGTTTCGCGCAACCGTCGTGATGTTCTTCTCGCGGCCGGTGCTGCTGCTTGTCTCGCTCGCCTGTGGTGCTACCCAGTTCGTCACCTACGCGACGCTGAACTTCGCGACGCTGTTTCTCATGCGCGAGAAGGGCATGACGCTGGATGAGGTCGCGGTCTACTACGCGCTGGTGGTCGGCATCGGCATGAGTGCCGGCATGTACGTGTCCGGGAACCTCATCGATCGATTCGGATCGCGCGGGAGGCAGGCCTATGCGCTGGTGCCGGCGGCCGCGATGATCCTTGCGATTCCATTCTTCCTGGGATTCGTCTGGGCGCCCGGCTGGCAGCTGGCGGTTCTGCTGTTCATCGGCCCGATCTTCCTCAACTACTTCTATCTCTCGCCGGCCGTTGCGCTGGTGCAGGAAGAAGTGCGTCCGAACGAGCGCGTCATGGCCGGTGCGCTGCTGTTGCTGGTGATGAATCTCATTGGCCTGGGTCTCGGGCCCACTTATCTGGGCGCCGTGAGTGAAATGCTGAGCGTCGAGCATCCGCATAACTCGCTGCAGCTGGCGTTCTACACGCTGGCCCCTTTTTACTTGCTGGCAGCCTTCCTGTTCGTTCTGCTCGCCCGCAAGCTGCGACACGAGGATCCTGACCGATGATCGACGGGGCGATGCAGGAGTTCGCTCTCACGCTGAACCGATTCCTGGATCACGCCGCCAAATGGAGTCCGCGAGCGGAAGTGGTGACAGGCCGTGACGGCGAAGCGCCTGCGCGTGTCACTTATGCGGAGCTGAAAGAGCGCAGTCTGAGAGTGTCCGACCTGCTGCGCGAGTGCGGAGTGAAGCTCGGCGATCGAGTCGCCACGCTCGCCTGGAATACGCAGGCGCATCTGGAAGCCTGGTACGCGATCATGGGAATGGGCGCTGTCTGCCACACGCTCAATCCGCGACTGGCGGCGGCGCAGACGGATTCAATGTTGGCGCAGTCGGATTGTCGTGTACTGATTGTCAGTGCGGATCTCGCGCAGCTCGCTCAGCAAGTTGTCGCGGGTGCGCCGCGTGTTGAGCACGTTTTTGTCATTGACGGCTCCGTGGAGGGCTGGGCCGTCAGCGGCGGCCAGGCGAACGTGCGTGCGCTCGATGAAGCGCTGCCAGAGTTACGTGGACCGGTGGTCTGGGGCGAGTTCGACGAGCGGGCCGCATCGGGATTGTGCTTCACGTCGGGTACAACCGGCGCGCCGAAGGGTGTCACGTACACGCATCGTTCGAGCTATCTGCATGCGTTGCGTTTGCTTCAGGCCGACTCGATCGGGATCACGAGTGCCGACAGCGTGCTCGTCGTCGTGCCGATGTTTCACGCGAATGCGTGGGGGTTGCCTTTTGCGGTGCCCGCGGCGGGAGCGAAGCTCGTCCTGCCGGGTCGTCATGCTAGTGGCGCGAATCTCGCGCGGCTCATTGCGAGTGAGCGCGTGACGATCGCAGTCGGGGTGCCGACGGTGTGGCTGTCGCTGGTCGAGCATCTCGAAGCGACCGGTGGCGAAGTGCCATCGCTCGAGCGGGTGCTCGTGGGTGGAGCGCAGTTGGCGCCCGCGCTCATGGAGCGAATCGAGGCGCGCCTCGGCGTAACGATGCAGACGAGCTGGGGCATGACCGAGATGTCGCCCACCGGCACGATGTCATCACCAAGACTGCCGCGCGGTTCGGCTGCGACAGCGGGGCGGCCGGCGGTGGGTGTCGATCTCCTGATTACGGACGCGGAGGGCAATCCGCTGCCGCAGCAGCGTGAGGTCGAAGGTCGCCTGCGTGTGCGAGGCGCGAGCGTCATCCAGCGCTACTTCGGCGACGACACGTTGGCTACTGACGAGGCGGGCTGGTTCGACACGGGCGATCTCGCGCGGATCGATGCGGACGGAAACCTCATCATCACCGGTCGGTCGAAGGACCTCATCAAGTCCGGCGGCGAGTGGATCAATCCCGCGGAGATCGAAGCCATCGCGGGCACGTTACCTGAGGTGGCGCTGGTCGCCGTGATAGGGCGGGCGCACTCCAAATGGGGAGAACGGCCGGTGCTGGTGGTCGAGCTGCGAAAAGGCGCACGCATCACGGATGATGCTTTGCTCGACGCGCTTCGCCCGCGAGTCCCGAGTTGGTGGCTTCCCGACGCCATCGTACGTGTGGCGGCGATGCCGCTCGCGATGACCGGCAAGATCGACAAGCAGCGCTTGCGGGCTGAATACGGTTTGGCAGAGAGGCCGCGATGACGGTTACGCGAAGATCTTCCCTGCCTTCTGCGTCATGAGCGCGATGGCCGGATGCTTCACGCGGCGATCGACGGTGATCGCGTAGAACCCGGATTTCACACCCTCAGCCACGCCCACCCGCGCGAATCCGTATTCCCGCTTGAACCGCTCTTCCAGGACCGAAGGAACGGGCGCGAAGCCGTGTCCGGCACGCGCGAACTCCCGCAGCATGGCGTAGTCCTCGAACTCACCGACCAGCACCGGATGCACGCCCTTCTTGTCGAGCCACTGATCGAGCGCGCGACGGATCGCTGTGTCGTCCGTGGGCAGAAGCATCGGTACACCATCGAGGGATGCGGGAAACTCCTTTCGCAAGGTACCTGCGAGCGTTGGCGTTGCCATCCAGACGGTCTGCGTTTCTCCCAGCAAGTGCGAATAGCCTTTTACCGCGATGCTGGGTGTGAGGGGCGCGTCCGAAAGCACCACGTCGATTTCGTGCACGGCGAGATCCGCGACCAGACGCTCGAGCGTTCCCTCCTTGCAGACGACTCGAATCGGACGTTTGAGAGTGAGCGTTGACTCCAGGACGCGGTACGCGACCTCCTTCGGAACGACGTCGTCGATGCCGACCACGAGACGCAGCGGCCGCGCGGTGGGTCTGTGCTCCAGCGCCTCCAGCAAATCCTGTCCCATGCCGAATATCTCATCCGCATACCCGTAGACGAGCCGGCCGACTTCGGTCGGCACGAGGGAGCGGCCGGATTTCGTCAGCAGCTTCTCTCCGAGCCGGGCCTCGAGAATGCGCAGCTGAGAGCTGATCGTCGGCGCCGACAACGCCAACTCCTTGCAGGCCCGCGTGAGGCTGCCCGTGCGGACGACCGACCAGAAGTAGAGCAGGTGCTGATAATTGAGTCGACGAACGATTGCCGTCATGAGCAGCTCCTGTTGAACGCTCGCCAGCTCGGGCTTGAGAGTGGACCGCACGCACAGGCTAGTAGCGTGCTACCGCATCGCTTGCAGGAAAGGTGTCCATGAGCCGCTTGTCCACTTCGTCGTAAGGTTGCGCGGCTCGGATCTCCGCGCGGCTCTCGTCACGCTCCGCTGGACTGGAAGACGTCGCGATTTCGTAAGGCATGAGCGTGCTCCTTGTGTTTGCCGATTCCAGTACTCGTTGTACCGCCAATCGACAGTTAGGACCATTCGAAATATATGCGCGGACTCTTTCGGAAAGTCGAATGGACGTATCTCGACATCGCGACGAATTCGCTGCGGGAAATCACTTGGCGCATCGGGGAATGTCTGCCACAGTCCCAGCCCGATGGCACTGGGCCTAATCATTCTGTTGCCGTTCCTCGGCAGCCTTTGCGCAGCGTGCCTGCCGTCGCACGCACGCAATCTCGCGGTATGGCTCTCGGGTTCCGTGGCCCTCACGTGCACCGTTCTCACCGCGAGCCTCTATCCGCATACCGTAGACGGTGCCGTCGTCCGTCTGGTCGCGCCTTGGGCTCCGCAATTCGGTCTGGAGATGAATCTCCGGATGGATGGCTTCGCGTGGATGTTCGCGATGCTCGTATCGGGCGTGGGCACACTGGTGGTGCTGTACGCACGGTATTACATGTCCGCCGAGGATCCGGTACCGCGCTTCTTCTCGTTCCTGCTGGCATTCATGGGGGCGATGCTCGGCATCGTGCTGTCAGGAAACCTGATCCAGCTCGTCGTGTTCTGGGAGCTGACGAGCCTCACGTCGTTCATGCTGATCGCGTACTGGTATCACCGCGAGGAGGCGCGCCGCGGAGCTCGCATGGCACTCATCGTGACGGCGGGAGGAGGGTTCTGCCTGCTCGCGGGCGCGCTGATGCTGGGCAAGATCGTCGGAAGCTACGACCTCGATGCGATCCTCGCGTCCGGCGATGTGATTCGCGCCCATCCCTGGTATCCGCCGCTGCTGATCCTGATCCTGCTCGGCGCCCTGACCAAGAGTGCGCAATTTCCGTTTCACTTCTGGTTGCCGCAGGCGATGGCGGCACCCACTCCGGTTTCGGCCTATCTGCACTCAGCCACGATGGTGAAGGCAGGCGTCTTCCTGCTCGCGCGGCTCTGGCCCGCACTCGCCGGAACCACTCTCTGGTTCTGGATCGTCTGTAGTGCGGGAGCGGCTACGCTTCTGGTCGGCGCCTTTTCCGCAACGTTTCAGCGCGACATCAAGGGCGTGCTGGCTTATTCGACGGCGAGCCACCTGGGTCTCATCACCTTGCTCCTCGGGATGAACAGCGCGCTTGCACTGATCGCAGCCGTGTTCCACACGATGAATCATGCGACCTTCAAGGCGTCGTTGTTCATGGGCGCGGGAATCATCGATCACGAAACGGGTACGCGCGATCTGCGGCGTCTGGGAGGGCTGGGCCGTCTGATGCCGATCACCGCGATCGTCACGACGGTCGCGGCTGCTGCAATGGCGGGCGTCCCGTTGATGAACGGCTTCCTTTCGAAAGAGATGTTCTTTGCGGAGTCGATTGTTGCGGGCAGCGAAAGCGGGCTGCGCTTCGGGCTGCCAGCGCTCGCGACCGTTGCCGGTCTCTTTAGCGTCGCTTATTCGGCGCGCCTCATTCATCGCGTGTTCTTCGGTACGCTGTCGCCCGACGTACCGCGCAGTCCGCATGAGCCCACTCGCGGCATGTTGCTGCCGAGCGCGGTGCTCGTGTTTGCCTGCCTGCTCGTCGGAATCTTTCCTCAGTACACGATTGGTCCCGTGCTCGCGACCGCCGCGCACTCCATTCTCGGCGAGAATCTCCCCGTCTATGAGCTTGCGCTCTGGCACGGGATAAACGCGCCCCTCTTGATGAGCATCGTGGCGCTTGCGGGTGGACTCGCCTTCTACATCCTTCTGAACCGCAGCGGCCGCGCGATGATGTCCACACCGGTGCTGTCGCGAATCAATGCCGCGCGGATCTTCGACATCCTCAACGTCGCTGCGATTCGCGGCGCCGCGCGCGCGACGCGCGGCCTGTTCTCGTCTCGATTGCAGCAGCAGCTTCTTCTCATCGTCTGCGCAGCGTTTGCCGCAGGTTTGCTCCCGGTCGCGATCGGCGGTTGGTCTGCAGGCACGCTGCCTCTCACGCCGCTCGATCCGCTGTTCGTGTTCCTGTGGATCATCGGCAGCGCGTGTGCGCTGGGCGCGGCGATGCAAGCCAAGTTCCACCGACTGGCGGCGTTGATGATGGTCGGGGGAGTGGGCCTCATCACCTGTCTCACGTTTGCGCGACTGTCCGCACCCGATCTGGCGCTGACCCAGATCGTGGTCGAAACCGTGACGGCCGTGCTGATCCTGCTCGGGCTGCGTTGGCTGCCGCGGCGAGTCGAGCGTTTCGATCCGCGCAGGAACTCGACGCGAGCCCGAGCACGCCGCATCAGGGACGCCACACTCGCCGGCTCATGCGGGATCGGCGTCGCCGCGTTGGCCTATGCGGTGCTGACGCGACCCGCCGCGGGCGAGCTCGGCCCCTTTTTCATCCGCCATGCCCTCGAGCCCGCGGGCGGGCGCAACATCGTCAATGTCATTCTGGTCGATTTCCGCGGCTTCGATACGTTGGGGGAGATCACGGTCGTCGGCATCGTGGCGATGACCGTGTATGCGCTGTTGCGTCGATTTCGCCCCGCCCCGGAAAGCATGGCTACGCCGGCCCCACAGCACTTCGCGGGCCAGTCCGAGGCCGTGTTGGAAGTCCCGACGGTACTCGTTCGCTTGCTGTTGCCATTCGCGGGCCTGGTCTCCGTGTATTTTCTCTTGCGCGGCCATCAGGCTCCCGGCGGCGGTTTCGTCGGAGGTCTCGTGATGGCGACGGCCGTCATCGCGCAGTACATGGTGGGCGGCACCCTCTGGGTGGAGTCGCGCCTGAGGGTGCATCCGCTCACCTGGATCGGGCTGGGCCTGCTCTCCGCGGTCACTGCGGGCATGCTTGCGTGGGGAGCTTCTTTGCCGTTCCTCACGGCCCGCACGCTCGACGTGCCTGTTCCGATACTGGGTGATATCCACCTCTCGACTGTGCTGCTCTTCGATCTGGGCGTGTACCTGCTCGTGATCGGCGCGACACTTCTGATGCTGGTCGCCCTCGCGCATCAGTCGCTGCGCAGCCCGCGACACCTGCGCGCGGAGCCCGGTTGATGGAGATCGTCTACGCGCTAGCCCTCGGCATCCTGGTCGGTTCCGGTGTGTGGCTGCTACTGCGACCGCGCACATTTCAGGTGCTGATGGGGCTGGCGCTGCTTTCCTATGCGGTCAATCTTTTCATCTTCGGCATGGGCCGCCTCACCGTTCACAAAGCACCGGTGATCGATGCGCTCAATTCGGTCGATCCCTCGCTGTATGACGATCCGGTGCCGCAGGCGCTGGTGCTGACAGCCATCGTGATCGGCTTCGCAACGACGGCGCTCCTCCTCGTGGTGCTGCTAGCGCTGCGTGGCCTCACCGGCACGGATCATGTCGATGGCGGCGAGCCCGACCAATGAACCTCCTGCTCGAGCACCTCATCGTGTTGCCGATCGTCGTGCCACTCGTTGCGGGCGCGGCGATGCTGTTTCTGGCGGAGTCTCGCCGCATCGTGCGGGGATCACTCGCCGTGATGTCCGTGCTAGTGCAGCTCTGCATCGGCGTGGCACTTCTGTATCTCACGAGCGATGCCGCGCCGTTCATCTGGCCAGAGGGCGTCGGGGTCTACGCGATCGGTCACTGGCCGGCCCCGTTCGGGATCGTGCTCGTCGTCGATCGTCTATCGGCGGTCATGGTCACCCTGAGCGCGGTCGTCGCGATGGCCACGCTGGTGTATGCGATTGCGCGGTGGGATAGACCCGGCCAACCCTTCCACTCGCTGTTTCAGTTGCTGACCATGGGTCTCAACGGTGCATTCCTCACCGGGGATCTTTTCAACCTGTTTGTCTTCTTCGAGGTGCTGCTCGCCGCTTCCTACGGTCTCTTGCTGCGGGGAGCGGGCGGCCCGCGTGTCAGGGCAAGCTTTCATTACATCGCGGTCAATCTCGTAGCGTCACTACTCTTCCTGCTCGGCGTGGCATTGATCTACGGCATGGCGGGAACTCTCAACATGGCGGATCTCGCGGGGCGCTCGGCGGCACTGAGCGGCCGGGATCGCGCGCTCTTCGACGCCGGCGCGGCGATCCTGGGCGTGGCCTTTCTCATCAAGGCCGGGAGCTGGCCGCTCAACTTCTGGCTGCCCGGCGCGTACTCGATCGCGGTCGCGCCGGTTTCCGCGGTCTTTGCCATGATGACGAAAGTGGGCCTCTACGCGGTACTTCGTGTCGGAACGATCCTGCAAGAGGACGAGACACTCGCGGCCGCGCTGTTGTATGTAGGCCTGGGGACGTTGATCACCGGCGCAATCGCGATGCTGGCGGCCAAGCATCTCGCGCGGCTCGTGAGCTATTCGTTGCTCGTCTCGATGGGCATCATGCTCGCCGCCTTCGGGCTGCGCATCGAAGCGCTCACGGGGCCCGTGATTCTCTACATGATCGTGTCGGTGCTGACGACGAGCGCGTTCTTCATGTTGACTGGCATGACCGATCGGACGC
>Ga0070665_100005782_pt1 | contig 12692 bp, 10 predicted proteins | sample KBSS13metaG_FD_65862 | JGI IMG/M metagenome (GOLD analysis project Ga0070665, IMG submission 65862) | Switchgrass rhizosphere microbial communities from Kellogg Biological Station, Michigan, USA - KBS S1-3 metaG | ecosystem: Host-associated > Plants > Roots > Rhizosphere > Soil ... | reverse complement strand
GTCGACTGGGTTTCGAGCGGCGCGTTGCTCCTCGCGACCGTACTGTTCGTGCCCGTGGCCGCGAAGTGGGCGCAATCGTGGGCGCCTCAGCCTTCGCACCGCCGCTCGTTGCTCACCTGGCTGGCCGCCGGATTGCTGCTGGTGATCCCGGCGGCGGTCTTCCCGGCGTACTGGGAAACCGGCATCCTGGGACAGCATCGGACCGTCAACACCGCCTATTTTGCGTTTCTCGTGTTGTGGTTCACCGCCACGGCCATCTGGGTGGCCGGAGACGGCAGGCACCCCCGCGCGTTGCGCCAGTTCAGCAACCAGTTTCGTCTGCCGCTCGCGATTCTGCTGCTGGCGGCCCTCGCCGTGACTCACAACAGCTACGCGCTCGGGCTCGACCTCGTGTCCGGCCGTCTGGCGATCTTCAGTCGTGAAATGACGAGCCGTGATGCCGCGCTCCGCGCGTGTCACGAGCGCGGCGACCAGACGTGCCACCTCGAGGGGATTCAGGCGAGGCCGGCGTCGTTCCTGGTGCTCGATGTCTCGACCGATCCGCGCGACTTCGTCAACGAGAGCTACGCGCGGTATTTCGGGGTCCGAGAAGTGCGTCTGGTCAGCGGCGGCCCCAGGTAGGTTGCTTCGGCATGTGTGGTATCAACGGCACGCTGGCTTTCACGAACGGCACGCATAAAGTGACCGTGCCCGACCTCGTACGCATGCGCGACACGATGGCCCACCGCGGCCCCGATGGCGCGGACGCCTGGCTCGCCCCTGACGGCCGCATCGGTCTGGCTCACCGGCGGTTGTCGATCGTCGATCTGTCGGACGCCGCGTCCCAGCCGATGTCGAACGAGGACGGCACGCTGTGGATTACCTACAACGGCGAGATCTACAACCACGCCGACATTCGTCGCGAGCTGTCGCAGTCGGGCCGCCATCAATGGAAGACCGACCATTGCGACACGGAAGTCATCCTCCACGCGTTCGAGGAGTGGGGCATCGACTGCCTGTCGCGCTTTCGCGGCATGTTTGCCTTCGGGCTCTGGGATGCGCGCGCCCGCGAGCTGTGGCTCGTGCGCGATCGCATCGGCATCAAGCCGCTGTATTACAGCGTCCACCACGGCCGGCTCACGTTCGCCTCCGAGATCAAGGCGCTGCTCGAGGACGCCGGGCAGCATCGCGGCGTGGACGAGACGGCGATGTTCCACTACCTGTCGTTCCTGACGACGCCCGGCACGCAGACCCTCTTCGACGGCGTCAAAAAGCTGTCGCCAGGCACGTGGCTTCGTGTCAGGGCCGACGGCACGATGACCGAACGGCGCTACTGGGATGTCTGGGACGATGTGTCCGCCTTGCCGGGGGGGAATGGTGGCGAGGACGAAATCGCCGAGCACGTCCTGGCCGAGCTGAGGACCGCCGTCAGCCTGCGCAAGATGAGCGACGTGCCCGTCGGCGTGTTTCTCTCCGGCGGGCTCGACTCGAGCACCAACGCAGCGCTCTTCTCTGAAGGCGAGACGTCGCCGGTCAAAACGTTTTCGATCGGATACGCAGACGCCTATCGCACGTATCAGAACGAACTGTCGTACGCGCGTCAGATGGCGGCGCGTGTCGGCGCCGATCATCACGAGTATCTCGTCACGGTTCCCGACATCCTCGAGTTCCTGCCGCGCATGGTCCAGCTGCAGGACGAACCGATCGGCGACCCGGTCTGCGTGCCGCTGTACTACGTCGCGAAGCTCGCCCGCGAGGCAGGCGTGGTGGTGTGCCAGCTCGGTGAAGGCGCGGACGAGCTCTTCATCGGCTATCCGAGCTCGATCGAGGCACTGAAGCGGCAGCACTGGAACGATTTGCCGGTACCGAACACGGCCAAGCGGCTTGCGTGCGCCGGGCTGGCCGCGCTCGGCTACGACCGGACGGTACACGTCGAGTGGATGCGCCGGGGCGCGCGGAACGAACCGCTGTTCTGGGGCGGCGCCGAGGCGTTCACCGACGCTGAAAAGCGCCGCCTGCTGTCGCCGCGCCTTCGCGGGAGGCTGAGAGACGTGACGTCGTGGGACGCGATCCGGCCCATCCGCGAGCGGTTCGAGCAGAACGCTCCCGAGCGGTCGCACCTGAACTGGATGTCCTACGTCGATCTCAACCTGCGGCTGCCCGAACTGCTGCTGATGCGCGTCGACAAGATGACGATGGGCGTCAGCGTGGAAGGCCGGGTGCCGTTTCTGGATCACCGATTTGCCGCCCTGGCGATGAGCATCCCGAGCGCGCTCAAGACCAGGAACGGCACGCTGAAGTACCTGCTCAAGAAGGCCGTGCGCGGCATCGTGCCCGACGAGTTGATCACACGCCGCAAGCAGGGGTTCGGCGTCCCGGTCGACGAGCTCTTTCGAGGCGGGTTTCAGCATCAGGCCGAGTCCGAGCTGCGCCGCTTCTGCGCCGACACGGACTTGCTGGATTCGAATGAAGTCAGCCGGGTCATGCAGACGGCTGACGGCGCCAAGCGCTGGTATCTGCTCAACCTCGCAATGTGGTGGCGCACGTTCATCGCGAAGGATGTGCCGGCGCCCCCGGTGGCCGCGCTCGCGTGAGCGGACGCCTGACCATCGTGCGGCCGGGGCTGCCGCTGCCGGATGCGCAGCCTGGCGAGCTGGTCGTGCCCTTCGACGAGTTTCGGGACTGGACGAAAGACGGACGCGTGTTCGCGCACCTGCTGCGGTACCAGGAAGGCCGCCTGCTCGTTCATCGTCTCGAGAGCGCGGGACGGCCGCTGCCGCTCGGGCTGGCCCTGCGCGCGATGAGCCGCGGGCGCGTGTGGGTCGAGGACATCGGCGGCCGGCGGCGGATGCTGACTGCCGGCCTGCTGGCAGGGTGGGCCGGCCAGGCTGCGACCGAGCCCTTTCGCGTGTCGACCCTGCTCCGAAGCGTGGCGGCCTCCGTGGACGCCGTCGAGCGCGCCGGCAGGACACCGCGACCCATGTCGCTCGACCTCTCACGGTCCCCGCTGTACATGCGAACGGACCTGAGCTTCGGCGTACGGGCCGGCGGTTCGGTCGGCCACATCGCCGGTGTCGTCAACACGCTCGACTCGTTTACAGGCCCAGCCATCGTGCTCACGACCGATGATGTGCCGACGCTCGAGCCGGGCATCGAAGTCCATCGCGTGACGCCGGGTGAGGCGTTCTGGAATTTCGCGGAGCTGCCGACGTTCGTGCTGAACGACGCGTGCGACGCCGCGGCCGACAAGGCCCTCGGCGGCCGTCAACCCGCGTTCGTCTACCAGCGCTACAGCCTCAACAACTTTTCCGGCCTCCGCGTGGCCCGGCGCCACGGCGTGCCGCTGGTGCTCGAGTACAACGGTTCGGAAATCTGGATGGGGCGACACTGGGGCCGCCCGCTCAGGCACGAAGCGCTGTCGCAGCGCATCGAACAGCTGAACCTGACGCGTGCAGATCTGACTGTCGTCGTCAGCCGGGTGATGCGCGATGAGGTTGTGGCGCGTGGAGTCGATGCCTCGGCGGTGCTCGTGAACCCGAACGGCGTCGACACCGAGCGTTATCGGCCGGATGTGGACGGGCGCGCCGTTCGCGACCGCTACGGCCTGGGCCCGTTCGTCGTCGTTGGCTTCATCGGCACGTTCGGGCCCTGGCACGGCGCCGAGATGCTCGCCCGTGCCTTCGTCCGCCTGCTCCACGATGACCCCACGTGCGCCGCCCGCCTCCGCCTGCTGATGATCGGCGACGGCGCGGGGATGCCGGCCGTGCGGCAGATTCTCTCGGATGGAGGCGCAGGCTCATCGTCGATCCTGACCGGCCTTGTGCCGCAGGAACACGGTCCGGAGCATCTGGCGGCCTGCGACATCCTCGCGTCGCCCCACGTGGACAACACCGACGGCACACCGTTTTTCGGATCGCCGACCAAGTTGTTCGAATACATGGCGATGGGCAAGGGCATCGTGGCGTCGAATCTCGGGCAGATCGGCGAAGTGCTCGAGCATGGGCGCACGGCCTGGCTCGTCCCTCCAGGAGACGTCGATGCGCTTGCCGCCGGCCTGCGGAAACTGATCGACGGTCCAGAGCTTCGCCGCGATCTCGGCGCGGAGGCGCGGCGCGAGGTGGTGGCGCGCTACACCTGGCGCGAGCACACGCGCCGGACGATCGCGCGGCTGAAGGAAATCGTCGACGTCAACGCGGACGGCCCGCGGGCAGCGGCACGCGCGTGAAACGGCTGCTCGCGGTGTCCTGGGAACTGCCGCCGATGTACGGGCCGCGTGCGACCCAGGTGTCGCGCACTCTGACGCAGCTGGCGGTTCTCGGCTGGCGGCCCGCGGCCGTGTGCCTGGCCCCGCGGCAAGGCGGGCCGCACTGGCCCGGTGGCCAGTCGATCGACCCGCCGCCCGGCGTCGACCTGCTGCGCGTGCCGTCGCCGGAAGAATGGCTGATCGTGCGAGCGGCATGGCGCGCCGCTCCGAAGCTTCGCGATTTTCCGGACGCAGCGCGCGTCTGGGTGCGCCGCGCGACACACGCGGCCGTCAGCGCGGCAGCCTCCGGAGAGTACGCGGGCCTCGTGAGCTTCGCGCAGCCGTGGTCCGATCATCTGGTCGGCCTGCGCGTGCATCGGGAGACCGGCCTTCCCTGGGTCGCCCACTTCAGCGATCCCTGGGCCGACAGCCCCTACGCGACGCCGCATCAGCGCGCGATCTGGCGGCGGATGGAAGAGGACGTCGTCCGCGAGGCGGCGGCCGTCGTCTTCGTCACCAGCGAAACGGTCGAACTCGTGATGGCCAAGTATCCCGACGAGTGGCGGCGCAAGGCCTTCGTGGTGCCGCACGGGTTCGAGGCGGGGCTTCACACTGCCGCTCCACCGCGTGAGACAGAACGGCCCCGGCCGATGCGGATTGTCCATACCGGCCGGTTCTACGCGGGCGTTCGGACACCGCTCGCGCTGTTGCAGGCTTTGGCGAGGTTACGTTCGTCGCAATCGTTCAAGGGGGCGCTGGAACTGTCGTTCGTGGGCCCCCATACGGAGGAATACGCATCAGAGGCCAGGGCCCTTGGCGTCTCGGATCTCGTGAGCTTCGTCGGCCGTGTCTCAACGGCGGAGGCGGCGACCCGGGCGGCCGACGCGGACGTGCTGCTCGTCATCGACGCCCCCAGTCGCGGGCCGAGCCCGTTCCTGCCGAGCAAGCTGATCGACTATCTGCCGTTGCGCAAACCGATTCTGGGAGTGACCCCGGAGACAGGAGCGACGGCCCAGTTGCTGCGGAGACTCGGTGGTGTCGTGGCGCCTCCGGACGATATCGCCGCCATCGAGCAGGCGCTAGTGGATCTCGTCGGTCGCTGGCGGAGTGGCACGCTCGGAGTCGGTCCGGCGTTCGATTCGGTCGCCGCCGAGTTCGAGATCAGCCGGACGACGGCGCGGCTTCACGACGTGCTGATTCATGCCTTCGACCAACCCCGCAGCCACTGAGATCCGCGTGCTGCTCGTGACCGGTGCGTACTACCCGGAGATCAGCGCCGCCGGCGTGCAGTGCCGTGCCGTCGCCGCGGCGCTTCGCGGCCGCGTCGAGTGCTCGGTGGTCACGACGTCGGTCGATCCCGCGCTCGCCGCCACTGAAATCATCGACGGAGTGACGGTGCACCGCGTCGTCCTCGACAGGCGGCACCGCCTGTCGAAAGTCCGGGCATCGCTGCGGCTCGTCGCGTGCCTGCTGACGGCCGGCCGGCGCTGCGACGTGGTGCACATCCACGGCGTGTCGCAGAAGAATGTTCCCACGACAGTCCTGGCGCGGTGGCTCGGGAAGCCCCTGGTGCTGACGCTCCACACGTCGGGCCAGGACGAGCCGGCCGCGGTACGGCGTCTCGGCCGGATGGCCTACCGGGCGTTCATGTCTGCCGACCTGGTGCTCAGCGTCAGCCCGTCCCTCAGCGAGCGCTATCGTGAAGCGAGCGGCCCCGCGAAACCGGTGATGCTGACGCCCAACGGCATCGATACACAGCGCTTTCGTCCTGCCACCGGCGCTGAACGGCTCGAACTCAGGCGGTCGCTCGGATGGCCGGACACCCAGCCCGTCGTGTTGTTCGTCGGGTTCTTTTCCCGCGACAAGCGGCCGGATTTGCTGTTCCGCGCGTGGCGGCGTCTTCCGCCACGCCCGGTCCGGCCGAAGCTTGTCTATGTCGGCGCAACGGGTGCGGGATATTACGAGATCGACGGGTCTCTGGCCGGCCGGATTCGCGCGGAAGCAGCCGCGCACGGGTGCGCCGGCGATGTAGTGTTCGCCGAGCCGACCAACGAGGTCGAGCGGTACTTTCGAGCCGCGGATGTGTTCGTGCTGCCGTCAGCTCGCGAGGCGCATCCGCTCGCGCTGCTCGAAGCGATGGCCTGTGGTCTGCCGTCGATTGCGACCCGGCTGCCTGGCGCCACCGACGCGATCATCAAAGACGGCGTCGACGGTCGTCTGGTGCCGGTTGACGATGAGGAGGCCCTCGCCGACGCACTCAGCGGGCTTCTGGCCGATCGCGGCGTTGCCGGTGCGATGGGCGTACGCGCCAGGGAAACCGTGCTGGACCGATACGACATCAGCAAGACGGCGGAAAAATGGCTGGCGGCGTACCATACAGTGTTGAACAGGAATTGATGACCTCGACACGGTCCGCTCCGACCACCATCCGGTTCGTCGCGCTGCGCGAGCAGTACGAGCAGTTGAAGCCCGAGATTGACGCTGCGGTCTCGTCCGTCCTCGGTCGATCCGCGTACATCGGAGGCGCGGAAGTCGCCGAGTTCGAACGGTGGTTTGCCGGCTACTGCGGCGTGCCGCATGCGCTCGGCGTCGCTTCAGGCACCACCGCCCTGGAACTGGTGCTGCGCGCCCTTGGCGTGGGTCCGGGCGACGAGGTGGCGATGCCGGTGAACACGTTCATCGCGACCGCCGCCGCGGTCGTGATGACCGGCGCCCGGCCGGTGTTCGTTGACGTCGACGAGCGCACCAGCAATCTCGATCCCGCGATGCTCGCGCGCGCGATCGGGCCCAGGACGAAGGCGATCGTGCCCGTGCACCTGTACGGCCGTCCGGCGCCGATGCGTGAGATTCTCACCGCCGCCTCGGGCATCCCGGTCATCGAAGACGCGGCCCAGGCTCACGGCGCACGGTACGAGGGCGCCGTGGCCGGTTCGCTAGCGACCGCCGGCTGCTTCAGCTTCTATCCGACGAAAAACCTTGGCGCCTTCGGCGACGCCGGGCTCATCACGACCAGCGACGCGGCGCTGGCGGGCCGGCTCAGGCTGCTTCGCGACCACGGGCGGGTGAGCCAGTACGAACACGCCATCGTCGGCCAGACGGCCCGTATGGATACGCTGCAGGCTGCCGTGCTGCGCGTGCAGGCCAATGCGCTCGAGGGTTGGAACGCGAAGCGGCGCCAGGTAGCCGACTGGTATCGTGAGCTGCTCCCGGCGGGCGTGACGTGCCCTCCCGGCGACGCCCGCGACCAGTCCGTGTATCACGTCTTCGTGGTGCGTGTGCCGGATCGCGACCGGTTCCGTGCTCATCTCGAAGCGAACGGTGTGGCGACCGCCGTGCACTATCCGCTGCCCCTCCACCTGCAGCCGGCATTTCGGCACCTGGGCCACAGCGCGGGAGATTTCCCCGTGGCCGAACGGCTGGCCCGCGACATCGTGTCGCTGCCGATGCATCCGTTTCTCGAGCGCGCCCAGGTTCAGCACATCGCCGGCCTCGCGTCGGGGTTCACGCCACGATGATCAAAGTCGGTCTGATCGGCTACGGCTACTGGGGGCCGAACCTCGCGCGCAATCTGGCCGACACCGAGGGCGTGGAACTGGCGGCCATCGCGGAGGCGCGCCCCGATCGGCGCGAGGCGGCGGCTCGACGTCATCAGGGCACGACGATGGTCGCCGACGCCGCCGATCTGATCGCGCGCGACGATCTCGACGCGGTCGTGATTGCCACGCCGCTCCACACGCACTACGCGCTGGCCGCTGCGGCGATCGAGCGCGGCCGGCACGTGCTGATTGAGAAGCCGCTCGCAGCGTCGAAGAAGGAAGCCGAGTCGCTCGCCGATCTCGCCGACAAGCACGGCGTCCGCCTGATGGTCGATCACACCTTCGTCTATACTGGTGCGGTTCGCACGATCCGCGGGCTCGTCGATTCGGGCCAGCTGGGCGACTTGCTGTATCTGGACTCGGTGCGAGTGAATCTCGGACTGTTCCAGCAGGATACCAACGTCATCTGGGACCTGGCGGCGCACGACCTGTCGATCATGGATTACCTGGTCGACGCCCGGCCCGTTGCGGTGTCGGCCGACGGCACCGCGCTCGCCGGCTTCGATCGCGAGAACGTGGCGTACGTCACCGTGCATTTCGACACCGGCTTCCTCGCGCACTTTCACGTGAACTGGCTCGCGCCCGTCAAGATTCGGCAGATGCTCTTCGGCGGCCGGCAGCGCATGCTCGTCTACGACGACATGGATCCCAGCGAGAAAGTCCGCGTGTACGACAAGGGCGTGAATCTCGATGTCGTCGACGATCAGACGCGCCGCCAGATTCTGGTCTCGTATCGCACCGGGGACATGTACGCACCGAAGCTCGATCGTCGAGAGGCGCTGACGCTCGTGGCACGGGAGTTCGCCGACGCCATTGCGGAACGGCGCACCCCGCTCACCGGCGCCGCCGCGGGCATTCGCGTCGTGTCGCTCCTCGAGGCCGCCGAGCGATCGCTGCGCTCGGAGGGCTCGCGGATCCGCATGTGAGCGTCCAGGGATAGAAAGGCAGAGAGAAAGGCGAGAATGTCACGAGTTTCGAGTTCGCACGAACGTATCCTGATCACGGGTGGTGCAGGTCTGGTCGGGTCGCACCTGGCCGACCACCTCGTACGCACCGGCGAATCGGAGATCGTCGTGCTCGACAACTTCACGCGCGGACGCCGCGAGAACCTCCTCCAGGCGTCCGCCAGCGGTCGTGTCCGGCTGATCGAGGGAGACGTGAGGAATCAGTCGGACGTCGATCGCGCGATGGACGGCGTGAGCCTCGTCTTCCATCAGGCGGCCATCCGCATCCCGTTGTGCGCCGAGCAGCCCCGGCTCGCGAAGGACGTGCTCGTGGACGGCACGTTCAACGTGCTCGAGGCGGCGGTCCGCCTCGGGGTCCGCAAAGTGATCGTGGCGTCGTCTGCGTCGGTGTACGGCCTTGCCGAGAGCTTTCCGACCACCGAAGCGCATCATCCGTACGCGAACCGGACGATTTACGGCGCCGCCAAGGTCTTCAACGAAGGGCTGCTGCGCAGCTTCAACGACATGTACGGGCTCGATTACGTCGCCCTGCGTTACTACAACGTCTACGGCCCGCGCATGGACATCTACGGTGCGTACACCGAGGTCCTCATCCGCTGGATGGAAGCCATCGCGGCCGGGCGGCCGCCGGTAATTTTTGGCGACGGCAGCGACACGGCCGATTTCGTCCACGTCGAGGACATCGCGCGTGCGAACGTGCTCGCGGCCGAGGCGCCGGTCACCGACGCCGTGTTCAACGTCGCAACGGGCGTCGAAACCACGCTGAACCAGTTGGCGGAGATGCTGTTGTCTGCGATGGGGTCGTCCCTCACCCCTGAACACCAGCCGCCGCGCAAAGTGAACCCGGTGTCGCGCCGCCTGGCCTCCGTGGAAGCGGCCAGCGAGCAATTGGGGTTCCGCGCGACCGTGAGCGTCGAGGAAGGATTGCGGTCGCTCGTCGCCTGGTGGCAGCGCGAGCGCTCGCTGGTCCAGCCGTGAACGCCGTCGAGCACGAGATTCCATTCTCCAGGCCGGAGTTCGACGAGGCCGAGGCTCGCGCGGTCGCGGAGGTGCTGGCGAGCGGATGGGTCACTCAGGGCCCGAAGGTCGCCCAGTTCGAGGAGTTGTTTGCCGAACGCGTCGGCGCCCGGCATGCCGTTGCGACGACGTCGTGCACCACGGCGCTCCATCTCGCGCTCGTCGTCGCAGGGATCGGACCCGGCGACGAAGTCATCTGCCCGTCCTACTCCTTCATCGCGACGGCCAACGCCATTCTCTACGCCGGCGCGACGCCGGTATTTGCCGAAATCGAGCCGGACACCTGGAACATCGATCCGCGGGATGTCGAGAAGCGCGTGACGCCGCGCACGAAGGCTGTCCTCCCGGTTCACCAGGTCGGGCTGGCTGCGGATCTCGACGGGCTGAAACGCTTTGCCGGCCGGGGATTCACGATCATCGAGGACGCCGCCTGCGCGATCGGTTCGACCCATCACGGGCGCCCCGTCGGCGCGTCCGGCAACATCGCCTGCTTCAGTTTTCACCCGCGAAAGACGATTTCGACCGGCGAAGGCGGGATGCTGACGACCGACGACGGCGACATCGCGGAGCGGGCGCGGCAGCTGCGGTCCCACGCCGCGAGCGTCTCCGCCTTGTCCCGCCATCAGGCGAAGGGTGTCGTGTTCGAGGAGTATCGAGAGCTTGGCTTCAACTACCGGATGTCCGATCTGCAGGCCGCCGTCGGCGTCGAGCAGCTGAAGAAGCTCGACGGACTGCTGGCCCGGCGCCGCGCGATCGCCGAGCGCTACAACCACGCGTTCGGCTCCCTGCACGAGGCCGTCATTCCGGCATCGCCGACTTACGCCTCTCACGCATATCAGTCGTACGGGATCTGCCTGACGCCCGCGTTCGGCGGCAGCCGCGACGACGTGCTGCGCGCGCTCGTCGCGCTCGGCGTCTCCTGTCGGCGGGGCATCCCGCCGATTCACCTGGAGCCTCTCTACGCGAATCGATTCGGTCCGATGTCGCTGCCGGTGACCGAACGGGTTGCCGCGCGCACGATTTTCCTGCCGATCTACGCGTCGCTCTCCGACGCCGACCAGCATCGCGTGATTGACGCGGTCGTCAGCCTTGTGACCCGGTGACCGAGACACGACGGCTCATCACGATCGTCGTGCCCGTGCTCAACGAGCGCGACAACCTCCGCGCGTTCTACGACGCGGTGAACGACGTCCTGCGCTCGCTGGGCGACTACGACTGGGAATTCGTTTTCGTGGACGACGGCAGCCGTGACGGATCGTTCGACATTCTGCGGGGGCTCGGCGCGTCGGACCCGCGGGTCCGCGCGATCCGGTTCCCGCGCAACTTCGGCAGCCACGTCGCCATCGCCGCGGGCCTGGACCATTGCCGCGGCGACGCGGCGGTGATCATGGCCGCCGACCTCCAGGATCCGCCGCCGCTGATCCGCGAGTTTGTTGGCCGGTGGCTCGAAGGTTACGACGTTGTCTGGGGCGCGCGCACAGGGCGTGACGACGGCCGGCTGCGGTCGTGGGGCATGTCGATGTTCTACCGGCTCGTGCGCCGGTTCGCGATCCCGACCTATCCGAAGGGCGGGACCGGCAGCTTCTGCCTGATTTCACGGCCGGTCGCGGACGCATTCCGCGAGTGCACCGAGCGAAACCGCCTGACCTTCGGCCTGATCGCCTGGGGCGGGTTTCGCGAGACGGCCGTGCCGTATCACCGGCCGCGCCGGCTGGTCGGCTCCTCGAACTGGACGCTCGGCAAGATGGTCAAGTCGGCGATCGACACGTTCGTGTCGTTCTCCTTCCTTCCGATCCGCGCGATTTCCTTCCTCGGCCTGGCGGTCTCCGGCCTGAGCTTTCTCTTCGGCTTCTACGTTGTCGTCAACAAAGTCCTGTACGGAACCCGGGTCGATGGCTGGTCGTCGGTCATGCTGGCCGTGCTCGTCCTCGGCGGCGTGCAGCTGGTGATGATCGGCGTGCTGGGCGAGTACCTCTGGCGGATTCTCGACGAGGCGCGCGCGCGCCCTCTGTACATCGTGGAGCGCACGCTCAACGTCACACGTCCCTCGTCACAGTAACAGCGTGCGGCTTCCGGATTTTCTCATTGGCGGGGCGCCTCGCTCCGGCACGACGTGGCTGTACCAGCTGCTCGATCGGCATCCGGGTATCTTCATGGCCAGACCCGTGGCGCCCGAGCCCAAGTTCTTTCTCGTGGACCGGATCTACGAGAAGGGGCTGGCCTACTACGCAGAGACCTGGTTCGCGGCCGCAAGCCCCGATCAGAAGGCGGGGGAGAAGAGCACCGACTATCTCGAGAGCGAGGCTGCCGCCGGCCGGATTGGCACGGACCTGCCTCAGGTCAGGCTGGTCTTCATTCTCCGGGAACCCGTGGCGCGCGCGTTCTCGAATTACTTGTGGACGAAGATGAACGGGCTCGAGACGGAGGAGTTTGCGGCGGCCATCGCTCTCGAGACGCAACGCGAAGGCCAGCTGCCGGAGCGCCTGAAGTTCGCCCGGCCGTTCTCGTATTTTTCCCGCGGGCTGTACGCGGACCTGCTGCGTCCGTATCTCGATCGTTTTCCGCGCGAACAAGTGCTGGTCCTCAAGTTCGAAGACATCGTGGCGCGGCCGACTGTCGTTGCCGAACGCCTTCACCGGTTTCTGGGCGTGAGCCCGCGGCCCGGGGATGCGAGCGGCCTCGGCGTCGTCAATCCATCCGAGAAAAGCGGCCCGGCCCTCGACGAGGGCATTCGACGCGAGCTCGCCGCGCGATACGCCGAGCCGAACCGGCGCCTGGCGCAGCTGCTGGGTCCTGATTTCGAGATGTGGCCCGCATGAGTTCGGACGCGCTCATCGACGTCCGCCTTGCGTCGATTGCTCCCGGCATGCGTGCGGCGTGGGCCACGGGCCT
>Ga0070665_100005773_pt1 | contig 12710 bp, 2 predicted proteins | sample KBSS13metaG_FD_65862 | JGI IMG/M metagenome (GOLD analysis project Ga0070665, IMG submission 65862) | Switchgrass rhizosphere microbial communities from Kellogg Biological Station, Michigan, USA - KBS S1-3 metaG | ecosystem: Host-associated > Plants > Roots > Rhizosphere > Soil ... | reverse complement strand
GAAGGCCGGACCATCCTCGTCGAACGCTTCACCAATAGCGCGAGCGCGTCCGTCAATGATACGACCACCGCTTATTCGTTGCATAATTGGGTGCTTGGGTTCGGCGGCCCCATCGCCAGGACCACGACCAGCTATGATGTCGATGGGCGGGTGGCCACCGTGACCGACGCCGAGGGCGGGGTCACGGCTTACGGCTATAACGTCATCGGCCAGCAGGTGAAGGTGACCGATGCCCGCGGCGCGATCACCTATAATTATTACGACGGCGCGGGCCGCCTGACGCAAAGCGTCCAGGACGCCGCGACTCTCAAGTACATTACCGAGACGTCCTACAATGCGTTCGGCGAAGTGGTCAGCGTCACGCGCCGCTACAATGGCGCGAACAACAGTCCCAACGAGACCACCGCGCCGACGTTAACCGCCGACGCGCGCGACGCGACGACCTTGTTCGATTATGACCGCCTCGGCCAAGTCAAGAAGGCCACCGATGCCGAAGGCTATTTTGAGACTTACGGCTATAATGCGTTCGGCGACCGCGTGCAGGTCACGAAGAAGTCGTATGGGGTCGATTCCGGCGGCAACCGCCTGGCTGGCGGAACGATCGTCAATGAATATGACCGGCTGGGACGGCTGACCAAAGAGATCCTGCCGATGGCCTCGGTCAACAATGCCGGCACCCTCATCGCGTCGACCGTCACCAACAAGTTCAGCTACAATGCGTTTGGCGACCGGACGCAGATGATCGAAGCGTTCGGCCTCGCCGAGGCGCGCACCACCAATTACGATTACAACCGGCTTGGCCAGCTGATCGCCAAGCGCGGCGATGCGGTCGCGACAATTTCGTACAGCGACTTTTCGCCAGCCGGCCAACTTACGGTCACCGTCACTCCCGGCAACCCGGTTCCAACCGAAAGTTACGCCTACGATGCGTTCGGCAATATGAACCTGGTCACCGACGCCAATGGCGCCAAGACCTATTCCTACTACAATCGGACCGGCACCAGGAAAGCCGAGGTCGGGCCGCTCGGGACGCTCAAGACCTGGACCTATGATTACGCCGGCGATGCAATGAGCCAGCGCATTTATGGCGACCCGGTCGCCCTGCCGTCGCAGCCGGGCGGAACGCCGCCGAGCGGCGGCGCCAACTTCCGCGAGACGACCTACACCTACGACAAGCTCGGCCGCCTTAAGTCGACCAACATGGTCGATCGTGTAGGCACGTGGAGCTCGTCCAATAACGGGGTCAACACCAGTTCGAGCCTGACGATCGGCACAGCCCTCGCCTACGACGCCAATGGCAACGTCGTTACCGCCACCGATGGCAACGGCAACAAGGTCTATTCCTGGTACGACAAAGCCGGGCGTAAGACCGACCAGGTCGACCAGGAGGGTTATCTCACTCACTGGACTTACGACAGCGAGGGCAACGCCAAGTCAGAAACGCGCTTCGCCAACAAATATGGCAGCACGCCCAATCCGAACGGGAATCCCCCGACGGTCACCGTCGATGCGATAAACGATCGTACCACTAATTTCACCTACGATCGCAACGGCCGCCGTCTTACCGAGACACGCACCGGCGTGCTTGCCGGGACCGTCAATTCGCTAAACGGCCAGCTCTCCGTTGCCACCGTGAATTCCATCGTAACCTACTCCTATAACGGCCTTGGGCAGGTGCTGACCAAGGCCGAGGCCACGAGTGACACGACAATTTACGCTTACGATTCGAGTGGACGGCTCATCAGGGAGAGCCATGCCGCCTACCTCGACCAAAGCGGCGCCAGCGTCACGCCGACGGTGGAATATTATTACAACGGGCTCAGCAATCTCAGCCGCACGCGGCAGGGCGGGGCAGCAGCCAATGCAGCCGACCGGGTCACGGTCTATCAATATGGAGCGGGCGGCCGCCTGGCGGTGATGCGGACCGCGCTGCGCGGCTCCGATACCATCGCTGCCGACATCACGACGATGACGGCAGGCGAAGCGCACGCCTACGGCTACGATGCCGCCGGCAACCAGGTCCAGGACAGCTATCGGCGGTACAAGTCCGACGGCACCTACGCCGACGAGGCCGTCCTTTATCGCCGCGACCTTCTCGGCCGGGTAATCACCCAGACCATTGCCACCAACAATGCCGGAGCGTGGACGCGCGGCGACAGCCAGAACACACAATTCAATGCCTACGGCGACGTTGCGCAGCGCGGCGTCAACGGCATGTGGCAGGAGCAGTTCAGCTACAACAATCGCGGGCTGGTCGAGAAGACCAATACCGGCGACGGCGTGTGGCGCTTCTACATCTACGACAAGAATGGCAACCAGGTCCTGGCAATCGAAAGCGAAGGCAAGGATTATTCGGGAAGCACGATCTCCAATGCACTTGCCGACGTCGGCACCTATGCGAACAGCTACGCCGCTAGTTTGCTGATCAATGCGACCATCACCGTTTACGACAAGCGCAACCAGGCGATCCAGGTCCTGTTGCCGCAGCGCGAGACGACGGCGCAGAATACGGTCAATACGATTGTCAGCAGCCAAACCTACAATGCGTTCGGCGAGGTCGCGAGCCAGACGAATGCCTATCGCCTGTCCCTCGACGCGGTGCCGCAAGCGACGACCTTCACCTACAATACAATGGGCCGGCTCATCCAGAAGGTGTCGCCGCAGGTCAGCGTGACGAGCGCAAGCGGCATCGTGTCGAGCGTCAACCCGACCGAAAGCTTTTATTACGATTTGTCGGGCCGGATCGTCGGCTCGGCGGACGCCAACGCCTTCCTCACCAATTATGCAACGACGGCGGCCTATGCGACGACGCAGTCGCTACTTGCCGGCACGGGCTATAACGGCACTGACGGGCTCGTCACCGTCGAATATCATCGCGACGGCGGCATCAAGAAGACGTTGTACGACGTCAACGGCGATGCGCGAATCCTCCGCGACGAGCTCAACCGCGACGAGACCCGGATCTACGATGCGATGGGCCGCGTTGCGTCAATCGTCCGCCGCACCGGCCTCAGGGAAGAGTTCACGTACGACCTGCTCGGCCAGCAGACAAAACATGTCCTGAAGAATAGTCTGAATACCGTCCTTGCAACCGAAACGAGCGATTACGACTTGCAGGGGCGGGTTGTGACGACCGTCGACCAGGGTGGGGACCGGACGCGCTACGCCTATACCTGGGACGCGACGCTCGCGACGGCGCTTGGAACCAATGGCGGCTGGCTGAAGGAAACTTACGCCTGGGATCAGCTCGGCTCCACCTTGTGGAAGAAAAAGAGCGAAGAGACCGACGTTCACGGCCTGACGATCGACGAAATGGATTTCGGCGGTAACACCACCTTCTACACCTACGATCTGGCCGGGCGGCTGATCACCAAGGTCGGAACCTTGGCTGTAGCCGGCGGCGGCACGGGCGGCGGTGGCGGTGGCGGTGGCGGTGGTGGTGGTGGCGGCGGCGGTGGCGGCCCCCTGCCGATCGCTCCGCAGCAACCGCAGGAAGCCATGCTGGTATCGGACGGCGGGGCGACGACCATGTCGTCAATCGCTCCCGCAACGGGCATCAGCACGACGCTGACCTACACTTATTTCAACAACGGCCTGGTCAACACGATCACCGACCGAACAACCGATCCGAGCGGTGCTCTTGCCGTCAACAGCATCGATTCGACCTTCGGCTACGACGCGATGGGCCGGCGCACGAAAGAGAAATATTTCGGCAACACGATCTACTACGACGGCTACAGTATTGGATTCACGACGCCGTCGGCCCTCGCCAACCAGACGCTCCAGGATGCGACGATCAGCTATGATGCGCTCGGGCGCCTGACGGCGTTCAGCAGCACGAGCTCGGCCGGGGCGGTTTCGATCAACCAATATTATGATGCCTCGGGCAACATCCGGCGCACGCAGACCACCTATCCCAACATCGTCGCGGGCGGGTCAACCAGCAGCGACAATTGGTTCACCTATGACTCGATGAACCGCATGGTCATCACCAATGGTACGCTCAACGCCACCACGCAGGCGATCGAGGTAGTCGAGAGCCGTGAGGGCTCCGCGAGCCTGACCTACGACGTGCTTGGTAACCGCCAGAGCCGGTTCAAGAAATATGTGCAGATCTTCTCCCACGTGACGGAGACGGAGACTTACACCTACGATGCGGACAACCAGCTTGCCGACGTGAAAGTCGGGACGACGTTGCGCGCGCGGACCCTTCGCGACATTCGCGGCCGGGTTACCGATTATATCGAATATTATCCGGGCGCGAACAGCAACGACGTCTCCAGCCACCGCTTCAACATCTACTACAATGCCCGCGGCCAGGTGACGCAGGAAAGCGGGTTCCAATGGTCGGATGGGGACTCCGACGTCGATTCAACGACGACCAACCAGTACGACGCCTACGGCAACATCATCCGCACCGATAACGTCAACTCGGGCAAGGACACGTGGCAGAGCTGGAACTACGCTTGGGCCGACAACGCGATCATTTCCTACACGACCTACGACAAGGAAACCCACGATTCCGACAACCGGCTCTACCGCACGGATCAATATTATGACGGTCTGGCCCGCCTCCAGCAGGCGAAGATCAACGACGGCAAGCCGCGCCGGACATTCTTCGCGCTGAGTCCGGACGAGCAGGTGCTGTGGCGCGTCCAGAACGAGGGCGATGCCAACGACCCGCGCGAATATCACCAGTACGTCAGTGGCCGTCAGATTGGTGAATTCACCAACGACAAGCGCGAAGACACGCGCAATTACGACTACAAATCGCTGATCTACGACAAGGCCAGCGACGAGTCCGGCGACGGCCGCTTCTGGAAGGGCGACGACACGGGGACCGCCGGCGGCAAGTTCGGCACGAGCGGCTACGATCCGATCAACGCGATCACCAATAATGTCAGCCAGAATAGCCGCAGCCGCTACGTTGTGCGCGCCGGCGACACGCTGCAAGGTATCGCCAGCAGCCTGTGGGGCGATTCATCACTCTGGTACAAGCTTGCCGAGGCCAACGGGCTCAGCGCCGACAGCGCACTAACCGCGGGGCAGGCGCTGTCGGTTCCGCTCAGCGGGCCGAGCAATTTCAACAACGCCAACATGTTCCGGCCGTACGACACGGCGAGCGCGGTCGGGGATCTCAACCCGACCAGCGTGAAGCCGCCGAAAAAGGGCAAGTGCGGCGTCTTTGGGCAGATCCTGCTGACGGTTATCCAGGTTGCGGTGACAATCGTCGCCAGCCACTTCCTGGGGCCAGTGGCCGGTGCGGTCGTGGGCGATCTCGTCAAGCAGGGCGTGGGGGTCGCGACTGGTATCCAGCCGAAGTTCAGCTGGAAGGAGGTCGGGATGACTGCTCTGACTGCCGTGCTGACGCCGCCGGGCACAGGGAACATCCTGGCTGACGCAGCCAATGCGGCGATCGCGAATGCAACGGCGCAGGGTATTGGCGTTGCGACCGGCCTGCAAAAGAAGTTCAATTGGGCCGGTGTCGCCGCTGCCGGCATCAGTGCGGGAGTGAGCAGCGCGCTCACTGGCCCGATTGATCCGGAAACCGGTGCGCGCTTGGACGCGAACGGCAACGCGATGAGCGCCGCCCAGATGCGGGATACGGCAACGATCTGGAACTCCTCGAATGCTATCGGAAATACGATTGCGCGTTCGGCTGCCGGCGCGATCACAAGCGCGGCGGCGAACAGCCTGATCCAGGGTACCGACTTTGGCGACAATCTGCTTGCCGAGCTTCCGGGCATGATCGGTGGCACGGTCGGGGGGATGGCGGCAAATGCCATCTTGGGACTTCGGGTGTTCGACGGCCAAAAGCCGCGGGTTACGCAACCGGCTCCATCAGGCACCACGATGGATCGGACCGGCGTCGATCTCATGGGGCAACGCGGCCTGGGAGACGACAGAATAGTTCCCCTTGGTTTACGGTATGAAACCGATCCGGTCACGGGGGACCAGGTTCTGATTGATCCCGCGACCGGATTGCCACTGAATTTGGCGAGTTTTGCAGGAGCTCCAACAGCGAATGGAACTTTGCTTTCTGATCCTCTCGGACTCAAGTCGATCACCGACCTGGATCAATCAGCGGCTCACACAAGGGAACTGCAAAGGGCCGCGCAGCGAGCGATCGCCAAAGAAGCGCTTTCGTATCGGGGGAGCGACGACTGGACCAAAGAAAATTCCTGGACGGATCCGTGGACAGGAAAGACTTACGACGGCGATTCAATGCTCTGGGGTGGCGATTACAAGTGTAACGTGTTCGTTGCATTTGTTCTTGACCAGGTCGGCCTCAGCGTTCCCCGGATCAATTTTGGAGGTCATCGGCTGCCAGGCGAGATCGGCTCACCGCCCACGCCCGGACAGTGGGCGAACCCCAAATATGAAATTCCTCATTGGCGGGTTTTGGACCTTGGTGAACACCCCCGGCCTGGTGACATTGTCGCCCAGAGCGCCGGTTATAGCGACGCTACGGGCCACGTGATGTTCGTCACCCCGAGGGAATATCCCGGTGGACCCTTGACCGTGACAGGAACTGGCGGATCTCGAGAGTTGATTGTAAGGAAGCCGCTTGGAGATATCGTGCGCACAGATATTACTCACGGACCCCTGGTGTATCGCCGTTATGAGCCCTTCAAGTGGTAATGAAACATTCAACGGCGCATAAAGCAGCCCAATTTTTTTCGGTTGTTGCGCTTTTCGTAGCGATCACAATGTTTATTAGGTACGACAATAGTCAGTTCGCGTCTGGAAGCGTGACTGGGACTGTAACCGAGCTTTTATCGTACGGAATCTTGGTGCTCGCCCTTCAAGCAGTAGCGATGTTTATCAAAAGAATTCCAGTGCTGATTCCGTTTTTCCTATCGATTGTTTCTCTCACCCTGGCAATCGGCTTGCCCCTGTACATCATGATCCCGAATAGCTTTGATGCGCTGGGAGTCGGCAACGGAGCCTACCTTCCCCGAACCAATCACTTCGATCTTCTTTCGACATTGGAGGTCGTTTCGCTCACCTTGGTGCCCGTCACGCTCGCAATCCGGGCAATACGGGAGAAATCGCGCGTATGAGTTGTACGAGGGCTCCATCAAAGCAGCAATCGTGAGCGGTGTCTCCTCTATGCGCTGCTGCACCGCCACTCCGTTCCCGGCCCACCATAGCCTACGAGGCTTTAGTTATTTCGGGGCCTTGAATTTGCAGCAACTGGCGATCTCCGGCCGCGCCTGAGTCGGATCCACTTCCGCGATCCTTGAGCCAAGAGTCATAGTATATCCGCCGCCGTATCGGCTGACCCCGGTGATTATTAGGAAATGCGGTTCTTCGGCGCTGACGGTAATCGTCGCTAACGAGCTGCGCTGGCGGGAGATGAACGGCCAGGATGTGGTGACGGTGTGTACGCCTCGCGTGACATGCGTCGACGTGTAGTGGCGGTTCGGAAGTGCGACGATCTTTATGCCATCGACCTTGACCGTCGGAGCCCAGGAAACAGGCTCTGCATTGGCGCGGTAGACGATGAGGTTGTCTGACGGTGACGGCGCGGCCGCGGCGACGGGTTGAGCGGCTTGCCCGCTCATGGACATTCCGGCCAGCACGAGCTTGATGAACATTTCAAGCTGCATAACGCCCCCCGACATTCTGGTGTGATTCTTAGCCTCATGGCAGCAAATTTCATGCCATCGCGCAATGGCTTTCCAATTTAGAAGCCCTTTGCCAGAGGGGGTCCCTTACCAATCGCGTAAATACTCCTAAACATCCCGCGCATTCCGCTGACTAACCCTTGAAGGCGGGGGAATGTTTGCCCTCGCCCGGCGAACGGTCGGGGGTTTCTCATGGTTGCCATTTTCACGGGACTGGGCTCGGGTCTCGAGCGCGGTTCGGGGACGGTGCTTGGCTCTGCCGGTCTGTTCGGCTCATCGGGGTTTGGGCGCGGCGGTGAGGATTTATTTCTCAATGCCGCCAACGGCAATGTCGTCATCAACCAGCAGGATGAATTCGTTTCCGGCATGGGTCTCGATGCCGCGGTCACGCGCACCTACAACAGCCTCGGCAACACATCCGACGACAATGGCGACAACTGGCGCCAGGGTTACGACCGGCGGATCATCAATGCGCCGGCAACCTACGGCGCGACCAACAGCACAGTGCAGCGCGTGTCAGGCGATGGCTCAATCATCACTTACACGTGGAGCGCAACGACCAATGCCTATGTCGCAACCGACGGCGGCGGCGCCTATGACACGCTGACCAAGACGGGCAGCGTATGGACCTGGACCGATGGCGACAGCCAGGTCAAGGAGACCTACACCGACCCAACCAGTTCCGGCACGTTCAAGCTCGCGACGAGAGTCGATGTCGACGGCAACACCGTCGGTTTTGCTTACGGCGCGAACAATCTGATCTCGACCGTCACGACGTCGGGCAGCGACAATGGCGTCTCGACGATTACCTACGCCTGGTCCGGCAACAATCTGATGTCGATCACGACCGCCTATAAGGATCTCTCCACATCGCAATCGAAGACTCTGACCCGGACCAGCTACACCTACAGCGGCAACCGGCTGGCCACGGTCACCGTCGACCTGACGCCGGACGTCACCACCGACAGCAACAGCTACACGACGTCTTATGGTTATGACGCCGGCGGACGTGTCACATCGGTTGCCCAGTCGGACGGATCGCTCATCACGATCGGTTATGATGCAGCGCAAGGCTACAAGGTCAACCAGATCGTCACGACCGCGGCGACCGGCGTCACCCGGACGTCAACGATCGCCTATTTTGCCGGATACACGCGGATCACCGATCCGCTCGGTCAGGTCACCCAACTGGACTATGACAGCGCAGGCAATCTCACCAAGGTCACAATGCCTGCAGCGACGGCCGGTGCCACCGCGCAAGTCACCCAGTTCACCTACGATTCCGCAACCGGCGACGTCACCGGGGTAACCGACGCGCTCGGATACACCACCAGTTACACGAGCTTTGTCAGGGGCCTGTGGCAGACGCGCACCGATCCGCTGACCAATGTCACGACCCGGACCTACAACCCGCTCAACCAGATCCTGACCGAAACAACGAGCGGCACCGACGCCGACACCGATACCGATACCAACACCGCCAATCCGGCGTCTTCCGCTCATACGGTTCGCTACGTCTATGATGACCTCGCCGATGGCGACGGCGACGGCGATGCACACCTCCGGTTCCGAATTTCGGCGGAAGGCTATCTGACCGAATATCGCTACACGCCATCCGGCCTGCTCGAGTTTGCAATCGATTATCCGGCGGCCGCCTATCCCGGCACTGCAACCGAGGCCGCGATCAGGACGTGGCTTAGCGGGATTACGCGCACGTCGGCCGAAGTCACGCAGAATGCATATGACCTGCGCGGCAATTTGGTCTCGACGACGAGTTTTGCCGGCGCAATCGTGAATGGCAGCGGCGATACGATCGGCGATGCAGCGGGCGCCAAGGTCACGACAAACTACGTTTACAACCAGGCCGGCAATCTCCTTTCCAGCCAGGTCGTCGGACGCAGCCAGGAAAGTTTCATTTACGACGGCCTCGGCCGTCTCACGTCCGCCGTCGATGTCAGCGGCGGGACAACAAAATATGTATTCGATGACGCCAACACTCGAACGATCGTCACCTTCGCCGACGGGCATGTCGAGACCTCGACCTTCAACAAAGCGGGCGAGCTCATCAATCATGCCACGACTGGGCGCGGCGCGATCGACAGCGATGGAACGTCGACGGCGAACTGGGTTGCGAGCGGATCGACGGTCACGTCGACCGGTGGCCGGCTCCGGGTCACCAACAGCGGTGCTGCCGCCGGCCGGGCCTCGCAGAGCTTCGCCACCGTGGTCGGCCAGACTTATTCGATCACGATTACCGGCTATCGAGGTACGGCCGACGCCTTGATTACCGCCGGCACCACGTCGGGCGGCTCAAATTTGGTCAATCTGGCCCCGGTCACGAGCGGGTCGAACACCTTCACCGTATCGTTCGTCGCTACGTCGACGACTACCTACCTCAACCTGGTTTCGAACAGCACGACCTCGGGGGCTTATGCCGAGTTCGACGAAATCAAGGTCGTGCCCGCGGAGACCTTCGGCTACGACCAGAACGGACGGCTGCGCTGGTCGATCGATGCAACGGGGAAGAAGACCTACTTCCTCTATGACAACGTCAATCGCAAGGTCGCCGACATCAGCAGCGCCGGCGACATGGTTGAATATGCCTATGACGCCGACAACCGGCTCGTTGCGACCGTCGCGTACAACAACAAGGTCACTGCTTCCCTGACACCATTGGATACGGCGACGACGCCGGCCGACATCGTGAATTATCGGCCGCCGCTCAACAACAGTCCCGCCGATGGCGACCTGTGGAGCTGGCGCGTTTATGACAAGGATGGCCAGCTCGTTCAGACGACCGCGGGCGACGGCAGCACGACGGTCCTGACCTACGACGGTGAAGGCAAGCTCACCCAGACACGCGAATATTACAATAAGCTTGCAGTTTCCGGCTTCAAGGCAATCGCCGCCAACACCCTGACGGCGATTCCGGGGCAGACGCCCAGCGCTCCCGCCGTGGACTCCTCGCTCGATTCCATCACGCGCAATTTCTACAACAAGGACGGGCAGCTCGTCGGGACGGTAGACGCCGAACTCAACGTCAGGCGGATCGATTACGACAAGGCCGGCCGGAAGATCGAAGAGGTCGCCTACCTCAACGCCGCTACCGTGCCGGCCTCGACGCGAAGCTTCAATGACATCGTAAGTTCCATCACCCTAAGCGCCGCGGGTGACCGGCACACGCGCTACGTGTACGACGGCGAAGGGCATTTGCGGTTCGTCGTCGATGCAACGCTGCACCTGGTCGAGACCCGCTTCGACAATATGGGCGCGGCGACGACCGCGATTGCCTATGCAAACGCGCTTTCCGCGGGAACGAGCGATTTCACCTATGCATATATAAGCACGCACCTGCCCACCGCCTCAACGGACGACCGCTGGGGCTGGACCGTTTATGACGGGGCAGGCCGCGTAGTTCAGTCGATCGATGCGCTCGGTTACACGACGACCAACACGTACGACCCCACGACGGGAAACATGGTTCAGTCGACCGCTTATGCAGCCGCTCTGGCCACGGCGATCGTCGATGGATTCAAGACGGCGCCGCCGACCAGCATCTATACCCCCGCCAGCGACGCCACGGTCGATCGTACGACGCGCTTCTTTTACAACAGCTCCGGCGTATTGCGGTACACGATCGACGCCGAGGGTTACGTGACCCGGCGGACCGAGGACGCCGAGGGCCGGCTGGCGAGGATCGAGAAGTTCCCGACACCCCTCGCGACGCCAGGCAGCGCAACGTTCGCCTCGCTGGAGGCACTGACCGGCGCCATCGCGGTCCAGACGAATGCCTATGATGCGCTCGGCCGTCTCGACACGGTGACCGACGGTGAAAATTACGTCACGAAATATGTCTACTGGGCCAACGGAGCGACCCAAAAGCAGATCGCGGCCTATGGCGTGGCCGCGGACGAAAGTACGACCTATTTCGACTACGACCTCGCCGGGCGAGTCCGGAGAGAGACGCGCGGCTGGAACACCGCGGATGCGGCGGCGACCGAATATACCTACGACGGCCAGGGCAATGCGCTGACGGTTAAGGATCCTGACGGCTTCGTCACCACCCGGACGTTCGACCAGCTCGGCAATATCCTGACGAGTAACGATCCGCTCGGCGGCAGCACGGCCTTCCTCTACAACGCCTTTGGCGAGACTGTTCGGACGACCGACGCGCTAGGGCGCAACAGCTTTGCTTATTATGACCTGCTTGGTCACGTTCGGAAGACCGCCGACGCGCTGAAGTTCGTCACGGAGACGACGTACAATTCCTTCGGCGAGGTCGCTAGCACGACCCTTTACTACAATGCATCGACCCTGACGCCAACGGTCACGAATGAGCCCATCGTCCCGACTCACGTGACGCCGGATTCGAACCATGACGCCACCACCAGCTATCTTTACGACAGGCTCGGGCGCCTGATCCAGACGACTGATGCGCTCGGTGTCGCCACCACCCAGGCATATGACGGGTTTGACCTGACGTCCGTGACGCGCGGCGCGGCGGCCACAAGCTTTAAATATGATCGCTTGAGCCGCGTGACCAAATCGACGGACGCCGAGGGCTATTTTGAAAGCTACGGCTACAACTACCTCGGCAACCGCACGCAAGTCGTGCAGAAGTCGAACACCAATGCAGTCGACGGCACCGGCAAGCACCTTGCCGGCGGCACCGTCACCAACAGCTATGACAATCGCGGCTTGCTCCTGTCCGAAACGCTTCAGATGCAATCGGTGCGCGCTGACGGCACCGTCCAGGCGAGCAATGTCACCAACACCTTCACTTACGATGGGCGCGGCAACCGCAAGACGATGGTCGAGGCTTCCGGCCTCACTGAGCAGCGCACGACGACGTACAATTACGACCGGCTGGATCGCCTGATCAGCAAGACCGGTAATGCGGTTACGACCGTCGGCTACAATGACTTCACGTCGACGACCGCCGTTACAGTGACGACGACTAACAATGTCGTCCCGACCGAATCCTACGCTTACGATCACCGCGGGAATCTCATTCAGGTCACCGATGCCAACGGCGCGCGGACCGTCTCTTACTACGACGCGGACAGCCGCAAGATCGCC
>Ga0070665_100005772_pt1 | contig 12711 bp, 12 predicted proteins | sample KBSS13metaG_FD_65862 | JGI IMG/M metagenome (GOLD analysis project Ga0070665, IMG submission 65862) | Switchgrass rhizosphere microbial communities from Kellogg Biological Station, Michigan, USA - KBS S1-3 metaG | ecosystem: Host-associated > Plants > Roots > Rhizosphere > Soil ... | reverse complement strand
ACATGCGCTTGAGCTCGACGAGCGGCGTGTTGCCGATCGCCTGCACGATGTCGCCGTAGCGCCCGCCGCAGGGGCGGTTCTCCAGATGCGGGACAGACATGGTCCCGGGTCAGGATACTCCGGCCGCGGCCGCGGACCTGAGCGCCGGATACAGCGCGCGGAACCGCTCACGCCCCTCGGCGTAGATGCCGGTCCATGCCGGGTCCGGCTCGATCACCTCGCCGGGCCGCACGCAGGCGGCCACGGCCTCCGACGGATCGGCGAACACGCCGCCCGCGACGCCGCCCAGCAGCGCCGCGCCGTACGCCGCGCCCTCCTGCACCGCGACGCGCTGGAGGGGCAGCTCGAGCACGGAGGCGACGATCCGCAGCCACAGGTCGCTGCGCGCGCCGCCGCCGGAGACGCGGCCGATCTCGGCGGGCGCCCCGACGTCGCGCAGCAGGTCGAGGCTGTCGCGCAGGCCGTAGGCGACGCCCTCGAGGACCGCCCGCACGAGCGCTCCGCGATCGTGGCGTAGCGACAGGCCCGCGAACGCGCCGCGCGCGTCCGGGTCCGCATGCGGCGTGCGCTCGCCGGCCAGGTAGGGCAGGAACGTGAGGCCCTCGACGCCGGGCTCCCAGCCCTCCGCGGAGGCGACGAGCGTCTCGAAGTCCGTGCCGGGCGCCGCGACGTCGCGCAACCACGCCAGCGCGCCTGCGGCCGAGAGCATCACGCCCATCGCGTGCCACGTCTCCGGGATCGCGTGGCAGAACGCGTGGACGCGGCCCTCGGGGTCGGCGCCGTACGCGTCCTGGGCGGCGAAGACGACGCCCGATGTCCCCAGCACCACCGACAGCGGACCCGGTCGGTCGACTCCGACGCCGAGCGCGCCGGCGGCCTGGTCGCCCGCACCGGCCGCGATCGGGATCCCGTCGGAGGTCTCCCCCGTGCGCGTCGGCGACTCCACGACCTCGGGCAGCCATGCCCGGTCGAGACCCAGTGCCTCGAGCACCTCCCCGCTCCAGGCGCGGTGCGCGACGTCGAGCAGGAGCGTCCCGGAGGCGTCGGCGACGTCCGTCGCACGCTCGCCGCAGAGGCGCAGCCGCACGTAGTCCTTCGGCAGCATCACGTGGGCGATGCGCGCATAGGACTCCGGCTCGTGGTGGCGCAGCCACAGCAGCTTGGGGGCGGTGAAGCCGGGCAGCGCGCGGTTGCCGGTCAGCGCGACGAGGCGGTCGAGCCCGAGCGTGGACTCGATCTCCTCGCACTCCGCGCCCGTGCGGCCGTCGTTCCAGAGGATCGCCGGGCGGATGATGGCGTCGGACGCGTCGAGGGCGACGAGCCCGTGCATCTGACCGCTGAGGCCGATCCCGGCCGCGTCGTCGCGGCCGAGCGCCGCCAGCACCTCCTCGGTGGCGCGCCACCAGTCCTCGGGGTCCTGCTCGGCCCAGCCCGGCCGGGGGATCGACAGCGGGTAGTCGGCGTGCGCGACAGCGAGGACCTCGCCGTCGGGAGCGACGGCGATGCCCTTCACCGACGTCGTGCCGACGTCGAGCCCGATGAGCGAGGTCATGCGGGGAGTGTGAAGGTGGCGAGCGCTCAGCGCGAGGCGAGCACGATCTCGAGCCGCCGCGGCCCGTGCACGCCCTCCACGCGGTTCAGCTCGATGTCCGACGTGGCGGACGGTCCGGAGATGAACGTCACGGGGCGCCGGCCGGTCCGGACGGCCTCGCCCAGCCTGCGGATCGCCTCGGGCACGGTGCCGACCACCTGCGAGGACCGCACGACGCACACGTGGAGGTCGGGGAGCAGCGTCAGCGCGCGGCGGCCCTGGCGCTCCCCGGCGTCCATGACGATCGTGCCGGTGTCCGCGATCGCCATGGCGCAGCCCGTGACGACGCCGTCGGAGGCGTCGAGCGCCTCGACGCCGAGGCCCTGGCCGTCTTCGAGCCATTCGATGCCCGCGGGACGCCAGTCGGCGGGCAGGTCGGACGGCGTGACGAGGCGCCGGGCGCCGTGCTCGGCGAGCGCTGCGCCGACCGCGGCGGCGACGTCCGTCTCCGAGCAGCGCCAGACGGTCGCGCGGTACTCCGCCGCCCGCTCGGCGAAGCGCTCGACCTGCTCGTCGCGCTGCAGCGACGACGCGACGACGTAGTCGCGCGGGATCTCGATCACCCTGGGCTCGGCGCCCAACGCGGTGCGGATGCGGCCCAGGACGTCCTCGCGCGCAGCGGTCATGACGATCGGGTTCGCCACCAGTCGCGGAACGCCTCCCCGGGCACTGCACGCAGGTCGCGGAACGCGGTCCACGCGTGCAGCGGGCCCGGCGCGTGCTCGATGTTCCCGGCACCGCGCGCGAGCGGCCACTGCCCCACCCGGCCGGCCTTCTGCGCTGCCTCGTAGCGACGCCGGCTCCCGAAGGCGCGGGCGAGGCCCTGCATCGCGAGGCGCTCGCCGCTCAGCCGCCCGCGGACGCCGCCGTGCTCGGCGGCGTCGCGCACGATGCGCCCGCGCAGGTGGACGAGCATGGAGGGTATGTCGATCTTCACGGGACAGACCTCGTAACACGCGCCGCACAGCGACGAGGCCCACGGAAGGGTGCGGCCCTCGCGCAGCCCGGCGAGCTGCGGTGTCAGGATCGCACCGATCGGGCCGGGATACACCGAATCATAGGCGTGTCCGCCCGTGCGCTCGTAGACGGGGCACACGTTCAGGCAGGCGGAGCACCGGATGCAGTGCAGCGCGTCGCGCCCGTGCGGGTCTGCGAGGACGTCGGTCCGGCCGCCGTCGAGGAGGACGAGGTGGAACTCGGAGGGCCCGTCGCCGTCGGTGGTTCCCGTCCACAGCGACGTGTACGGGTTCATGCGCTCGCCCGTCGAGGACCGCGGCAGCAGCTGGAGCATGACCTCGAGGTCCTCGAACGCCGGGACCACCTTCTCGATGCCCATGACCGTCACGAGGACGTCCGGGAGGGTCGTGCACATCCGCCCGTTGCCCTCGGACTCGACGACGCAGATCGTGCCCGTGTCCGCGACGGCGAAGTTGGCGCCGCTCACCCCCACCCGGGCCGACAGGAACCGCTTGCGCAGGTGGCGCCGGGCCGCCTCGGCGAGCTCCGCGGGATCGTCGCTCAGATCCCCTGCGTCGTCGAGCGTGCGCCGGAACAGCTCGCGGATCTCCGCGCGGTTACGGTGGATCGCGGGCACGAGGATGTGGGACTGCTCGTCGTCGCCGAGCTGGACGATGAGCTCCGCGAGATCGGTCTCCTGCGCGGTGATGCCCTCGGCCGCGAGCGCCTCGTTCATCTCGATCTCGTCGGAGGCCAGCGACTTGACCTTCACGACCTCGGTTGCGCCGTGGGCCTTGACGATGCCGGTGAGGATCGCGTTGGCCTCGGCGCCGTCGCGCGCCCAGTGCACCTGGCCGCCGGCGGCCAGGACGGACGCCTCGAGCTGCTCGAGGAGCTCCGGCAGGCGCGCCATCGCGCTCGCCTTGATCGCGGCGCCCGCGTCGCGCAGCGCCTCCCAGTCGGCGACCTCCCCCACGACCGCCGCCCGCTTGGCGCGGATCGTCCGGGTGGCGTGGCCGAGGTTGCGCCGCTGCTGGGTGTTGGCCAGCGCCTCGCGCGCCGCGGCGGGGAAGCCCTTGTCGCTCACGCCCCCTCCGTCGACGCGAGGATCTCGGCCAGGTGCACCGTGCGCGTCCCGGCCCGCGCGCGGGAGAGCCCGCCGCCGATGTGCAGCAGGCACGAGTTGTCCAGCGCCGTGCAGATCTCCGCGCGCGTGTCGAGCACCGCGCGCATCTTGTCCGTGAGCATCGCCGCCGACGTGTCCGCGTTCTTCACCGCGAACGTCCCGCCGAAGCCACAGCAGGTCTCCGCGTCCGGCAGCTCGACGAGATCGATGCCCTTCACCTGGCGCAGCAGGCGCAGCGGCCGGTCGCCGACCTTCAGCAGGCGCAGGCCGTGGCAGGTCGGGTGGTAGGTCACCCGGTGCGGGAAGTACGCGCCGACGTCCTCGACGCCGAGCACGCCGACCAGCAGCTCGCTGAGCTCGTGGACGCGCGGCCCCACCGCCGCGACCTCGCCGCCCAGCCGGTCGTCCTCGGCCAGCTCGGCGAGGCGCGGGTAGCCGTCGCGGACCATCGCGGCGCAGGAACCCGAGGGGGTGACGATCGCGTCGTACTCGCCGAACACGCGGACGAACCGGCGGGCCAGCGGCACGGCCTCCAGCCCGTAGCCCGAGTTGGCGTGCATCTGGCCGCAGCAGGTCTGCTCCTCCGGGAAGACGACCTCGTGCCCGAGCCGCTCGAGCAGCCGCACCACGGCCTTGCCGGTCTCCGGGAAGAGCGTGTCGTTGAAGCATGCGATGAAGAGCGCTATGCGCAGAGCGCCCAATCTAGACCTTCGGGGTTCCACCCGATCGGCTGATCTGGAAGCGTGGCGCACGCAGCGACCAGGGTCATCTGAGGAGAGGACGCATGGGAATCCAGACCAGCCACGCGGGCAGCCTTCCGCGGCCGGATCACCTCATCGAGCTCAACCGCCGCCGCATGGACGGCGAGGGCGTCGACGAGGCCGACTACGCGCAGCAGCTGCACGACGCGACCGTCGAGGTCGTCAAGCGCCAGACCGACATCGGCATCACCCTGCCCAACGACGGCGAGTACGGCCATGCGATGGGCGCGAAGGTCGACTACGGCGCGTGGTGGAGCTACATCTTCACCCGGCTCGACGGGCTGGGCCGGATGGTGCCGATGCCCGAGATCACGGCGGCTGCGCCGAAGGACACGATCACCCTCGGCACGTTCGCCGAGCGGCGCGACTGGAACCGGTTCGCCGACGCCTACGGCGACCCGGAGTCCGGCGTCGCCGCGCGCGCGAAGTCGACGGCCGGCGAGGAGCCGGAGATGGGCATGATGCTGCCGGTCTGCGACGGTCCGCTCTCGTACGTCGGGCACGCCGACGCCGCGCGCGACATCGCCAACCTCAAGGCGGGGATGGAGGCCTCGGGCGCCTCGGGGGCGTTCCTGTGCTCGCTCGGCCCGGGCAGCTGCTCACGGATCGGCAACACGCACTACGCCACCGAGGAGGAGTTCATCTGGGCGTGCGCGGAGGTGATGCGCGAGGAGTACCTCGCGATCACGAACGCGGGCATCATCGTCCAGATCGACGAGCCGTCCTTCGCGGAGAACTGGGACCAGTTCGCCACGGAGCCGTCGCTGGAGGAGTACCGGAAGTTCACGATGGTCCGCGTGGAGGCGCTGAACCACGCGCTGCGCGGGATCCCGCGCGAGCTCGTGCGCTTCCACTGCTGCTGGGGGTCGTGGCACGGCCCGCACTCGACCGACATCGGGATGGCCGACCTCGTCGACATGCTCGTGCGGATCGAGGCCGGCTCGTACTCCTTCGAGGCCGCCAACGCGCGCCACGAGCACGAGTGGCGGATCTGGAAGGACGCCCCGCTGCCCGACGACGTGGTCCTCGTCCCGGGCGTCGTCGGCCATGCGACGAACGTGCTCGAGCACCCGCAGCTCGTCGCCGACCGCATCGGGCGCTTCGCCGACGCGGTGGGCCCGGACCGCGTCATCGCCGCGACCGACTGCGGCCTCGGCGGGCGCGTGCACCCGCAGATCGCCTGGGCCAAGCTCGAGGCCCTGGCCCAGGGCGCCGAGCTGGCGTCGGCCCGCGGATGACGCACACGATCGGGACGAGCCACGCGGGCAGCCTGCCGCGGCCGGACGACCTCATCGAGCTCAACCGGCGCCGCATGGACGGCGAGGGCGTCGACGAGCAGGGCTACGCCCGGGCGCTGCGCGAGGCGACGGTCGAGGTCGTCCGGCGTCAGCGCGACATCGGGATCGACCTGCCCAACGACGGCGAGTACGGCCATGCGATGGGCCAGAAGGTCGACTACGGCGCGTGGTGGAGCTACGTCTACGAGCGGCTCCGCGGCGTCGACCACGGCGAGCAGATGGGGGACACGCCCAGGGCCGATCCGGCGTCGACGATCAAGCTCGGGACGTTCATGGAGCGGCGCGACTGGAAGCGATTCCCCGATGCGTACTTCGACCCGGAGATCGGCATCCTCACAGGGGTCCGCGGCGGGAGGTCGGCGGAGGAGAGGTTCACCTTCCCCGTCTGCGTGGAACCGCTGAGCTACACGGGCCACGACATCGTGGCGCGCGACATCGCCAACCTGAAGGCGGGGATGGAGGCCACGGGGACCGAGGGCGCGTTCCTGTGCTCGCTCGGCGCCCCGAGTCTCTCGCGGATCGGCAACGCGCACTACGCCACGGAGGAGGAGTTCGTCTGGGCGTGCGCGGAGGCGATGCGCGAGGAGTACCTCGCCATCACGGACGCGGGCATCATCGTCCAGATCGACGAGCCCTCCTTTGCGGACAACTGGGACATGTTCGCGACCGAGCCGTCGCTGGAGGACTACCGGAAGTTCACGATGGTCCGCGTCGAGGCGCTCAACCACGCCTTGCGCGGCATCCCGCGCGAGCTCATCCGCTTCCACTGCTGCTGGGGCAGTTGGCACGGGCCCCACTCGACCGACATCGCGATGAGCCACCTCGTCGACATGCTCGTGCAGATCGACGCAGGCTCGTACTCCTTCGAGGCCGCCAACGCCCGCCACGAGCACGAGTGGCGCGTCTGGCAGGAGACGAGGATCCCCGACGACGTCGTGCTCGTCCCCGGCGTCGTGGGGCACGCGACGAACGTCATCGAGCACCCGCAGCTCGTCGCCGACCGCATCGGCCGCTTCGTCGACGCCGTCGGCGCCGAGCGCGTCATCGCGGCGACGGACTGCGGCCTCGGCGGCCGCGTGCACCCGGAGATCGCCTGGGCGAAGCTCGAAGCCCTCGCCCAGGGTGCGGCGCTCGCGTCGGAGCGCCGCTAGCCGGCGCCGCCCGCCATCGCGGGCAGGATGACCAGCACGTCACCCGTGCCGACAGGCGTCTCCAGCCCATCGAGCACGCGGACGTCCTCGTCGTTGAGGTAGACGTTGACGTAGCGGTTCAGGTCCCCGCCGTCGGCGAAGAGCTGCGTCTCGGTCGCCGGGTGCTGGTCGGTCACCGCGCGGAGCACGGCGCCGACGTCGTCACCGGCGGCGTCGACCTCGCGCGCGCCGTTGGTCGACGAGCGCAGGACAGGAGGAATGCGAACAGTGGCCATGGAGGTCCGCGAGGCTACCCGGCCGCGGCGCAGAACGCCTCGTAGTCCGGGAAGACGCCCATCTCGTCGTCCGAGATGTCCTCGGGAGGCCGCGAGCAGACCGGGCACTCCGGGTCGCGGCGGACCTTCAGCTCCGTGAACGTGGCGCCCAGCGCCTCGTACAGCAGCAGCCGGCCGATGAGCGGCTCGCCCACGCCGACGACGAGCTTGATGACCTCCGTCGCCTGCAGCAGGCCCATCGTCCCCGGCAGCACGCCGAGGACGCCGTTGGCACCGCAGGACGGCGCCAGCTCGGCCGGCGGCGGCACGGGGTACAGGCAGCGGTAGCAGGGGCCCTCGTACGGCTGGAAGACCGACAGCTGGCCATCGAAGCCGAGGATCGAGGCGCTCACGACCGGGATCTGCAGGCGCACCGTCGCGTCGTTGAGCAGGTACCGGGTCGGGAAGTTGTCGACGCCGTCGACGATGACGTCGTAGCCCTCGATGATCTCCATGATGTTGGAGGCGTCGAGGCGCGTCTCGTACTTCACGACGTTGACGTCCGGGTTGATCTCCTTCATGGAGATCTCCGCCGAGTCGACCTTCGGGACCCCGACGCGGCCGGTCGTGTGGATGACCTGGCGCTGGAGGTTGGAGAGGTCGACGGTGTCGTCGTCGACGATCCCGATCTGGCCGACGCCCGCCGCCGCGAGGTACAGCGCGGTCGGGGAGCCGAGGCCGCCGGCGCCGAGCAGCAGCACCTTGGCGTCGAGCAGCTTCTGCTGGCCCTCGACGCCGATCTCCGGCAGGAGGAAGTGGCGCGAGTAGCGCTCGCGCTGCTCGGGGGTGAACTTGCGCGGGACGTCGACCTTGTAGCCGCGGTCCTTCCACAGCGTGATGCCGCCGGTCATCGACCGGACGTCCTCGTAGCCCAGCTCGGTGAGCGTGTGGGCGGCGAGCGCCGACCGCGTGCCGGAGGCGCAGTAGATGACGACGGGGGTCGAGCGATCGGGGACGACGCCCTCGATGCGGGACTCGAGGTAGCCGCGGGGCACGTGCTTCGCCCCGGGCAGCAGGCCGGACTCGGTCTCCTCGGTCTCCCGGACGTCGACGATCGCAACGCCCTCGTGCGTCAGCTCGTGCACCTCGGCCGGATCGATCTCCTGGACCTGGTCCTTGATCTGACGGATGAACTCTGAACCTGATGGCATTGGATGGAAACTGGGTCGGGAATGGGGCGCTTCAGAAAGTATAGGACCATCCGAAGGCCAGCCGGCCGCTTCGAGGCTACCCTGCTCCCACGTGCCCGCCCGCGTGCGTCTGACGTTCATCGTCGCCTTGGGCCTGCTGTTCATCGCCGTCGCCGGGTTCGTCGCCTTCCGGGGAGGTCAGGAGACGGCGGGCTCCTCCACCGGCTTCGAGGGATCCCTGCGTCCCCCGGACCTCCGGGCCCAGCCGTTCACCGGCCTGGAGGACGAGGACGGCCACCCGCTGTCGCTCGCCCGCTACAAGGGTCAGGTCGTCGTGATGACCTTCATGTACTCGACGTGCAAGGACACCTGCCCGCTCACCGCGCAGCAGATCCGCGGCGCGCTCGACGACCTCGCCACCGACGTCCCGGTCGTCGCCGTGAGCGTCGATCCGAAGAACGACACGGAGTCCAACGCCAAGCGGTTCCTCGTCGAGCAGCAGATGATCGGGCGCATGCACTTCGCGCTCGGCCCGACCCCGGCGCTCAAGCGCCAGTGGGACGCGTACGGCATCGCCCCGCAGCGCGACGGGCGCGAGCACTCCGCCTACGTCGTGCTGGTCGACGGGAGCGGGATGCAGCGGATCGGCTGGCCGGTCGACCGGCTCACGCCCGAGGGACTGGCGCACGACATCCGCCAGCTGCAGGCCGGCGTGACGACCTAGGCGCCGCCCTTGCGCCGCTTCTCGCGCCAGCTCTGCCACAGCAGCGCGCACACGATGAGCGCGACCGGCGCGACGTACAGCAGCGACGCGATCCAGTGCCCGGCGTGGGCGAGCGGCGGCGCGGTCATCGGACCGACAGCAGCCAGAGCCCGAGGCTCGTGAAGGCGACCATGACCACGAGCATCCAGTATTGCGAGCGGGTCGCCTCCTTCGGGTCGGGGAAGACCTTGAGCGCGCGGTCGTGGGCGAGCACCAGGCCCGCCACGTGGCCGAGGACGAGCGCGCCGACCTGGACGTACCAGATGGTCCGCGCGCCGACCCACGTGTAGTCGATCCCCCAGTTCGCGGTCCCCAGCCAGCCGTTGTCGCCCTCGGCGAGCGTGCGGCCCAACGGGTTGGCCGCGAGGTAGGCCAGCGCCTGGCCCTGGTAGGCGAGGAACGAGAAGTAGTGCGCGACCGCGTAGGCGAGGGCGATCGGCGTGAGCGTGTGCACGAACGTCCGCGCGAGCCAGGTCGTCGAGTGCTCCGGCGCGACCGACCGCATCCCGGCCGCCCCTCCCCGGTACAGCAGCGACACGATCCCGACGACCACGAGCAGGCCGACGGTGAACGCGAGCTGCAGCGCCGTCGCCTGCCCGAACCCGATCGAGGTGAAGACGTCGGTGACCTTCGGCGCCAGATCCGACCAGACGGGCCCGTTGGAGAAGCCGTCGAACGTCGTCGTGCCGATCATCGTGCACAGCACGGCGACGGTCCCGGGCACGGCGTCGAGCGTCGTCACGCCGGACAGCAGCGCCCGCACGTAGAGCGTTCCGCGCTCCCAGCGCAGCGGCGACAGGCGGGCGAAGAGATTGAAGTAGACGGCGAACGCGTCGCCGTAGCGCTCCCACTGCGACACCCCGTACAGGCTCATCCCGACGAGCTGGATCGCGGCGTAGGCGAGGATGAGGACCGCGAGGGTCGACGGGTCCGAGCGGCTGGTGGAGACGAGCTCGAGCCACGCGAAGCAGAGGATCCCGATCGCCGCCGGCCAGCGGCCGAGCCTCTCGGGATAGGCCATCGGCTCGGGCAGGGCGTCGCCCGCGATCCGGCTCGACACCCACCCGGCCGCGCGTCCGACCGCGCGCCACGGGTTGAACAGCGCGAACACGTCGCCGAACAGGACCTGCAGCGGCAGCAGCCCGACCCAGAACAGCACGTAGACGAAGGTCGGCGTGAGGTTCGCGGTGTCGACCTGCGCGCCCTCGAGGCCCGCGTAGACGATGAGCACGAACAGCCCGATGCCGATCAGCCCGAACGGGATCTCCAGCCACGCGGGCACGTGCAGGACGCGCCGCTCGTGCGCACCCTCCAGGCGCGGCCTCGGCCACAGCACGGCCAGCGCGACGAACGACACGACGAGGACCACCGCGGCCCCCCAGCCGAACAGCCAGGCGGGGATGGGCAGGTCCGTCCGGCCCACGAGGCCGTGGGCGATCGGGGGGACCACGAGCACGCCGGACATCGTAGATGGCGATCTCCGGATCGCCGTCGGCTACCTTCGGCGACGTGCGCGCGCCCGTCGACCACATCCACGCCCCGGCGTTCCCGCGCGCGATGCGGTGGGTCAACGTCGCCTCGCTGCGGATGGACCAGCAGCGAGGCCGGCCGGTGCTCATCGAGTTCTTCGACGTCTGCCGCGCGCACTCGCTGCGCACGCTCCCGTACGTGCAGGCGTGGCACGAGCGCTACGCCGAGGACGGGCTGCGGGTGGTGTCGATCCACGCGCCCGGCCATGCCCCGGCGCTCGACGAGGACGTCGTGCGCGCGTCCGTCGAGCGCCTCGGCATCGAGCACGCCGTCGGGCTCGACCACGACTTCCACCTCTGGCACGACTTCGGCAACAAGGGCTGGCCCGCCCGCTACCTGTTCACCGGCGAGTCCCGCCTGCTCGAGTACCACTACGGCGTGGGCGGCTACGAGGAGACCGAGCTGGCGATCCAGGAGCTGCTCGGGATCGAGCGCGACGTCGTCGCGCCGCTGCGGCCGCAGGACGAGCCCGGCGCCGACCTCGTCGTGCCCACGCCCGACCAGGAGGGCGCCTGGTCAGGCCCCTACGAGGCGGGCGCCGTGTGGGCCGTCCTCGAGGGTGCAGGGACCGTGACGGTCAACGGCGAGACCCGCGAGATCGGGTGGACCGGCGTCCACGCGCTGCTCGAGCACCGGGTGCACACGGAGGGCGTCCTCGAGCTCGAGCCGGGCCCCGGCGTCGTGTGCCATGCGGTGCAGTTCGAGCCCGGCCTGCGTGGCTGAGCGCCTCGATTCCCGCCCGCGGTTCGTGTAGAAGCTCGCGCATGACGCTCGCCGAGCTGGAGCAGGCCGTCGCGGACGGGTCGGTCGACACCGTCCTGCTGGCGGTCGCCGACATGGAGGGGCGCCTGCAGGGCAAGCGCCTGACCGCGTCCCACTTCCTCGCAGACGTCGCCGAGCACGGGGCCGAGGGGTGCAACTACCTCCTCGCCGTCGACGTCGACATGAACACCGTCGACGGCTACGCGATGTCGTCCTGGTCACGCGGCTACGGCGACTTCGCGATGGTGCCCGATCTCGCCACGCTGCGTCCCGTGCCCTGGCACGAGGGAACGGTGATGGTCATGGCCGACCTGGCGTGGCACGACGGGTCGCCCGTCGTCGCGTCCCCACGCCAGATCCTGCGCCGCCAGCTCGACCGCCTCGCCGAGCGGGGATGGCATGCGCTCGCCGGGACCGAGCTCGAGTTCATCCTCTTCCGCAACACCTACGAGGACGCCTGGCAGCGCGGCTACCGCGACCTGACTCCGGCGAACCTCTACAACGTCGACTACTCGCTGCTCGGGACCGCCCGCGTCGAGCCGCTCATCCGACGGATCCGCAACGCGATGGCCGGCGCCGGGCTCACCGTCGAGAACTCGAAGGGTGAGTGCAACTTCGGCCAACACGAGATCAACTTCCGCTACGACGAGGCCCTCGCCACCGCGGACGCGCACGCGATCTACAAGAACGGCGCCAAGGAGATCGCCGCCCAGGAGGGCTGGGCGATCACCTACATGGCCAAGTGGGACGAGCGCGAGGGCAACTCGTGCCACATCCACCTGTCCCTCGCTGACGCCGGGACCGGCGAGAGCGCCTTCGCCGCGGACCGATCGCTGTTCGATCGCTTCGTCGCCGGACAGCTCGCGTCGATGCGGGAGCTGACGCTCATGTTCGCCCCGCAGGTCAACTCCTACAAACGCTTCGTCGACGGCTCGTTCGCGCCGACCGCCCTCGCATGGGGGAACGACAACCGCACGTGCTCGCTGCGGGTGGTCGGGCACGGGCAGGGGCTGCGGGTGGAGAACCGGCTGCCGGGCGCCGACGTGAACCCGTACCTCGCGCTGGCCGCGATGATCGCCGCCGGGCTGCACGGGATCGACGAGGGGCTCGAGCTCGAGCCCGCGTACGTCGGCAACGCCTACGAGTCGGACAAGCCGCGCGTGCCGCACACCCTCCACGCATCTCGCGACCTCTTCGCGGGGTCCGCGCTGGCGCGCGAGGCGTTCGGCGAGGAGGTGGTCGACCACTACCTGAACCGCGCCGCGGTCGAGCTGACCGCCTACGAGGCCGCGGTGACCGACTGGGAGCGCTTCCGGGGGTTCGAGCGG
>Ga0070665_100005769_pt1 | contig 12716 bp, 10 predicted proteins | sample KBSS13metaG_FD_65862 | JGI IMG/M metagenome (GOLD analysis project Ga0070665, IMG submission 65862) | Switchgrass rhizosphere microbial communities from Kellogg Biological Station, Michigan, USA - KBS S1-3 metaG | ecosystem: Host-associated > Plants > Roots > Rhizosphere > Soil ... | reverse complement strand
TTTTCTCGCGGGCCTTGGCGATCGCGTCCTTGAGCATGTCATAGCCGACTGCGCCGTTCATCACCTTGTCGCCGACGACGAATAGGGGAGTCCCGGTCGCCCCGAGCTCACCGGCCAGCTTCTGGTTCTTGATGAGCTCGCCTTCGATGCTCTGATCAGGCTGCGGAGCGGGAGCAATCCCCGCAGCCTCGGCGGCCTTGGCGTTGGTTTCCGGCGCGGGGCGACCGGCGGCCCACAACGCATCGTGGAACTGCGCGAACCGTCCGAGCTTGCTGGCCTGTAGCGAGAGCCGTGCCGAGGTGAGGCTGTCGGGCCCGAGGATCGGCAACTCGCGATAGACGACACGGAGGCCTTTATCCTCCTTCAGCAGCCGATCGACGGCCGGGTTGCTAGCCTTGCAATAGGGACATGCGTAATCGAAGAATTCGACGAGCGTGACTTCAGGCTTGGCGGCGCCTTTCCACGAGCTGGCGAATGGGGCCTCGATCGCCTCGCGATTTGCGGCCAGCACTGGCGCATATTGGGAGTCGCGGAGCGCATCGACCGCGTCGGACAAGATCTTGGGGTCGGCGAGGAGTCCCTGGCGAACGATCTTGCTGCCAATGAGCGACGGGGCGGCGAAGAAGATCAAAGTTGCGGTCAGGAGCGACCCGATCACCCCGCCGGCGATCGCCGCGCCGAAACTTCCTTGCCGCGGCGGCGCGGCCTCATGTTCATTCACTCGGTGAAGTCTTTCTGGTCTCGGTATTTCTTGTCTTTTTTGGCGAGCTCCGCGCGCGAGACCATCGAAATGTCCTGGGCACGAAGATAATCCGGCGTTCCCGCCGGTATCCCCTTCATCGCCATCTGAGCACTGGCGTATGCAAGCTTGGGATCGTTTTGGAGATTGCTTCGCTCGGCCGTCGCAAGGGCGGCTCGAGCGACATCGCCTTCCTGGTCGTAGATGATGCCGAGCTGATACCAGGCGAACGGATCCTCATTGTCGCGGTTCACCGCTTCCTTGAGCACCGTCTTGGCCTCGATGTAATTCTTGGGGTCTTCGGTGGCGACCAGCGCGTGGCCGAGCATTGCTGCGATCAGCGGCATCTTGCCGGATCGGTCGACGGCTTCACGAAGCGGAACGAGCGCTTCCCTGGGCTTGCCGCCTTCGAGCAGTATCTGGCCCTTCAGCTCCAGGAAGAATGGATCGTGCGGATCCTTTGCAAGAAGGGCGTCCGCTTCGGCATTCGCCTTATCCGGGTAGCCACCCATGTGATAGGCATAGGCCCGCGCATAATGGGCGGGTACGCTCTGGTCGCTCTCCGGATATTTGATCACCGCCTGTTTGGGATCGACGAAGCCCCAGAGCTTGGCCTTGACGCGCTGATAACGAGCCTCGAGCGCGGGATCGCTTGGCTTGCTCCACGAGGGGTCGGACTTGAAGCTGTTCTCGAGCGCGCTGATGCGTTCCGACGATAGCGGGTGGGTGCGGTCGTAGCTGTCCTTGGAGTAGATCGCGAGGCGATATTCCTGGTTTTGCAGCTTCGAGAAAAAGTCGAGCATTCCCTTGCCGCTGATCCCAGCAGTGTGGAGATATTTGACCGCCGACGCATCGGCAGTGGCCTCCTGCGCGCGGGTGAAGGCAAGGAACTCACCCATCGCCGCCTGCTGGCCCGCCATCATCAAACCCATGGCGGCATCGCCGGCTCCCGCTGCCAGAGCGAGCGCCCCAAGCACCATGGTGGCGATGGTGATCCCCGTCGCTTCCTTCGCCCCTTCCTGAATGCGGATGGAGTGGCCTCCCGCGACGTGGCCGAGCTCGTGCGCGATCACGCCCTGGAGCTGGTTCACATTGTCGGCCGACTGGATCAGGCCCGACTGGATGTAGACTGTCTGCCCCCGATCGACAAAGGCGTTGATCTCGGAATCGTTCAGCAAGACGACCTCGACATTATTCGGATCGAGTCCGGCAGCTTTGATCAGCGGGCGCGAGACGTCCTTGAACAGCAGCTCGGTCTCGCTGTCGCGGAGGACAGACGGTCCGGAATCCTGTGCCGAGGCCGGCTGAAGCGCAGCCGTCGAGAGGATCAGCGCCACCATCAGCAGGCGCGTAAAGCGAGCCAACGTTAAGTTCATCGCATGCCCGCTTACCATCTTCACGGCTGAACGAGCCATGAAAAGGCGTTCACCGACGGGTTATCCGAAGGTTCTCTGCCACCAACCTCGCCTCGGCTCACCGTCGTCATCTTCTTCAGCGACGTCATTGTTGGCTGCAGGAACTGGAACGACCTCGCCGCTGGCCGGCTGTTCCGGCTTCCTGGCGGCAGTTTCCGCTTTCTTTGTCCGCCGCTTGCGAGCGGGCTTCTCGGCCGGTGGCGCATCTTCGGCAGTTTCGGCTGCTGCTGGCTCGACAGGCGCCGGCTCCGGCGCGGAGGCTTCGACCTCCGGATCCGCTTTCTTGCGCCGTCCGCGCTTGGGCGCTGCAGCTTGCGGTTCTTCAGCCGGCAGCGTTTCGGCGATCGGCGGTTCCTCGTCGATCGGCCGCTCCACCATCGGCGAGCTGTCGGGTTCGACCGCCTCAACGCTGGTTTCGCTCTGAGCGCTTCCTTTGCGGCCACGGCGGCGACGGCGACGACCGCCTTCACGGGGTTCCTCGGCGACCGGCTCGGCGGGCGCTTCACCCTCCGCCGACCCAGGCTCCTCAATGGCTTCGACTGTGCCGGATTCGCCGGATTCTTCCGTTTCGCCGCCCTCGCGGCGTCCGCGTCCTCGGCCGCCACGACGACGACGACGACGACGCCGGCCCTGGCGCTCGCCTTCCTGCGCCGCCTCACGGGGCTCGGCTTCTTCTTCCTCGTCCTCTTCCTCGTCGGCTTCTTCTTCGGCGCCGAGGTCTTCGTCCTCCTGGAGCATGGGCGCCTGAGGCCGCGGCACCGCAACCGGCCGCGGACCGGAGCTGTCGACGGTCATGCGCGCGCCTTCGAAGCTCTCATCGATGACGATCTCGATCGAAACGCCGTAGCGATGCTCGATATCGGCAAGCTCCGTGCGCTTTTTGTTGAGCACGTAGATTGCAGCTTCCCTGCCGGCGCGAAGCACAATGCGCTCGCCTCGGCCGCGAGCGGCCTCGTCCTCGAGAATGCGGAGTGCGGACAAGCCCGCGGAAGCGGCTGTGCGCATGAGGCCCGTTCCTTCGCAATGCGGGCACGGCTTGGTCGAAGCTTCCAGCACGCCGGTGCGAAGCCGCTGCCGGCTCATCTCCATCAGGCCGAAGCTGGAGATCCGCCCGACCTGAATGCGGGCGCGATCGTTCTTGAGCGCCTCCTTCATCGCCTTCTCGACCTTTCGGACATGGCTCGACTGTTCCATGTCAATGAAGTCGATGACGATCAGGCCTGCCATGTCGCGCAGCCTCAGCTGGCGCGCGATTTCCTGTGCCGCCTCAAGGTTCGTGTTGAAGGCGGTCTGCTCGATATTATGCTCTCGCGTCGAACGGCCCGAGTTGATGTCGATTGAAACCAGCGCTTCGGTCGGATTGATGACCAGATAGCCGCCGGACTTCAGCTGAACGAGCGGCTGGTACATGGCCGAAAGTTGGTCCTCCACCCCGTGGCGCTGGAACAAGGGTGTCGTTTCGCTGTGGAGCTTCACTCGCTTGACGTGGCTGGGCATCAGTAGCTTCATGAAGCCGCGGGCTTGCTTGAACCCGTCCTCACCCTCGACGACCACTTCCTCGATCTCGCGGTGATAGAGATCGCGGATCGCGCGCTTGATGAGGTCACTGTCGCGATAGATCAGCGCCGGCGCGGTGCTCGACAGCGTTCGTTCGCGGATCTCGTCCCAGAGACGCGCGAGATAGTCGAAATCGCGCTTGATCTCGGTCTTTGTGCGTGAAAGGCCGGCGGTCCGGACGATCAGCCCCATCGTCGTCGGGAGCTTCAGGTCAGTCATGATCGACTTCAATCGCTTGCGATCGGCGCCGTTCGAGATCTTGCGCGAAATGCCGCCACCGTGGCTGGTGTTGGGCATCAGAACGCAATAGCGTCCCGCCAGGCTCAAATAGGTCGTGAGCGCCGCGCCTTTGTTGCCGCGCTCTTCCTTCACTACCTGCACCAGCAGGACCTGCCGGCGCTGGATAACGTCCTGGATCTTGTAGCGCCGGCGGAGGGCCTGGCGCTTCTTGCGTAGCTCGTCCGCGGCGGATTCGTCGACCGGGGACCGGTTGGACCCGGTGCCCGCATCTTCGAGAGCGTCGACCCCTTCGCCATTGCCATTGTCGGCGTCCAGGTCGCCCCCTTCTTCGTCGGCCTCGACGCTGTAGTCATGGTCGTCGGCGTCATATTCGGCCGCGCGGAGCCGCTCTTCCTCGGCGGCATGCTCGGCTTCCTCACGAAGCAGCGCTTCGCGATCGGCCTTGGGGATCTGGTAGTAATCGGGATGGATTTCGCTGAAGGCCAGGAAGCCGTGGCGATTGCCGCCGTAATCGACGAACGCCGCCTGAAGCGACGGTTCGACCCTGGTGACCTTGGCTAGATAGATATTACCCTTGAGCTGCTTGTGCTCGGCGGACTCGAAGTCAAATTCTTCGATCCGGTTTCCCTTGACGACCGCTACCCGGGTCTCTTCCGGGTGGCGCGCATCGATCAGCATGCGCATGGACATTGAAATTTCTCCGGGCGCGCGTGGGCAGCGGATAAGCGCTGCGGCGCGCAATTGTGATGGCCTTCGCCTTGACGAAGGCAGGATTAGGAAAAAGCGCCTCTGCTCGATGGGCCATCCCGCAACCGTGGGCGGGGAACGCGCCGGCCGCACCTTCGGGGAGCGGACCATGGGCGTTCTGTGGATTCATTCGAGCTTCAACCTCGTGGAGCCGCGGTCCATCGCACTGGCCGGGCCAAGAATTCTCCGACGGCTGTCGAAGATCGAATTCCGGTTAGCATCCCCGAGTCCGTGCCGCAACCGCCGTAACGACGTCAGCAACCTTCTTTGGACTGGCGCAAGCAATCTCAATTTCGCATTAACCACATCGGCGTGATACAAGCGTTTGGGCTCAATGACTTGGCTGGGGATGCGTAACAAGCTCGGGAAAAAGGGCGCAATTGCGGGCGTGGCGGCAACATGTGTTGCCGCTGCGGCACTTCTTTTGACGCTCGGGACCCGAAGCAGCGATGCAGCCGCGCAATCCAGCCTGACGGTCAACCTGCCGCCGGCTGCAAACGATCGCATCTTTGGTTCGCCGATCGCCAGAGGGCGGCCGATCGTCGTGATCGATGCCGGTCACGGCGGGCGGGATCCTGGCGCGACCAGCGTTTCCGGACAGGTGCAGGAGAAGGAGTTGACGCTCGCGCTGTCGCAGGCCCTGCGCGACGAGCTCGTGAAACGCGGCCGAGTTCGGGTTGCAATGACGCGCGACGACGATCGCTATCTGACGCTCGAGGACCGAGCCGCGGTCGCAAGGCGCCTGAATGCCGCGATTTTCGTGTCGATCCATGTCGACAGCGCCGCCAATCCGCTCGCCCGCGGCGCCAGCGTCTATTCGCTCTCCGACGTAGCGTCCGATGCCGAAGCGGCTCGTCTCGCCGCCCGCGAGAATGTGGACGCCGACAGAGGTCCTGGATCCGGACCCGTGGACATGATGCTGGCCGACCTTGCGATGCAGTCGCAGATGAGCGCTTCGGCTGGCCTTGCCAACCGCCTGGTCGGGAAAGCGGCGGGGCGAGTCGAGCTCCGGCCGAATCCGCACCGGTTCGCGGCGTTCCACGTTCTCCGCCGCGCCGATGCGCCGGCGGTCCTCTTCGAAGCCGGCTATCTCAGCAATGCCGACGATGAACTGCTTCTGCGCAATCCCGCCGAGCGCTCCAAGATGGTGCTGGCGCTTGCTCAGGCGATCGAGGCGGACGTCGCCTCTCATGCTCGGCGCTGAGACGATTTTTCAGAACTTCCGCAAGGCTTTCGAACCGGCTAGACGCCTCATCGAATGAAGTTCGAGCGCCTGAACGTCCCCGATTGGCCGCTGCCCGATCTCGTCGCCTTCAACGAGAGGGTGCACGGGATTGTCGATCCGTGGTGGCAGCGCAAATGGGTCCGCCTCATCACCTGGGCCTTCGCCGGGCTGTTCGGCCTGGTCGCGGCGATGTGGATCTATTTCGCCAGCGGCCTTCCTTCCTCGCAGAGCCTGCTTGCCTACCAGCCGCCATTGCCGACCAACGTTCGCGGCTTCGACGGAACGCCGGTGCAGACTTTTGCGCGCGAACGGCGGGTCGAGCTCGCCTTTGACGAATATCCGCCTTTGGTCGTTCACGCCTTCATCTCGGCCGAAGACAAAGACTTCTTCTCGCACCACGGAATCGACTTCCCGGGCCTCATCGGGGCAGTCGCGGACTTTGCGATCAAGTCAGTAACTCATGGCGGTCGGGCAAAGGGCGGCTCGACCATCACGCAGCAGGTCGCGAAATACCTCCTGAAGGACTCGAGCTACAACGTCGGGCGCAAGGCTCGTGAGGCAATCCTCGCGTTCCGACTCGAATCGACTCTCAGCAAGCAGCAGATTCTCGAACTGTACCTCAATTCGATTTTCCTCGGCCGCAACGCCTATGGCGTCCAGGCGTCCGCCCGCGCCTATTTCGACAAGGACGTCAATGAGCTGACTCTGCCGGAAGCCGCCTATCTGGCAGTGCTTCCCAAGGCCCCAGCCAATTACGATCCGGTACGAGCCACTCAGAAGGCGCTCGATCGCCGCAATTACGTGCTCCGTGAAATGTATCGGAACGGCTACATCACCGAGGATCAGTGGAAATCGGCTGCGGCCACCCCGCTCGGCACCATTCGGTATGGAAGCAACGAGAAGTTTCGCCAGCAGGGCGGCTATTTCATGGAAGAGGTCAGGCGCGAGCTGATCAAGCGTTTCGGCCAGGACGCAAAAGACGGATCGAACAGCCTCTATTCCGGCGGCCTCTGGGTGCGAAGCTCGATGGACCCGACGATGCAGGATGCGGCCGCTCAGGCGCTCCGCGATGGGCTCACCAAGTTCGATGGCGGCAGGGGCTGGCGCGAAACGGGCCTCAGCGTCGACCTCAACAAGGATTGGTCCGGGCAGCTCGATCGGGCGCCGGTGGGCACCGGCTATCCCGACTGGCGCAAGGCGGTGGTCCTCCAGAAGGGCGATGGTCAGGCGACGATTGGCTTCCCGAACGGATCGACCGGCACCTTGTCCGCTTCGGATGCGGCGATGCCCAAGCGCGGTGTCGGGGGCCGAGCCTTCGATTTCCTGAACCCGGGAATGATCATCATCGTCAAGCAGGTTGCGGGCAACAGCTATGCGCTGCGCTCGGTACCGGAAGTGTCCGGCGGAATGCTGGTGGAGGAAGTTCACACCGGCCGGGTGATGGCGATGCAGGGCGGCTTCGACGTTCTCGGTTCAAGCTATAATCGGGCGACGCAGGCGCTTCGCCAGCCGGGTTCGGCGTTCAAGCCGATCGTCTATGTGACGGCGCTACAGAACGGCTTCACTCCGGCGACCATCGAGATGGATGCGCCTTACTGCGTTTGGCAGGGCGCCGGCCTCGGCCAGAAATGCTTCGTCAACTTCGACCGGCGCTCCGCCGGGCCGCACACCCTGCGCTGGGGCGTGGAACAGTCGCGCAACCTGATGACCGTGCGCGCGGCCGCCACAGTCGGAATGCCGAAGATCACGGATACCGCCCGCAAGCTCGGGGTCGGCGACTACGGCAATTATCTGTCCTTCGCCCTTGGCGCCGGCGATACCACCGTTCTTCGACTGACAAACGCCTATGCGATCCTCGCGAACCAGGGCCGGTCGGTTCGCCCGACCACCATCGATTATGTCGAGGACCGGACCGGGAAAGTCATTTACCGAACCGACAATCGCTGCGCGGTCATGGGGAATTGCAACGCGGCCGACTGGGACGGCAAGGCAATGCCTCGGCCGCCTAACCGTACAAAGCAGCTGATCGATGCCATGGCCGCGTTCCAGATGGTTCATATCATGGAAGGCGTGATCCAGCGCGGAACCGCGACCGTCCTTAGAGACCTCAACCGGCCGCTGTTCGGGAAGACCGGCACCACCAATGGGCCGACCAACGTCTGGTTCGTCGGCGGAACTCCGGACATCGTCGCGGGCGTCTATCTCGGATACGATCAGCCGCGTTCGCTCGGCGGTTACGCACAGGGCGGCCGGATCTCGGCGCCGATCTGGAAAGAATGGGCGCTGACGGCGCTTAAGAACCAGCCGAAGGTTCCGTTCGTCGCGCCGCCGGGAATCCGCTGGGTCCGGATTGATCGCGCTAGCGGCAAGCCGGTGTTCGGGATCTTCCCGACCGCGGAAGATCCGAAATCCTCCGTGATCTGGGAGGCTTTCCAGCCGCAGACCGAGCAGCAGCGCAGCTACCGGAGTTCGATCGGCGATCCCTACAATTCCGACGCTCGACAGCAGGCCCTCCTGGCTGCTCAGCAGCAGGCGCTGGAAGCAGCGGAGGAACAACGGAAGGCCGCAAATAGACCCCCGACCGCGACTCCGCAGGCCCAGCCGGCACCGGCTCCGGCCGTCTCGCAGCCGCCTGCCGGCTTGCCAACGGTGAACGCGGTCCAATAGGGCAGATACAGACCCTTTCAGTGAGAGTTTGAACAATGCGCGCCGAAGCGCAGGCCCATATCGACCAGATCAATGCCGCGACTGCGCTGCTCCGCCGCTTCCTTGACTGGGACCGCGCGCTGAAACGCCTCGATGAGCTCAACGCGAAGGTCGAGGACCCCATGCTCTGGGACGATCCCAAGGCGGCGCAGGACGTCATGCGCGAACGCCGCCGGCTAGAAGAGGCAATCAACGCGACGCGCACACTCGAGCGGGAGCTGGCCGAGACTTCGGAGCTGATCGAGCTTGCCGAGAGCGAGGGGGACGGCGATCTCGTCGAGGACGGCATTCGAAGCCTTGCCGAGCTCGCCGAACGCGCCGACCGCGACAAGGTCGCGGCGCTCCTCGCTGGCGAGGCGGACGCCAACAGCGCCTACGTCGAAATCAATGCAGGCGCCGGTGGCACCGAGAGCCAGGACTGGGCGGAGATGTTGCAGCGCATGTATTCACGCTGGGGTGAGCGCAAGGGATTCAAGGTCGAGCTGATCGACCATCACTCGGGCGAACAGGCGGGAATCAAATCCGCGACGTTGCTGATCAAGGGCGAGAATGCTTACGGCAACCTGAAGGTCGAGAGCGGCGTGCACCGTCTGGTGCGGATCAGCCCTTACGATGCGAATGCGCGGCGCCACACGAGCTTTTCAAGCGTCTGGGTCTACCCCGAAGTCGACGACGACATCGATGTCCAGATCAACGATGCGGAACTGCGCATCGACACGTATCGGGCGTCTGGTGCCGGCGGACAACATGTCAACACGACGGACAGCGCCGTTCGGATCACGCACATTCCGACAGGCATCGTCGTTGCCTGCCAGAACGAGCGTTCGCAGCACAAGAATCGCGCTTCTGCGATGAAGCAGCTGAAGGCCCGCCTGTACGAAGCTGAGCTGCAGAAGCGCGAAGCCGAGGCGAATGCCGCCAACGCCGCCAAGACCGACATTGGCTGGGGCCACCAGATCCGATCCTACGTGCTGCAGCCCTACCAGCTCGTGAAGGACCTTCGCACCGGAGTCACTTCGACGAGCCCGGGCGACGTGCTCGACGGCGACCTAGACCGGTTCATGGCGGCGGCGCTGTCCCAGCGCGTGACGGGCGAGACCGTCGAGGTCGAGGATGTGGATTAGGGCGGCCGCGACGGCGGTCATCCTGCTCGTCGCGGGATGCCGAGCGCAGCCTACCGAGCCACAGTTCCCCCAGGCGCATCGCGATGTTGCGCCGATCGTCGGAGTTACATTCTCAACCGAGGACGCCCGGGATCGCGCCGGCGAAGCCGAGGAGGTTATGCAGCTGGCCGGCGTTAAGCCAGGCATGTCGGTTGCCGACGTCGGCGCGGGGGAGGGCTATTATACAGTTCGCCTTGCTCGGGTCGTCGGACCGAAGGGACGCGTACTTGCCGAAGACATCATCCCTGAGGTGCGCGATCAGCTGAGCGACCGTGTGCAGCGCGAGCGGCTGGACAATGTCGCCGTCAAGCTGGGAACTGCCGACAATCCCATGCTTCCGGCCGCTTCATTCGACCGGATTTTCCTGGTGCACATGTATCACGAGGTCCAGTCACCTTACGCATTCCTCTGGCACATGCGCGAAAGCGTGAAGCCCGACGGCCTGGTGATCGTGGTCGATTCCAATCGGCCGGTGAAGCAGCATGGAATGCCTCCCGCAGAGCTCAGGTGCGAGTTTGCGGCCCTAGGGCTAGAGCCGCTCCGGTTCAGTGTCCTCAGCGGCGGCGATGTCTATCTGATGTCCTTCCGCCTGGCCGGTCCCCGGCCGGCCCCTGAGAAGATTCGGCCCTGCAACACTTAGACCGGAATCAAAGGTAGCCCAGCTTCCGAAGGCTCGTGCAGCGACCATCCGCGAAGATCAGATGATCGATTATTGCGCAATCGAGCGCCTCGGCCGCGGCCACTAGCCGGCGCGTCGATCGACAGTCGCTTTCACTAGGGCTCGAATCCCCACTCGGATGATTGTGCGCCAGGACGATCCCGGAGCTGCCGTGCTGCAACGCGTCGGCGATGATTTCCCGAAGGGGAAAGATGGCGCCGGTCTCGTCCCCTTCATGGCAGGAGACATGCAGGCAGCGAGTGAGATCGTCGACATGGGCGACCCACAGGCTTTCGCGGCGGGGATCGAATTGGGCGAAGCAGCCGGCGAAGAACTCGCTCGCGGAAGCGAGGCCATCGAGCCTCAAGGGGGCTTCGGCACGCTGATAGCGCATGCCCGCAATCTACGGGATGCCCCGTCGTCGGCCCACTTCAACCGAGTCCGAAACGGCCGTCCATTCCGGATGAAAATTTGGAGGCTATTGGACGTGCAGCCGGGTCAGTCTAGGCTCCCGCCGATGCGGCAATATCTCGACCTCATGAAATTGATTCTCGATCGGGGAGTCGAACAGCAGGACCGCACCGGTACCGGAACCTTGTCCTGGTTCGGCGCCCAGATGCGCTTCGACCTCGCCGACGGCTTTCCCTTGCTGACCACGAAGAAGCTGCACCTTCGTTCGATCATCGTCGAGCTGCTCTGGTTCCTTCGTGGGGACACGAACGTCCGCTGGCTCAATGAGCGAAAGGTCAGCATCTGGGACGAGTGGGCCGATGAAAGCGGCGACCTCGGCCCGGTCTACGGCAAGCAATGGCGCGATTGGCGAACCGCGGACGGCGGTCACATCGACCAGATCGAGAACCTGGTCCAGTTGATCCGGAGCGATCCCTATTCGAGGCGGCAGATCGTGACCGCGTGGAACCCGGGCGAAATATCGAAAATGGCACTCGCGCCCTGCCACTGCCTCTTCCAGACGCAGGTGGCCGCTGGCCGTCTCAACCTCCAGCTTTATCAGCGGAGCGCCGATGTCTTCCTGGGGGTGCCGTTCAACATCGCTTCCTATGCGCTGCTGACTCACATGCTTGCGCGCGAGTGCGGGTTGGAGCCCGGCGTGTTCGTCTGGACCGGCGGCGACTGCCATCTCTATTCGAACCATCTCGAACAGGCGCGGTTGCAGCTATCGCGCGAGCCGAGATCATTGCCGCGCCTGGTGATCAAGGATCGGGGGCAGGGCCTGTTCGAATACGAATCCGATGACTTCGTTTTCGAACATTACGACCCGCATCCGCACATCTCCGCACCCGTCGCGGTCTGACGCGCTTTTCGCCATTTTTGTCGGGAGCAGATGGAGCCGTTTCGGAAACGCAGCGTTAGTCCGTCATCTCAGGTGAGGAGACGAACATCATGTTACAGAAGGTGACAACGGTCGTCCTGATTGGAACTGCGCTGGCGCTTGCGGCCTGCAACACGGTGCGCGGCGCCGCCCGCGACGTAAATTCCGTGGCGAATTGCACCGACAACACGATGCACGGACAAAACTGCTAATCGGTCAGTGGACATTCAGCCGTTTCAGTGATTCATTGTCGTTCCGGTAGTTCAATGGAGGAGCGATAATGGCTCAGAAGATGGCTGCGATTGTTCTTGTCGCGGCGTTTTTCGCGGTTGCGGCGTGCAACACCGTTCGCGGCGCTGCAAAGGACGTGAACTCGGCTGCCACCTGCACCGAAAATGCGATGCACGGTGGCCGCTGCTGAGCAGTTTAGGTCGTTAGGCAAAAAGAAACCCCGCCGGATCGCTCCGGCGGGGTTTTTGTTTGAGCAAACTCGAGGCCTTAGTCCTTGAGATAATCCCCGGCGTCGGCGTCGAGACCATGTCCGCTCGGAACGACCTCGGCCAACGGATCGTCACCGGTTCCGGTATCGTCACGCGGGCTGCGAGCCAGCTCGGCTGCGCGAAGCTCCTCGGCGGAATCCGGCGCAATGAGGGCTTCCTGCATCCTGCGCTGGGCTGCGCGGAGTGCCGTGTCGCGCGACGAAGCGGCAACGCGAAGGCGGTTCATTCCCGCACCCGTGCCCGCCGGGATCAACCGGCCGACGATTACGTTCTCCTTGAGGCCCTCGAGCGTATCGACCTTGCCCTGGACTGCAGCCTCGGTCAGCACGCGCGTCGTTTCCTGGAACGACGCCGCAGAGATGAAGCTGCGGGTCTGGAGTGACGCCTTGGTGATCCCCAGGAGCACCGGCTTGCCGACGGCAGGCTTCTGCTTCTT
>Ga0070665_100005768_pt1 | contig 12717 bp, 15 predicted proteins | sample KBSS13metaG_FD_65862 | JGI IMG/M metagenome (GOLD analysis project Ga0070665, IMG submission 65862) | Switchgrass rhizosphere microbial communities from Kellogg Biological Station, Michigan, USA - KBS S1-3 metaG | ecosystem: Host-associated > Plants > Roots > Rhizosphere > Soil ... | reverse complement strand
TTGTGGAATCCGATCGTCGCCGAATGGTACGAAGGAAAGGACGATCCCAAGCTCGCCCTCGTCCGCTTCGACGTCGAGAATGCGAAAATCTGGAAGAGCGACGTCGAGGGGTTCCTCAAGCCCGCCTTCAACAAGCTGTTCGGACGCAAGCCCGAAGCCGGGATGAAGGAGAAGGTCGCCGAAGTTGATTTCTAGCTGAGCGCCCGCGCCTGGTCCTGCTGTGTGCTATTCATCCGGTGGCCGGTTGCCATCTTGAAGATGAAGAACGCGACGAGCCCGAACGCGGCGCTGGCGACATGGATCAGCCAAAAGGTCGTGGTCGGCAGGCTGGAGTAAAGCCCGCCGACGTAGCCGACCACCGCGTTCGCGATGAAGAAGGCGAAATAATAGAGGCCGATCACCGTCGAGGTGATCTGCTTCGGCGAGATTTTGGAGAAGAGCGCCGGCTGATCGGTAGGACGTGCGCGAAGCCGATGCTGTTGAAGAGCTCGAACAGCATCGGCCAGAACAGGCTGATCTTGCCGCCGTGCGGCTGAGTGAGCGCGGCCATGAACAGGCACAGTCCGCCGGCTACGGTGAACACGCTGCCGATAATCATCTTGCTGATCTCGTCCGGCTCGCGGTGGTGCGTTCCCCACCATTTCCAGAAGGCGGCGACAGCCACCAGCATCGCGAAGCTGACGGTGGCGTCGACCGTGATCAGCCAGCTGCTCGTATTGTTAAGCAGGGTCAGGTCGAATTGCTGGTCGCCCCAGACGAGGTAGGCGTTGAAGATCTGCTGGTTGGTCAGGAGGGAGACGGCGAGCACCGGGATCAGGATGATCAGATAGACGACGCAGACCCAGTCATCGCGGCTGAGCGGTTCACGAAGCGCCGGGTCCTCGCTCGGCGCCTTTAGCTCTTCCGGGGCGAGGTAGCGCCTGCCCGACAGGTACAGGAAGAGGCCGAGTACCATGACAACGCCGGCGCAGCCAAAGCCGTAATGCCAACCGACCTTCTGGCCGAGCGTGCCGGAGATCAGGGGAGCGACGATCACGCTGACGTTGATGAAGATGTAGAAGATCTGGAATGCCATCGCTCGACGCAGGTCGTTGGGGCCATACAGGGCTCCCACCTGGGTCGCGATATTGCCCTTGAATGCGCCGACGCCGAGCAAAAGGAAGAGCAGGGCGAGCAGGAACGCTGGCTGGATCGCCATCAGGAAATGGCCGATCGCCATCAGCACGCCGCCGATGATCAGCGTCCTGTTTCGACCCAGCCATTTGTCGGCGATGATCCCGCCGATGATCGGGGTTCCGTAGACCAGCGACGTGTAAGTGCCGAAGATTGCCGAGGCCAGCGGCTGGCCGGAGATGCCATGGTAGATGTGTGCCTGCATCCACTCGAGGCCGACGACATGGTCCATCCGGCCGGGCACGAGCAGGTAATTGACCATGTAGAGGACGAGCAATGTCTGCATCGAATAATAGGAAAAGCGCTCGCACGCCTCGGTGAAGCCGAGATAGCCCAGACCCTTGGGATGCCCGAGGAAGGCACGATCATCCTTGGGGCCAACTTCATAGTCGGGCGTTGCATCTGCAACCGTCATCGTTCGACCTCCCGGGTCATGGCAGCAGGACTGAGTCGCTCCGTCGCGCGTGGTTCCAGCGCACGCTTCAGGATCGGAGCGAACAGCAGGATCAGGACCCCGCCCGCAGCCGCAATGGCGGCGTGCATCAGCCAGAAAGCGAGTGGCGTCATCCGTTCATAGAATGTGCCGATCCAGCCGATCAGGTTGTTCGCTATGAAAAGGTTGAGGAAGCAGATGCCCATCATCGTTGCATTGATCTTCGCGGGTGCGGCGCGTGACACCAGCGCCAGCAGGGTTGGCCAATAATAGAGGAAGGCGATGCCCTGAAGCGCGCAATAGAGGAACGGCCATAGCCAAGACACCTTGTGCGATCCGGCGGCGGCGATGGCGACGACCAGGATCAGGTTAGCGCCGGTGCAAAGCCATGCGCCCTGGCCAATTTTTCCGAGCTCCGACGGCTCGCCGCCATGGTCCTGCTGCCACCGCCACAAGCCGAACAGGACAGGCACGAACAGGATGCTGAAGAGCGGGTCGATCGACTGGTACCAGGGGATCGGGATCGAAAAGCCGCCTGCGTTCATGTCGGCATGGTCCTGGAGCCACACCGGAAGGACGTTGGCGAGCTGGTAGTAACCGACCGACTGGAAGACCGCGATGATCATTACCGCAGCCAGCGCCCCGACGGCCTTCCAGTCGCGGCCAGTCATCGGCGCGGCGGCCAGCACCTGCCTCTTCACCTTTGTCGGCAGATGACGATAGCCAGAAAGATAGGTCGCAAGGCCTGCAAGCATGAACAGCGCGGCCGTCCCGAAGCCGATGTGCCAGCCATATCGTTCGCCCAGGAAACCGCAGAGCAGCGGTCCGACCACGGCACCGAAGTTGATGCCGGTGCTGAAGATGGCGAAGCCGCGCGTCCGCCGCGCTTCATCGTCGCGCGGATAGAGACCGCCGACCTGTGCCGAAATGTTGCCCTTGAGCAGGCCCGAGCCCACCACCAGCAATAGCAAGGCAAGAAGGAAGCTCTGATCGAACGCCATCGCGAGATGGCCTCCGCTCATGCTGAGCGCTCCGAGAACGACCGCGTTGCGCTGACCGATCCAGCGATCGGCCACCCACCCCCCAAGCAGCGGCGTGAAATAGACGAATCCCGAATAGAGGCCGAAGATTTGAGACGCGAGCGCTTGCGTCGAAAGGGGGCCGAAGACACCCTCGATCGCTCCGCGGAAGGCGGCGAAGCCGACGACATGCTCGACATGGCCAGGAAGAAGCAGTTGATTGACCATGTACAGAACCAGCAGAGCTGTCATTCCGTAATAGGAAAATCGCTCCCACGCCTCCGTGAAGGCGAGATAGGCGAGCCCCTTGGGATGGCCGAGGAAGGTGGCCGCCCGCGGCTGCTCAGCCATCGAAATGGCGTGCGTGCTCAATCAGGGGATCCGGGCCGCATGTGCGTGCGTAACAACCCGCCCGGGCTTGGGGAAGTCCGGCTTCGACGGACGGTCGCTGCGCTACTGCGGCGGCGTCTGCTGGTCGGCGGTCTGCTTGGCCTGACCCTTGGCTTCCTTGATCACCTGCATAAGGCAGCCCGTATAGCCTGCAGGGCCGACCGGCGAGCAGCTGTTGATGCCGGTCGCGCCGACGGTCGACAGCGACTGCGACTTGCGCGCCCAGGACTCCATCTCCTGCGGCGTTCCGCTCTGCCGCATGTTGGGCGGAATGCGGTAGCGCTCGGCTTCCGGCCGCCGCGCGCAGACGACGACCTGGTCGTCGGTCGAGCGCGGACAGGGGTCCGTGCCGTAGACGATGATCTCCGCAACGTTCGGCGCGGCCTGGGCCAATGCCGGCGCGGGAAGTGCTGCGGTGATGCCGGCAAGGCTGGTGGCCGTCGCGGTCATCAGGGTCTTAAGCTTGCTCATGACGGTCCTTCCAGCGGCTACAGCGGCCAGCTTCTCCTCTTGTTCCTCAAATCCGCTTCGACAGCGCGATAGCGACCTTGCAACCCGCACGGATGGCCGCGGTCAATAGGGGATAACCCGCGGCGCTCGTTGCGCCCGCCTCCCGCGCGCTGTCCCGATGCTCGAGCTCGTCCGCGCGAAAGTCGGCGATGTCGGAAGCGAGCTCGGGCTCGTCATCGCCGAGATCCTCGAGCTGGCGGCCATAGTGGCGGTCGATTTCGGTCTCGACGGCGTCGGTGCATGCGAGTGCGGCTTTTTCAGACATGAGCGCAGTCGCCGCTCCAAGCGCGAACCCGGCGACGTTCCACAGCGGCTGAAGCGCGGTCGGCCGAACACGCCGTTCGGCCATCAGCTGGTTGAAGCGGCTCAAGTGCCGCTGCTCCTGCGCCGCCATTCGCGAGATGAGCTTGGCTTCGGCGCAATTGGCCCGAAGCACCGCGAGCTGACCCGCATAGATCCGGGTCGCCCCATATTCGCCGGCCTGGTCAACGCGCAGCATCGAGCCTGTATCGGCGCGCCTGTCGCCCGGCCGCCATGCGGTCATGCGCGCTTCGTCCTGAGGCTAAGGATCAGGATGAGCGCTGCGCCGCTCAGCGACAGGATCGCGTTCCATCCCGCCATCGAGATACCGAGGAAGCGGAACTGAACCTCGTCGCAGCGGACGAGGGGCGCATGGGTGATCTGACTCAGGAGCTCCTCCGTGCTCGCACCTTTGGACAGGCCAAGCGCAGTGCACTGGGTGAACCCTTCGAAAATCCTCGCTTCGACGCCTGCATGATAGACGCCGATTGCGCCGGACACGGCGATCGCCAGCGCGGCAACGAGAACGAGGTTGCGCGAGCGGGAGCTGGAAACGGGCGCGGTGAACGAGAGGCCCGCCGCGACCAGCGCGACCATATGGGCCTCGCGCTGCCACCAACACATCTCGCAAGGAACGAGCCCGCCGAGATATTGCGAGCCAAACGCGCCGGCGAGAAGTGCCGCCGGGAGCAGGAATGCGATTGCCCGCGCCGCTCTCGCCGCCGGCCAGGTGCGCGAGCGATCCGTTCCCACGGCCACGAACTCGTTCACGGGGATTCTAGCGCGACTTCTTCGTCGCGCCGCCTCCGGCGACCGCGGTCGGCGCCGTCCCTCCCAGCCGCTTCAGCGTGTTGAGCGCATAATAGAGCTGGAAGTCCTTGATACCCTGCTTCTTGAGGTCTTCGGCCTTCGCGGTGAAGCGCGGGTCGGGGGTCGTGTCGCTCTCGAGCAATTTGTCGTCGACCTGCGCCTGTGCGAGCAAATGCTTGCGGAGGTCGGCCTCGCGGATGAACTTGCGATCCTTATAGTCCGGATCGGTCAGCTGCGGGACTTCGATGTCCGGCTGGATCCCGCCCGCCTGAACCGATCGGCCCGACGGCGTGTAATAGCGCGCCGTCGTCAGCCTCAGCGCAGCGTCGGGACCGGTCTGGACGACCGTCTGCACCGACCCCTTGCCGAAGCTAGTTTCTCCCATGATCAGCGCGCGATGGTGGTCCTGGAGCGCTCCGGCGACGATCTCGGAAGCCGAGGCAGTGCCGGCATCGGTCAGAACGATCACCGGCAGTCCGTGCGCCATGTCGCCCGGCCGCGCGTAATAGCGCTCGATATCGTCCTTGGTGCGGCCGCGTTGCGAAACCACTTCGCCGCTGTCGAGGAAGTCGTCGGCGACGTCGACGGCCTGGTCGAGCAGGCCGCCCGGGTTCGAGCGAAGGTCGACGACATATCCGAGCGGATGACCGCCGGTCGCCTTGTCGATCGACAGAAGCGCCGACTTCACCTGCTCGCCGACATTTCCGGAGAAGGTGTCGATGTTGATGTAGCCGACGCCTTCCTTGATCTCCCACTTGACTGGGCGAAGCTCGATCCGCTCGCGGACGATCGTCACGTCGAACGGCTTGTCGCGGCCGGGCCGGACGATCGTCAGCTTGACCGGGGTCCCAGGCTGGCCCTTCATCTTCTCGACTGCCTGGTCGAGCGTGATCCCGTTGAGGAATTCGCCGTTGATGTGGGTAATGAAGTCGCCGGACTTGAGCCCCGCCTTCCACGCCGGCGTGTCCTCGGTCGGGGCAATCACCTTGACGATACCGTCCTCCAGCGAGACGGTGAGGCCGAGCCCGCCGTAATTGCCGTCGGTGGTCGTCTTCAGCTGGTCGAAGTCGGCGCCCTCGGCATAGGAGGAATGCGGATCGAGCGCGGCGAGCATCCCGTCGATCGCGCCCTTGATGAGCGTATGGTCGTCGACCGGCTCGACATAATTGGCCTTCACGCGCTCGTAGACGCTCATGAACTTCTCGAGCTCCTGGTAATTGGTCGTGTCCGCGGCAGCGAAGGAGCTGGCGGTCACCGGGACCAGGGCGAGCGCTCCCACGAGCGCGATCGGCGGAAGAAGCTTGGCAATCCGTTTCATTTCAGGTCGCGTCCTATTTGCGCGGCAATCGGGTAAGTGCCCGGCATTTAGCCGCCTTTCACATTGTTTGACAGAGTTTGAGATGAACCTGCGATGAGAGCAGGTGAGAATCGACGCCCGTTCTGGGACAATTCGACGACAGTCGGGCCGAGCGCGCGTCCGAGCTGATCGCCGAGGCGCACCTTGTCGCCCGGTTTGAGCGGCGACGAGACGTTGACGAGCAGGCTCATCCACCCGGCACCGTGGTCGAGTATCACGATCCCGTCATAGTTGCGGAACGGGCCGGAGAAGCGGACCGTGCCGTCGGCAGGTACCCTGACGGCGGCGCCCGCCGCGGTGGCGAAGCGGATTCCGCGGGCGCGCACCCCACTATCGTTGACTGCGCCGAGGCCATCGAGAACGGCCGCTTGCACGGGCAGCAGATAAGCGAAAGGCAAACGGACCGGAGCCCCTGACGGAGCGAATGGCCGGGCGGGTGGCGGAGCCTCCAACGCAAGAAGCGCTGCAAGCTGTTGCGATGAGCGGCTCGCCGATTGTTCGCTCCTCAGTCGCTCCACCTGCTCCGCCGCGGCGATCGCGACATCGCCGCTCGAAAGCGCTTTACCGCCCGCGGAAAGTGATTGCTGGATTGCGCTCCGCTCCAGCCCGGCGAATTGCCGGCGCCTGCCCGCGAGTTCTTCCTGGCTGCGGGCGAGCTCGGAGCGGGCCGACAGCATCAAGGATTCTAGTCGCTCCTCTTCCGCCAATTGCGCGGAAAGCGCGCGGGTCCGGCTCCGAATGACGGGCAAGGTGGAATCGAGCAGGATCCCGACGCGGACGAGCTCGTCGGTGCCGCCGCCATCGGCGAGGGCCAGGAGGGGCGGTCGGCGGGCCATGACCGCGAGACCTGCGAGGAGGGACGAGACCGGCCGTTGCTCCTCCGCAAGCTGCTGGCGATGGCGATCGGCATAGGCAGAGGCGAGGCGGAATTGCGCGTCCGCCGCCGTAATTCGCGCCTCGGCGGCCTCGATCGCCTGGGCGGCGGCCGCCTGCTGGGCCTCGAGCCTCTGCGCTTCGCTTCGAGCGCTCCCCGCCAGCTTTTCGAGACGCGCTGTCTCGGCCTCGGCCGAAGCCTGCTCGGATCGAGCCTCCTTCAGCGACTGGTCGAGCGGCTGGACCTCGGGTCGCGCAGGCGCGCTCGCGGCGGCGAGCGGGGCGAGGAGCAGCGCAAGAGCGAGGACACGCATCACGCTAGCCTTCGCGATGATAAGGGTGACCGGCAAGGATCGATGTCGCCCGGAACAGCTGCTCGGCGAGCATCGCCCTCGCCATCAGGTGGGGCCATGTCGCCGGCCCGAACGACAGAAGGAGGTCGGCGCTGGCGCGCTGCTCTTCGTCATGCCCGTCGGCGGCGCCGATCAGGAACCGCGCCTCGCGCTTCCCGCCGTCGCGCCAGCGTTCGAGCTGATGCGCCAGCTCCATGGAAGAGAGCGCCTTGCCGCGCTCGTCGAGGATCACCGAGACGCTATTGGGCGGCAGATCGGGTACTTTCCCGCCGCGATCCGGGAGCTCGGTGACCTTGGTGGGCCAGGCGATCCGCTTCAGGTAGCGCTCGACCATCTCGGCTTCCGGGGCGCGGCCGATCTTTCCTCGAGCGACGATGTGAAGCAGCACCTACTGAGCGTTGGTGAGCGCCGGACGATAGGGCCAGCTGAACAGGGTCTTAAACCCGTCGTAGATCGCGCGCGCGGCTTGCGCGATGGTCTGCGGCCGGTTCGCTCCGCCGCGCGCGAAGATCGCGACTGCGATGCGGTGCCCATCGGGCATGGTAATGAAGCCGACATCGTCGGCCAGGCCGTTTAGCGTCCCGGTCTTGTGCTCGACCGGCGTTCCTGCCGGGAGCAGCCACTTCATCCGGTTCTTGCCCGTGTGGCACTTTGCCATGACGCCGAGCAGATAATTGCGGCTGTGCGCGCTGATCAGCTCTCCGCGGTAGATCCGCCGAAGGAGGTCGACCATCGCGTTGGGAGTGCTCGAATCCCGCGCGTCCCACAGGTCGCGCTTATCGGCGAGCAGTTGGGCGATGGTGCGGTCGACGCGCACGCCCTTGATTCCGTTGCTGGTCAGCCAGCTGTGCACCGCGTGTGGGCCGCCGACGTCCTTGAAGAGCACGTCGGCCGCGCGATTGTCGCTGTAGATCAGCATCTTGTTCATCAGGCCGCGGACGGATTCGCCATGGATCGTGTCGTCCAGGGTCTTCTGCCCGTGATCGACTTGCGACAGGTAGAGCGCGGCAATCGCGACCTTGACGGTGCTCGCCATCGGGAAGGGCGTGTCCCCCTTGATGCTGAGGCTCTCGCCAGTGTTGAGATCGACGGCGGCGATCCCGACGTCGGCAGAGCTTCCGGATACGAGCGAGCTCAGCTGCTGTTCGACGGATGCGAGGTCAGGCGATGCGGCTGCCGTCGCGGGGCCCGCGACGAACGCCAGAAGCGACAGGAATATCGCAATGAATCGCATGTGCCTCACCCGCGTGCCGCATTCACATTCGCTTCGTCGCCAAATGCCCACATTCGCTCCAAATTGTAAAAACTTCTTACTTCGGGGCGGAACAGGTGGACGATGACGTCATCGGCATCGATCAGCACCCAGTCCGCTGCGGGAAGCCCTTCGATCCTGACGTTCCTCCCAAATCGCTCCTTGATCTTGTCGGCAAGCTTAACGGCCATCGACGCGACCTGCCGCGTCGAGCGGCCGGAAGCGATCACCATGTGGTCGGCAATGTTCGACTTGCCTGCGAGAGGGATGGATACGACTTCCTGCGCCTGGTCGTCGTCGAGCGACTGAAGCACGAGCTTGTGGAGGTCATCGACGTCGACGGGGGTGCGTGCGGCGTCTTGGGCTTTGTCAGCGAGATGTTCGGTCAAGGGGTCTCCTGGCGAACAGGGGCATTGCCGAGTGCCCGCGGCGAAATGCGAGCGAAGGGGATCGGCGATACCAGCTGGGGTGTTGCGCGCGAATGGCGGTTGCAGAGGTCGGATCGGGGGACAGGCGAAGGAAGACGATCGCCGGTGCACTCCATTCCGTCCAGTGGCTTGCCTGGCCTGACGGGTGGACGAACCGCCTGAGCCAGCCCATCGCGCGTGCCGCGTGGGCAGCTGAATCATAGCCGGGCCTGCGAATCACCGCAATCGGCACTTCGCGTGCTAAGCCCCTCCAATCGCGCCAAAAGTGAAAATTTGGCAGGGTGTCGCTTCCAAGCAACCAGATGAAGCGGTGTTCGGGATGCCGCCGCTTCAGCCTTCGCACGGTGTCGATGGTGAAACGCGTGCCTTCGCGTTGCTCGAAATCGCTGACTCGAATGCGCACTCCGCTCGCCATGCCCTGCGCCGAGCCGAACCGCGCCTCGAACGGCGCCATGTCCTTCGCGCCTTCCTTCAGCGGATTGCCGGGTGAGACGAGCCACCATAGCTCGTCGAGGCGCAGCGCCCGTATCGCCTCAAGGCTGATGTGGCGGTGCCCGCGATGAGCCGGATTGAACGAGCCGCCGAGAAGACCGATGCGCGCCATGGAGCGCGAACGGCTAGCACGCGGGCACGCCGCAGCATATTGTTGCCCGCAAGGGGGTTCGATGCCCGGCGAATTCGAAGCGATTGGCGATGTGGTGACCGGCGGCCTGTTGGCGCGCGCCATCGAACCCAACGCCGGCGAGGCTGGCGCGGACGGCCACACCCATGAAAGGAACTGCCTGAATTGTGGAACGGCGCTGACCGGCGCCTTCTGCTCCGCCTGCGGCCAGAAGGCGCACATCCATCGTTCGGTGCGCGCCTTTTTCCACGATTTCCTGGCGGGGATGCTCAATTTCGAAGGGAAGATCTGGCGAACCCTGCCAATGCTTGCCTGGCGGCCTGGCGAAATGACTCGCCGCTACATCGCCGGCGAACGCGCGCGTTTCATCTCACCCGTGGCGCTTTATCTGTTCACCGTCTTCGCAATGTTCGCGGTGCTCAATTTCACCGGCACGCTTGGCAGCAATGGCAAGCATATCCGCGGCGGGGTCATGCAAGAGGGACTGAAGACGGGCCTTGCCGAAGATCAAAAGCAGCTGGCGAAGCTGGAGGTCGAACGGAAGGCAGCCTTGGCCAAAGGGAAGAGCGTTGCCGACATCGACCGGCGCATTGCGGGCGAAAAGGCCGACATGGCAGACATCCAAAAGGTCATGAATGGCGGGACGTTCGCATCCGTCCAAGTCGACAAGGAAACGCCGAGCTGGATCCGGCCCTTCGCCGAAAATGTCGCGAAGGATCCGGACCTGGTTTCAATGAAGGTCCAGGACGCGGCGTCGAAATACAGCTGGTTGCTGATCCCGCTGTCCGTGCCCTTCATGTGGCTGCTGTTCCCGTTCCGGCGGCGCTACAACACTTACGATCACGCGGTTTTCGTCACCTACTCGCTCTCATTCATGATGATGCTGGTCATTACCGGCAGCCTGCTGGTTGCGGCCGGGCTTTCGGGATGGGCGGGGCTGCTCTTCTTCGTGCCGCCCTTTCACATGTACCGGCATTTGAAACAGAGCTACGAGCTGGGTCGGTTCAGCGCGATCATGCGGACCATGGCGCTGGTGACGTTCGCCTTCATCGCCGTCGCGCTGTTCGCTGCTGCAACCGTTGCGATCGGAGCGATGTAGCTAAGCTTTACGCCTGCAGGGATATTTCTGTTGCAGGACCCGGATCATGGCGTCCTTGAGGCTCATCCGCGCGCGCTCGGCCGCAGGAATGGCCTCGAGCCCGCTGATGAACTCCATGCTGCCGAGCTGGGCGCGGGCCTGCGGGGAGCAATAGAGGATGGGCTTGCCGGCCTTCTCCGCCGCAATCCGGTCGTCGCCGATGGACTTGCCGACGGCAGTCGCTTCCGCCTTCAGCCGTCCATAGTCGCTGTCGAAAAAGGCAAGCGGACCCCTGGCCTTCAGACGCTCGGCCCGGTCGAGGAAGTTCTGCGCCGATCCTTGCGGAGCTGCGAGTGCGGGAGCGGCGATGGAGAGAGCCGCGGCGAAGAGGATCAACTTGCGCATCGAAAGCTTAGTGCCCCAGATTGGCGTCACGGTTTGAACAGGCCGCGAATCGCACTGCGCCTAACAGGGAAAGCGATAGGCAAGGTAGGCGCGAATGGCATCCTTCACCTCGACATTCGGACGGTCATCTTTCGGGATTTCTTCCAGGGCGCCGATGATCTCGTCGGCTCCGGGCTGATGGGCGGAGTCCGGAGGGCAATAAGCGGGAGTTTTGCCGGCCGCCGATGCCGCTAGCCGCTCGGCGCGCAACTCGGCGGCGTCACGCTGGAGCTCGTTCTTCAATTCACTGACCTGAGAGGTCAGCTTGCCGGCCGCGCTATCAGGATCGAGGCTTTCGACCTCCAAAAGGAAGGTCGACACCGGCATTGCCCCGGCCTCGGTCGCGATCGAAGCTAAAGCGATCCCGACCGCTAGCCCCCGCATGCACGCCTCGGAGGACGCTAGGCGCCGGCGGCCGCCGGACCGCCGATTGCGCCGGGCGTCGGCCGCTTCGCCTTCGGAATCGACGAACCGGCGGAGGGGATTGAAGGACCCTTGCTACCGCCCCGGTCGATGGTCTCGCCGGCGAGTACCTTCTTGATCTCGTCGCCCGACAGCGTCTCGAACTCGAGCAAAGCCTGAGCGAGAGCCTCGAGTTGCTCGCCATTCTCCTTGAGCAGCGTCTGCGCACGCGCATAGCCGCCCTCGACGACCTTGCGGATCTCGGCATCGATCGCCTGGGCTGTCTCGTTCGACATCTGCCGCTGGCGATTGACCGAATAGCCGAGGAACACTTCCTCTTCCGGCTCCGCATATTGGAGCGGGCCAAGCGCGTCCGACATGCCCCAGCGCGTAACCATGTCGCGCGCGAGCTGGGTTGCATACTGGATGTCCGACGAAGCGCCCGAACTGACCTTGTCGTAGCCGAAGATCATCTCCTCGGCGACGCGGCCGCCCATCGAAACGGCGAGGTTCGCGTACATCTTGTCGCGGTGGTAGCTGTAGCTGTCCCGCTCCGGCAGGCGCATGACCATGCCGAGCGCACGGCCGCGCGGGATGATCGTCGCCTTGTGGATCGGATCGGACGCGGGCTCGTGTAGGGCGACGATAGCGTGGCCGGCCTCGTGATAGGCGGTCATCCGCTTCTCGTCTTCGGTCATGACCATGGACTTGCGCTCGGTGCCCATCAGCACCTTGTCCTTGGCCTCCTCGAACTCGTGCATCGCGACCAGCCGCTTGCCCCTGCGCGCAGCAAGCAGCGCGGCCTCGTTGACGAGGTTGGCGAGGTCGGCCCCGGAGAAGCCGGGAGTGCCGCGAGCGATCACCCGCGGGTCGACGTCGGGCGCGAGCGGCACCTTCTTCATGTGGACGCCGAGGATCTGCTCGCGGCCGTCGATGTCGGGGCGCGGAACGACGACCTGGCGATCGAAGCGGCCGGGGCGCAATAGCGCCGGATCGAGTACATCCGGCCGGTTGGTGGCGGCGATGATGATGATGCCTTCGTTGGCTTCGAAACCGTCCATTTCGACCAACAGCTGGTTCAGCGTCTGCTCGCGCTCGTCATTGCCGTTGCCGAGGCCGGCGCCGCGATGGCGGCCGACGGCGTCGATCTCGTCGATGAAGACGATGCACGGCGCCGATTTCTTGGCCTGGTCGAACATGTCGCGGACGCGGCTGGCGCCGACGCCGACGAACATCTCGACGAAGTCCGAACCGGAGATGGTGAAGAACGGCA
>Ga0070665_100005767_pt1 | contig 12717 bp, 6 predicted proteins | sample KBSS13metaG_FD_65862 | JGI IMG/M metagenome (GOLD analysis project Ga0070665, IMG submission 65862) | Switchgrass rhizosphere microbial communities from Kellogg Biological Station, Michigan, USA - KBS S1-3 metaG | ecosystem: Host-associated > Plants > Roots > Rhizosphere > Soil ... | reverse complement strand
CAGAAGAACGTGACGGCGTCGAGCTGCAGCGAAGCGGACGGTCCGGTCGGGATGCCGCGAAACGCGCGCGCGGTCGTCAGCTTGTTACGCGCGGCCAGGCCCAGGTGCTGTTCGTACCACGCCGCCGCGGCCACCGGGTCGTCGCTCAGCAGGTGCACGTGCATGAAGTCGTGGTGCATCGCGCTCTGCACTTCGATGGTCGCGTGATCCGGACCGTCGAGGTACATGAAGAAGTTCCGGTCGCGCGTGCCTGCGCCGAACAGTTCCACGCCGTCGGTGAGGACCGTCTGAAACGTCGTGCCGAGCGTGATCTGCCGCTCGAACTCCGCCTTCATGTCCTCGGCGCCCCAGCCGATGTGGAACAGCGGCGACACGACTTCGTAGGGCGGCGGCTGCTTCACCTTGTTGAACAGCAGCCACGATCGCTGCGTCCACACGGCCTCGGCTCCGCCGAACGTGGCCTTCTCGCCGGACAGATGGGTGGTGTAGAACTCGATCGCCGCCTTCGGGTCGGTCGAGTTCAGGTGTGCGTGGTGGAAATGCGTCTGGCCGAGCGCGGACGGAACACATGCCCCGGACAGACACAGGGCCAGAAGGAATCGATTGAGCATGGTTGGGAATCAAGGAGATGCAAAGTGCCAGGCGGCTAATCGCCCAGCACCTTGCATCCGTACCCGCGCGAGCCCTTTGCGGCCGTGGCCGTCAACGCACTTCAGAGACCGTGACCGCCTGCGCCCCTTGCAACTCTGAGCGCCCTTTCCAACCGTGGCCTCCCGCTAGAAATCGACCGTGACGTTGAAGCGCAAGAACCGCGCGTTCAGGATGGCAGTCGGCCGGAGCCACGCTGCGCCGTCCGTGCCGTATGCCTGGTTGAACGTCGTTCCCGTGTTCGCATTGAACAGGTTGTAGAGGTCGATTCCGACGTTGCTGCGGGTTCTCCCGAACTTGAGGATCTTCGAGAACCGCATGTCTACGGTGTTGAGCCGGTCGGGGTAGATATCGCCCTGCTTGCTCAGGTTGACCGTGATGTTCTGCCCGTTGCCCGCCAGCGGCCGGCCGGCGGCGGCAATCACCTGGGCGTTGGTCATCACGTAGTTGCCGGCCAGCGAGGCGCCGTTCGAGGCGGGATCGTTGGTGGGCGCGGTGTTTGCCATCGAACGCAGAATCCCGCTGACCTGGATCTCGACCTTCGGGAACACGTAGTTCACCAGGCCGCGCCAGTTCCACAGCCAGGCCTCTTCGATGTGGCACGAACTCACCTGCTGCTGGGTGCCCAGCACGTTCAGCAGTTCCGGCAGCTTGGCGGTGACCGCACAGTAGTCGCGGAAGCCGGCGCCGGTGGTAAATCCGCCCTGCAGCGTCAGGCCGTTGCGCGGGCGTGCATCGACGGTCAGATCCACGCCGTGCCAGTGGTAGTCGACGTCGCCGAAGTCGCTGGCGAACGTGGAGTAGTTATCCAGCTTGCCGAACCCGGATTCCTTGAGCAGCGGGTACGACACCGGCTGTCCGCTGTTCGGCAGGTTGGCGTTGGTCGGCGCGTTGAACGTCAGGGTGTCGAAATCCTGCGGCCCGACGGCGCGGTTGTCGGTGAAGAAGAAGTTGCCCCACCACCGCCGGCTGTAGCCAATTTCCGCCGAGACGCGCGGCATGATCTGCTGCTGCACCGACGCGCTGAACTGCCAGTCGTAGGGACGGATGCCCCAGCCTTCGAGCACGGCCGGGTTCAACACGGTCGCCGTCGCGATCGATCCGAAGTTCGCCACGTCCCACGCGCCGCACAGGTCGCCGCCCGACGCCCGGTTATCCTGGGCCGCGCGGTTATTGAGGTTGCAGTCCGGCGTGAAGTTCCTGTTGCCGTCCACCCACGAGCGGGTCGTCGTCTGGACGAACGTCGCGGCGGGGTTGGCCGTCTGGTACTGGCCGTCGTTGCTGGCCGTCTGCCAGTACTTGGCCAGGTTCACCTTGATGGCTGTTTTGCCAGTGCCGAAGATGTCGTAGGCCATGCCCATGCGCGGCGCGATGTCGTTGTAGCCTTTGACGCCTGTCGCCTCGGGGAGCGTGTACGCCTTGCCGCCGAACACGCTGTCGGCCAGCAAGCCGCTCTGGCCCTCGGGGAAAAAGCTCCACGCGTGCTCGTAGCGGAGCGCGCCCTGAACGGTCAACCGCTTGACGGTCCACTGATCCTGGGCGTAGAAACCGTCGTAGCGAGTACGGTTCCCCTGCTGCCACGGCGTGATGCGCTGCGTCAGCTGGTTGGGCACGCCGTTGTTGAAGCGGTACTGCAACCCGTGCGACGCGTAGTTGCCGAAGAGATTCGTGACCTCGTAGGCAGCCTGATAGCCCACCTTCAGGCTGTGGGCGCCCGTCACGTACGTGCCCGACGCGCGCCACACGTTATGCGACTGGTAGTTGTTTCCCAGACCGGCGAAGCCGTGGTAGATGAAGTTGGCGACCGGCACGCCGGTGCCCACCGCGCTCTGCTCAAGGACGGGAATGAACGGCGTCGTGTCCAGCGCGCCGGGCGGCGTCTGGCCGCCCCAGTTGCTGACGTACTGCGAGAAGCCCGCCTCGAGGAGGAGGCGGCTCGTCACCGGCGACGACCAGCTGGCCTGCGTGATTTTCTCGCGATCGTCCCACATGTGGGCCGCCTCGGGCGCCCACGTGCCGAACGCGCCGACGGCGACCCAGTCGTCACCGCGGCTGCGGCAGCCGCCGCTGTCCTGCGTGAACGCGCCGCCCTGGCAGTCCTTCTGGTAGTCGTAGTAGAAGCTGAACTTGTTGCGCGGCGTGGCCTGGACCGTGAACCGTGAGCCGAGGACCTTCTGGCTGTTGGCGTTTCGCTCCTGGATACCGCGATCGGCCACGTAGTTCCACTTGGTGACGTCGCCGGCGTTGGCGTTGGCATAGAAGTTCGCGATGCCGGTATACGCGCCAAGCGTCCTCGCCACGGCGTAGAACCAGATCTTGTCCTTCATGATCGGACCGCCGTAGGCAAAACTCGTATCCCAGCTCTTGAACAGCGTGGCGGGATCGGCGATGCCGTACGAGCGCAGCGTGTCGTCGAGATTGCTGCCCTGTGACCACTCGCCCGCGATGCTGCCGAAATACGTCCCGCTGAAGGTATTGCCGCCGGTCTTGGGGACCAGGTTGAATTGCGGCCCGCCGCGGTCGGTCTCGCCCAGGCCGCCCGCGATCGTGATCTGGACCTCGGCGGAGTTCGACGTGTCGTAGGCGTAGCTCGACACACCGCCCCCGTTGAACGCCGACCCCACGTTCATGCCGTCGATCTGGATGGTACCTTCGTTGCTCCGCCCGCCGCGGGAGGTGAAGAAGTTCATCGCCGGCGCGGTACCGGTGTTCGCAAGCCCCGTCGCCTGGATACCGGGCACGGTGGCGAGCAGGTTGCCGTAGCCTCGCGTCGCCGGCAGCGCCGAGACGAGGGCGTCGTCGAGGACCTTCTGCACGCGCGTGCTGTTCTGGATGTCCACGACGGGCGTCTCGCCGGTCACGGTGATCGTCTCCGCCACGGCGCCGACGCGAAGCTCGGTGTTGAGGGTGATCGTCACACCGGACTGGACGTCCACGCCGGCACGCTGAACCGTCGCGAAGCCGGTGAGCGTGTAGGTGACGGTATAGAGGCCGGGCGCCAGGTTTTCCACCCGGTACTGGCCCGACCCGTCGCTGATGGCCGTACGGGTTTTCTCGATGAGGACCGGGCTCGACGCCTCGATGGTCACGCCCGGCAGGACGGAGCCCGAGGTGTCCTTCACGGTCCCGGCAATGGATTGCGCCGCCGCCACCTGGGGCCACGCCCAGATTGCCGTGGCGAGCACGAGGCACGAGAGCCAGGTTCGCCGTACGTTCCCCGTCGATTCAGCCAAATCCCGCATCAGACTTCCTCCGTCGTTGGGTTGCCGCCCGCTGTGGCAGGGTGTAAGCGGTGGAGAATATAGCATTTCAATTAGGAAGACAGCAGGATTTCAACAAGGAATCAGCTCATATGACCGCATCCGCCTCGACCGCCGGCTTCTCGGCCCCCCGCCTCGCGTTCCGCGCGCTGCACGAGCAGGGCTGCTTCGTCATCCCGAACCCGTGGGACCCGGGGACGGCCCGCTACCTCGGACAACTCGGGTTTCGGGCGCTGGCCACGACGAGCGCCGGGTTCGCGTTCTCCCGGGGCCTGCCCGATTCGTCCCGCGCGATGCCGGTGGACGCGGTCCTCGGCCATATCGCGGACATCGTGAGCGCGACGGATCTGCCGGTCAACGCGGACTTCGAGTCCGGCTACGCGGACGATCCCGAGGGCGTCGCCGCCAACGTCCGGCGGTGTGTGGCCACGGGCGTGGCGGGGCTCTCGATCGAGGACGCGACGGGCGATCGCGCACGGCCGCTCCACGATCTGCCTCGGGCGGTCGAACGGCTCGCGGCTGCGCGTGCCGCGATTGACGAGTCAGGCACCGGCGTGCTGCTGACGGCGCGGGCCGAGTGCTTCCTCGTGGGCCACGAAGACCCGTTGCGGGAATCAATACGCCGGCTCACGGCGTACGCGGGGGCGGGCGCCGATGTCCTGTTCGCGCCGGGCATCTACCAGCGCGACGACATCAAGGCGCTCACGGACGCACTCGCGCCGAAGCCGGTCAACGTTCTCGTGGGGCGAGACATCGGGCTGAGCGTCGCCGATCTGACCGCGCTCGGCGTCCGCCGACTCAGCGTGGGCTCGGCGCTCGCCCGCGCCGCGTGGACGCGGTTCATCGAGGCCGCGAAGGACATCGCCGCGGAAGGCCGATTCACGAGCCTTGGCGGTCTGACGCCGTTTGCGGACCTGAACGGGTTCTTCAAAGGGCTGACGGACAAGAGCTGAGGGCTCCAGCCTCTACAACGCATTCAGAAAGGCCACCAGGTCCGCCTTCTCGCGGCGCGTGAGGCCGATCGCGAACCGGGTATCGTAAAAATCCACAGCGTCGTCGAGCGTCGCCGCCGATCCGTTATGGAAGTATGGCGCGCGAGCCGCGAGCGCCCGGAGGATCGGCCCCTTGAACTTGCCGATGTCGTTCCACCGGCCCGTCACCATCGCCCGCCCCGGATCTGTCGTCGTCACGGTCTCGTTCGTTGTCTTGCGCCTGAGATAGTACAGCGGCAGATCCGGCGTGCGCCGCGACGCGTCCGTGAGCCCGATGTTCAGCGGCATCGACACGGAATGATTGCCGGCGTTTGGCGTGTCGTGGCACAGGGTGCAGGTGCCGGTGAGCGCACCGGCAACCGGATCCGTCGCGTCCCGGTTCAGGCCGCCGACCTTGTCGATGACGAACGTTTTCGTGTTGAACAATTGCTCGCCCCGTGCGATCGCCCGCCGATCCGGCGACTCGTGACGGTCCCAGCTGGAGAACAACGTGAAGACGGTCGGGTTCAGACCGCCCGAGGGCGCCGGGCAGGCCCCGGGCATCACCGGGAGCATGTTCAGCGGATCGTTGATGCCGATGCAGAACGGTTGACCGGCGAGCTCCCGCGGGCCTCCGAGCGCGCCGTGCGCCTCGAGGCTTCCGGCGCCGCGGTCGTGCGTCTGCGCGGTGAACAGCCCGAGCTCGAAGTCGACGATCGCCTCAGCCTGCGCCTGCGACAGCGGCGCACCTTGCGCATGTCCGGTCGTCGCATCGCTCGCCTGGGTGACGAGATCGGCGCGAATCGCCTGCCCGCCGACCGTCTCGCGGCCGTCCCACATGACCGTGCTCAGAAAACCGAGGTTGGTGGAGGGCAGCGGCCGCCGGAACATCGACGCTTCCGACAGTGGAGCGCCGCAGGAATACGGATCGTCCACGTCGTTGATTGTGAACTCCGCGTTCGCGGGAACCGGCAGTTCGACACGAATCAATCCTTTGGCCAGCAGCAGGCTGAACGCCGAGCGTCGCTTGCCCATCGTCGAGACGTCGGCGTCTTCACAGTTCGATCCGTCGTTGGTGCGGAAGATCGGATCGCGCCCTCTGGTCTCGTCGAACCGCTCGCGAATGCGCGCGGGCGTCACCGTCCAGGCCTGATCGGGCTGGTGGCACGTGAAGCACGTCCGGCCGTTGGTGCCGAGATCCTGAAAAAACGGATTCCTTAGATCAAACGAGTCCGCCGTCGTGATGGTGCGCTGCAACCCGGTTCGATCGGCGAACGTCAGGTGGTTGTGCCTCGGTTCGTCGTCGGACTGTCCGGCCGCGGCCAGTCCACCGCCCACGATGCAGATCGTTCCGACGATACGGGATGCTCGTCGCACGGCGTCGCTCCCTGGTGTTCTAAAGAAAGTGAAAACCGCTGACGAGAACTGAACGCCAGCTGAAAGCTGGTGCGAGGCAGGAATGCTTCGTTACACGCGAGTGTCAGGCCATCCGCCGGGGCACAACGCCGTCCTTGAACGAGCCCGTTCCATACTCCTTCGACTGCCCCTTCGGGATGCTCAGCGTGGTCCACTGGCCGCCCGCGAGGTGCCGCGCGACGTACACGATTTGTCCGACGTGATACGCCAGATGCGTGACCAGTCGATTGATCGCCTCGACGACGAGAAACGGCTCGCGGCGGATGTAGACGGTCCGCGTCAGATCGTCAGGCTGGAGCGATTCGATCGACGCGAGGGCGACGGCGAACCCCGATTCCCACCATCCCAGGATCTCCTCGCGCGACGGCGCCGCGTCGCCCTGGGGCGTCTCGAATTCACCGTCGCGGTCCCGATCGGGCTTTTCGCCGTCGGTCGTGAGGAAGTCGGTGAACCGGGAGCGCAGGTTGCCGCCGATGTGCTTCACGACCGTGGCGATGCTGTTCGAGCCCGGGTCGATTTGCCGCAGGAGGTCGGCGTCCGCGGCGACCTGGGCGATCGCCGCGTCGCCGAGTTTCTTGTACATGCGGAATGACCGTAGCGTATCGGCTAGAAACGCCTTGGACAGCGCGTCAGATGCGTTGGCGTCCATGATGCCGATCGTTATACACCCATCGGGGTAGAATCTTTCCGGTGCCTGGGCCTTGGTGCAGGAACCTTCAGAAAACGAGAGGACGCGGATGACCGATCGTGAGCGCATGGAAGATGTGGGGTTCATGACGTGCATGACCCTCACGCTGCTCGGAAACTATGCCCAGACCGGGCATTTTGGCGGGCCGCTGGCCTACACGCCGTTCAATGTGGTCACCCATCTGGCCGGCCCCGACAACGGCGGGGTGCGCTACGACTACCGGCGCCCCAAACATCCCTACAGCGACAAGTTCATGCTCGCGGCCGGGCACTGCGCCCCGACGTGCTACGCGCTGTGGATGATCATGGGCGAAGCGCTCGCGCGGCGATTTCAGGCGACCGGCGACCGGAAGTATTACGTCGCCCCCGACGTCGCGATGCTGTCGATCGACGCGCTGGGCTTCCGGCGCGGCGCGGGCGCGCTGACGAACCTGCTCGCCGACAACGGGCTCGCCGATCACCCGCGCTTCGCCCAGGCGAAGGGACGCGGCATCCGCGCGCTCTCCGGGCACATCGAGTCCACCGACGTCACCAACGACGTCAACGGCGGGCCCTCCGGCGTCGGCATCGCCACGGCCGCCGGCAAGGCCGCGTTCTGGGACATCGTCGGCGCCCCGATGGGCCGGCCGAAAATCGTCGCCTTCGAGGGCGAGTTCGCCATGTGCGCCGGCCACGCGCAGGAACTGAAGACGCAGGCCATCGCGCTCCAGACCGGCAAGCGCCTGCGCGTGTTCTTCTCCGACAACAACGCCGGCATCGACGATGCGCTCATCGGCGGCGTGGTGCACAGCAAGTTCGAGGGCTACAAGCTGAAGGATCAGTGGACGTCGTACGGCTGGAACGTCTTCACGATCCCCGACGGCCACGACTACGGCCAGATCCTGGACGTCCTGAAGAAGATGGAGACCTGGGACGGCAGCGATCGCCGGCCGATGATCGTCATCGGCAAGACGACGAAGGGCTACTGGCCCGCGGCCGTGGACGGAAAGATCCCCGGCGGGGCCGATCAGATCGTCAGCTACCAGAGCCACCCCTTCGCCTTCAAGATGAACACCGACTACATCGTCGCCCTCTCGCGGACGTTCGAGGCGCGATACGGCGTGAAGTTCGAGGGGATGGACAAAGGCCCCGTCACCGACACGAAGGAACGGCTGCTGCAGTTCAAGACGAACATGGACGTCGCGATGTCCGCGCTCGAACGCAACGGCCTGGGCGACTGGCTGGCGGATCGCCTCGTCGAGCTCGGGGACATGGTGAAGGACGAGTTCCCGCTCCGCATCGACGTGAAGAAGGATCCCTTCCTCGACGATCGCCTGCGCGTCGCCAACCTGCCTGAAGGCACGCAGACGCTTTCGGTGACGAACACGGGCGGCGCGAAGAAAGAGGTGAAGGTCACGCTGTTCCGGAAGGCCGGCGAGACAGCCGGGGCGCGGCGGGGGATCTCCGAGATCGTCAAGTGGCTGAATTACGTGACGGACAACCGCGCGCTGACCGTGGCCGCGGATCTATCGGAGTCCGTGAACCTCGAGCACGGGAGCCTCTGGGGCCACTACGATCCGGAAGCGAACCCGAGCGGCACGAGGCTCAAGGCCGCGATTCAGGAAGCGGGCAACGTCTCGACGGCCATCGGCCTCGTGAGCCAGAACGCGTCGGTCGATCCGGACAAGTTCGCCGGCGTGTGGGCGTTCAGCGGCACGTACGGCGCGTTTACGCCCCTCATGTATCTGCCGGCGCGCGTGTGGAGCCAGCAGAACCAGGACAGCCGCTTCCGCACGGGCGTCCTGCACATCCTGGCGGCGCACTCGGGCCCTGAAACCGCGGCCGATGCGCGCACGCACTTCGGCATCTTCTCGCCGCAGGTGTGGAAGCTGTTCCCGCGGGGGCAGGTGATCAACCTGAGCTTCTGGGACTACAACGACGTGGCGGCCGGCTACTTCGCCGCGGCCGAGATCGCGGCGCGCGACAAGAAGGTGGGCATCATCACGATCGAGGTCGCGCGGCCCGACTTCCCCGTCGCCGATCGCGCCACGTTCGCCGACACGGATCTCAAAGCGGCGGCCAAGGGGCTGTACGTGATCCGCGACTTCGCCCCGGGCAAGCCGAAGCACGGCTACGTCGTCGCGCAGGGTTCGAGCGCGACGTTCAATCTCGTGAGCATTCTGCCGAAGCTCGAGCAGGCGGGGATCAACGTGAAGGTCATCTCGGCAATCAGCGAGGAGTTGTTCGATCGCCAGCCCGAGGCCTACCAGCGGTCGGTGCTGCCGGCGGAGGCGCGCCAGGACCTGATGTTCGTCACAGGCGGAACACGCCGCATGTGGCCGCTGCGCAACGTCGGCGCGCAGGCCGACGAGTACTCGCTCACGGCGGACTGGGACGACCAGTGGCTCACCGGCGGCCTCGAACCGGACGTCATCGCCGAGGCGCACCTGGACAAGGACTCAATCTTCGCCGGGGTTCAACGCTTCGCGAAAGAACGCTCGAAGCGCCTCGACCAGCAGCGTTCCGCGCTGGCAGCGCTCGTCTAGGGCTACAAGGTTCCAGGGTTACAGGGTTCCAAGGTTCCAGAGTTACAAGGTTCAAAAGTTCTGGAGTCTGGCACCTTGCAACTTCTGAACTCTGGAACCCTGGAACCCTGGAACCCTGGAACCTTGGAACCTTGGAACCCTGTAACCATCTATCGCCATTCCGGCGCGTAGTGGCGGTTGCGCATCTGGCGCTCGACGCGCAGGCTCCAGCTGAACAGCACCACGACCTCGATCAGCGCGATCGCCGCGTAGATTGAGTACCGGACGAAGGCGCTCGGCACCGGCCAGCAGGTGTAGCCGGCGTCGATGCATCGCGCCGTCACACTGTTCAGCTCGACCGACTCTCGGACGATCAGCCCGACGCCGGCGCTGAAGATCAGGATCGTTCCGGCGAGGTTCCCCAGAATCATCTCGCCCTTCTTCCACAGAGGCTGCGCGACCAGCCAGCCGACCAGCGGCGGCGCGGTCAGCATCAGCGCGATCCAGCGCCAGCTCAATTCAGTCACCTTGTGTGCTCTCGAAGCTCATGCTGACGAGTTGAAACCAGCAAGTGTGCAAGTCGGCTCGACAATCCGTCGGCGATGTTAATACAATGCGCGCCCGCCGATTCCATCTCACCCCGGCGAGGAGGTTGCCATGCGCACATTTTTGGGCGGCATCGCGGCGAGCCTGCTGCTCGCGAGCATGATCGTATCCGGGCAGACCGGCCAGTCTGTGCCGATACTCGAAAACGAATCGTCCGATTCGTGGTTCGTCGAGCTGGCGAGTCCTCCGTCGATCGAGGGAACGGCCGCCGCCACCCTCGAACGCGAGGAAGCCGGGTTCCACGCGGCCGCCGCGGGCGCGGGCGTCCGGTACTCGCGCGGGCGCAGCTACCGCGACCTCTGGAACGGCGTCACGGTGCGCGCGACCGCCGGTGAAGTGTCGAAGCTGCGCTCGCTGCCGGGCGTGCAGGCCGTGTATCCGGTGGTCCGGATCTCGCTCCAGCAGGCCGAAGATCCGCCGGGCGCGGTCGCTGATCTCGTGACGGCAATCAAGATGACCGGCGCCGACATCGCGCAGAGCGAACTCGGGCTGTCGGGCCGCGGCGTGAAGGTCGCGGTGATCGACACGGGCATCGACTACAACCACCCGGATCTCGGCGGTTGCTTCGGCCGCGGCTGCCGCGTCGAGAAGGGTTTCGACTTCGTCGGCGACGACTTCAACTCCGACCCCGCGGACCCGGCCTACAACCCCGTGCCCGTGCCTGACAACGACCCCGACGACTGCAACGGCCACGGCACGCACGTGAGCGGCATCGTGGGGGCCAACGGCGTCGTCAAGGGCGTCGCACCCAACGTCAAGTTCCGTGCGTATCGCGTCTTCGGGTGCGAAGGCTCGACGACTTCCGACATCATGCTCGCGGCCATGGAGCGCGCGCGAACCGACGGCGCGGACGTAGTGAACATGAGCATCGGCAGCGCGCTGCAGTGGCCCCAGTACCCGACGGCGAAGGCCGCCGACAACCTCGTCAAGCACGGCGTCGTCGTCGTGGCGTCGATCGGAAACGAGGCCGCACTCGGGCTCTACGGCGCCGCCGCGCCCGGCGTCGGCAAGAGCGTCATCGGCGTCGCGTCGTTCGACAACTCGCACGCGAACCTCGTGGCGTTCACGCTGTCGCCGGACGGCGCCAAGGTCGGCTACATCGCCGCCACCGGCGCTCCGGCGGCGCCCGTCACCGGCTCGTTCCCGATGGCCAGAACGGGCACGACGGCAAGCACTGCCGACGGCTGCGCGGTCCTCCCTGCGGGAAGCCTCGCGGGCAGCGTCGCCCTGATCCGGCGTGGAACGTGCTCCTTCTACCAGAAGGCGTTCAACGCGCAGACCGCGGGCGCGGCAGGCGTCGTCCTGTACAACAACGCGCCGGGCTTCATCTCGCCGACCGTGGCGGGAACGCCGCCGATCACCGTTCCTGTCGTGAGCATCACCGCCGCGAGCGGCGCGCTGATCGACGGGCGCATCGCGGGAGGCGGCGTCACGATGACGTGGACGTCGCTCGTGACGAGCGAACCGCAGCCGACCGGCGGCCTGATCTCCAGCTTCTCGTCCTACGGCCTGCCGCCGGACCTCAGCTTCAAGCCGGACCTCGGCGCGCCCGGCGGCACGATCCGTTCGACGCTGCCGCTCGAACAAGGCGGCTACGGCAACCTGAGCGGGACGTCGATGGCGTCGCCGCACGTCGCCGGCGCCGTCGCGCTGTTGCTCGAAGCGCGGCCCGACGCCAGCCCGCTGGAGATCGAGCAGCGCCTCCAGAACTCGGCGCGGCCGGCGCTGTGGGGGGGCAACCCGGGGCTGGGCTTCCTCGACAACGTCCATCGCCAGGGCGCGGGCATGCTGCGCATCGACGACGCGGTCGAAGCCGACGCGATCATCTCCCCGAGCAGCCTCGCACTCGGCGAAATCGAGACCGGCGCCGTCACCAGGCAGCTCCACATCTCTCTCGACGATGAGGACAGCCACCGCGATCATCATCACTGGGGACACAAACACAACGGACACGGCCACGACGATGATGACCCGGTGACCTATACGCTGACCCACGAGCCGGCGCTGGCGACCGGCCCGAACACGTTCACGCCGTCGTTCCGCACCGGTTTCGCCACCGTCGCGTTCAGCGCGCCCACCGTCACCATCGGCGGCGGCCACAACCACCACGGCGACGCCGGCTCGGTCGACGTCACGATCACACCTCCCGCCGCGGATCCGGCGTCGCGGCTGTTCGGCGGGTACATCGTCTTCACGCCCGACGACGGCAGCAGCCCGCTGCGTGTTCCCTACGCGGGGTATAACGGCGACTATCAGTTGATCCAGGTAGTCACGCCGACGGCGGCCGGGTTCCCCTGGCTCGCCAGGCTCGTCGGATCGAGCCTGTTCAACCAGCCGAACGGCGCCACCTACACGCTGCAGGGCGACGACGTCCCGTATTTCCTGGTGCACCTCGATCATCAGCCGCGGACGCTGAAGCTCGAGGTCATCGATCAGTTGACGGGCGAATCAGCAGGCTTCGCCGACGTCGAGGAGTTCCTGCCGCGCAACAGCTCGGCGACGTCGTTCTTCGCGTTTATCTGGGACGGTACCGTGATGCGGCGCCCCGGCGGCAAGCTGCGGCCGGTGGCCGATGGCACCTATCGAATCGAGCTGACAGTGCTGAAGGCGCTCGGCGATCCGGAG
>Ga0070665_100005765_pt1 | contig 12720 bp, 9 predicted proteins | sample KBSS13metaG_FD_65862 | JGI IMG/M metagenome (GOLD analysis project Ga0070665, IMG submission 65862) | Switchgrass rhizosphere microbial communities from Kellogg Biological Station, Michigan, USA - KBS S1-3 metaG | ecosystem: Host-associated > Plants > Roots > Rhizosphere > Soil ... | reverse complement strand
CAAACTCGCGATATCTCCACTCAGCAAGGTTTCTTATTTCGGCGAGACCTATATGGAAATGTGGGGCGAGCCGGTAAAAACTAAAAAGTCTGCCTTCCTGGAATATATAAATCACCTCGATCCAAAGAAACCGAACCTGGTAGTCATTCACACAGCGACACCCGGTCCTGAGATGGACGCTCTGTATGATATGAACGCCAGCGAGATGAATTCACCGGAGGGAAAACCCCTTTCGAGCCTGCACCGGCAGACGGAACTGAATATGCTGCTCTCTCCTGAGTTCATGGGCCTTATCGGTAAGAAATTCACCCTGATTAACTATAAACAGCTGCTCAGCACAAAGGATATCAGTATCCTCGTACCAGTTAAAGTGGAGATGAATCAGTAAGATTGTCCGGTTTATGAATACATGGAAGATTCAGGCAACCCGCCGATGCCGGTTAAACGAAAAATGACAGAGGCAACTATGTGAGGTGTACGCTCATTGTCGCTGTATTGCCCGGAAAGCCAGTCGCCACTGCAGTAATCCTGGATCCAGGCCACTCCTTATTTTCCTGCCTGGCAATATATAGCCAGTTCACGGATTGGTTTTCCTCTTGTACAGCAGTGCCCTGTTCAATAAGGTCGCCCTCCTGGTTATATATCGAAACTTCCACACGGGTTACTTTGAAATTATCTGTCGCCTTGATGAAAACAGCATCGCCCCGGGGACAATATTGCAAACTGATACCTTCGGTATGATGGCATTTAGACCGATGCCAGATTATTCTGCCCTATATGGGGAATTGCTGCAGGACCAGCGATTTTATTTTCTTATCGTAGTAAATATAAATATACCGGCCATCCTGGAATAGCAGATTTTCTGCCTGTTCTGGAATTTTGATATCCTGACTGAAATCGTCGATGCGGTCATTGATACTTGGTTCCATATCACCCGGAATATGCTGAAAGGATGTACTGTCTACGAGCATTCTGAATCGTACGGCTTTGGTCCATGTTCCCCTGCTGAAATCCCCCATTCCACTGCCGCCGATCATTATATTAGTTGAACCCGAACTAAATCCATAGCCTGGCAATCCCATTTGTTTTTCTTCTTTATTTGACCCTAGAGTAATTGCATCGCCTGTGCTGTCTCGCAGGACCGCGATGGCGGCATTGGCACTGGTCATCTTTCGAAGCAATTGCTTTGTCTTGGTTAGTTCCTTCGTGTTATTAAAATAAAGCGCCTTCCCTTCCTGCAATACCGGCGTATTTTTGAACTCGATTGTGTCTTCTCTTTTCACCTCAAAATATTTTAGCCGGTTCCCGGTATAGAAATCGCTGATGATAACGTGAAGGCTTTCATCGGTAGCTGAAACGAAATAAAGCTTTCCATTCAACAGATAACTATTGTCTACATAAGCACCTTCCACTTTGTCTGTTCCTGCATACTGATTAAATTTTTTTATCACTGGTTCATTCTCCATCAACCGGTAACTTACCGTTTTATTATAAATGTCGAAAGCATACACGATGGTGTTTGCCAGGTTCCGGTTCATGATGAGGAAAAGCGTATCATGAATCAGATAAACCTTATTCTTTGCACTCACCGATTGGATATCGGGCAGACCCGCTTCATCGATCTTGGCAACATCCACATCCCTGCCAAAGAAACTACCAGTTTTTGTAATCGATTCCCACATGACAGGATCCTTGAAATGGTATATTATTGTGTCCATGTCCTGCTGATTACGCCAGTTGTAAATAACAAAACTGGAATTCTTTTTATCGATGCCCAGCCAAAGAGCATAATCCCCGGAACTGATCCGGTCAATCAGCTTCTCTTTTCTTCTCTCCGATAATATGAGGGCCTGATCTATTTTTCCGGAAGTAATATCAATGGTATAATTGTGATATCCCATGGGAGATTTGACATTGCAAAAAAGGTAGATTTTGTCATCTTTAATAAACCCTGCAACCAGTTCTTCCTGACTTATCCTGGGTATACTATACTCATTTATCTCCTTAAATGCGCGGTCGTAAAGAATCACCTTAAAGCTGTCCAGATTTTCGAGCAGAAAGGCATGTAGGTCTCCCGACTTATCATGTACCGTCTGAAGCATAATCTCGCTACCAGACCAGCCAATTTTTTTGGAGCTTATTTGAGACTGAGCAGACAAAAAATAAGATGAAAAGGAAAGGCAGAGCAACAGAATTACGCGCATGGGGAGTTTTTAAGGGGTTGGATAAAAATAGATAAATAAGGATAATAAACGAAGTGAATCAGCCGGAAACTTCTAAGTGTTTTTACTTAGAACCGCTCCTATCCATATCTTGAAAGGAAATCAATTTCCCTGCTACACACAATAAAAAACTGCTTGGAAGCTCATGGATTTGTCTTTATCATTGGCATACCAATAAATCCATCTGCCCATGAAATCCGCCAGTTTGTCCCTTCTGCTTTTCATTCTGGTTTTACTGTCCTGCAAAAAAGAATCCTCTCCGGCTCCAACACCCTTATCCGACAATCTCCACATCCATACGGGTTATGATCCATATTATCGGGAGATAAATGAATACGAACTCATTATTTCAGAGAATGGAAAGATTTTGCTTGATACCGTCACAAGCAGGCAGAATAATATAATAGCGGACCTGGCAAGCAGCAGTACATTTGTAGATGTAACGGTGATTCATTCCGATACCAGTACAGGGCAGTACTATATCAACAGCTTTCTGCACGTAGATCCTTCCCAGTGGGTAACGATGCTGGACAGGATCAGCTACTACTCGCCGATTCATTTTCCCGGCGGATCAAATGCGACACTCCATTATATCAATGCCCCGAATGATCAGCCCTATTTTGTAAACACACCAGCGCCTGCCCTCAACACCGTAACGCCGGGAAACGGAAGTATCGATGTTTCCTACAACCGGTTTCCAGGGAATTATACTTATCTACTCATGCCGTCGACCGGTTTGTATCGTTTTTATGTCCCCTCGGGTGATCATGACACCGTTGACCTTTCTCATCCGGACACTGCGGCCAAGTTCAACTTCAATCTTCCTGCCGAAGTCACGTACCGGCTAACATTCCTGCATGGTTTTATGGACAGCACTGACCTGACCAACTACCTGTTGCTGTATTCCAACCTGGAGGTCTCGCCGGCACCCTATGATGTGGAGTATCCGAAAACAGTCGTGCAAAAATTCGAACTCGGTGGTAGTTTCGCCAACCAGCATTCTGAATACAGCAGTTATTATAGTTTTGGTGACACCGTTCCAACCCAGGTGCCCTTTTTTGATGCATCCAGCTGCCATTTTAGCTCTACAACAAACGATGATTTTGCAGTTCAGTTTAACAACTTACAGCCGACTTATTATGAAACTGAGTGGCTAGCAGGGAAGATAAGTTTAAAAATATTCTCTTCGCCGGATTCTACGGTTCAGCATCCGCTGAGTTTTATAAACGGCCAAAAAAGCAAATTGCTTAAAAACCAGGATCTGTCCGGGCTCGCTATCAAAAATTTCTTCGCCGAGCAGGTAACAGGATATGACTATGAAGGTTATTTCAATTATGTATTCAATCCGGAAACATTAAAAAAGAAACAGGTCAGGTTAGCGGTGGGTTTTGGAAAATCGTTTTAACGACTGTACTTTCCAGCGCCGTTCAATCCCCCGTCGGAGTGACAGAGCTGGTTGACAACTATTTTTTAAATCTCTGTTCTATTTCGATCCTTATTTTTTCTGCCAGCTCGCCTGAAAAATCTTCAATTGCCAGATTGCCGTCGTTTCTTATCCGGAACATTCCATTCTCGCTTTCAATTTCTTCTTCCAAGAACCTCAGCGACCACATGAGCTGATATTTTACCAGCTCCATTGAACAGACGGCTCTCTTATTAAACAGATCTCTGCAAAGGTCCAGTAGGGGTTTAATTACCGGAACAAGCTTTGGATGTAATTCAATTGCAGACGTTACCTCTTCAAGCTGTTCTTCAATTATATCTATTCCTTCGGGTGGTTCGTAATAAATTTTCATGTTTCCAATGATTTATTTATTTACTAAGGTAACTTTTAAAGCTTTTCCCTCCGAAGTGTTTTGCGTTGCACCAGATATGTCAAAGTAGGCTTGTGTTAAGGGACAAAAAAAACCCGGAATGAACGCCGGGTTTGACTTATGCATTCGACCAATGCTCTCAACAAAATTTTTTCAAAACATCAATTTGAAAGTAATTTGAAATCGGAAAACCACTGTAAAAGCATTTGCGAGAACGGAGTAAGACAATTAGCTTCCTTTGGCTGATAACGCGCTTCATTTACTCCGGTTTCAACAAATTCAAAGACTTTGTCCTTAAAATCAGGGCAGGTAATTATAAATACTTTTCGGCCGTTTTCAAGGCCTGCAGGTTCTGAAAATGCTGTATAGAGGTTATCGTCAAAGACGTATCTGAAGGCGTTTACCATATAGTTACATTATTAGTAGGTGAAAACAATTTTCTCAATGTGGAGAAATAAACTAATTCAGACAGGAAGATGGAGCTTAACCAAACCTACATTTAAAATTCGCCCTAATCGTTATACGATTTTGTAAATAAGCTTCATAATTCACAGATTCTGACTTTAACGCATTAAACGATTTTGGTAATTATTACTTGTATCGAAAGCGCAGTCTTCCCAGGATTATCGTACTTACAAGACTGACTGGTAAAGAGTTAAGAATTATAATGCCTGTGTTTCTTTGGACGCTCATTTGTTGAAATCAGGTACAACCTGTCCAGCGGGAAGATTGCAAAATGATTAAGCCGTTCGTAATGCGCTTCACTCGATGCTTGCTCCAAAAAAAGGTGTTTCTGTCCGATTATGATAAATAGACATTGGCTTCCTGGATTATAATACCCAGCTTTTTCATTTTAGATCTTAAAGTTGTCGAAGGTAAATTCAGTATTTCGGCGGCACCACCGGGTCCCCAAATCCTGCCATCGCATTTTTTTAGAATAGTGACGATATAGTCCCGCTCCTGCAGCGCCAATGGCATTGCGGCATTGCCGGACTCGCGCATAACTAAGACCTGTTGCCAGATTTGAAAAGGTTAAGCTGAACACTATACACTAAGAAAACGTTAGAATATTTCTTTTATTGACGTTTTTCTATAAATGATTATTATATTTGCGTCGTAACTCATGGAATATGGATGCGAAAAAAGCAGAAAAGATTTCTAAAGCCCTGGCCGACCCCAACCGGCTGACCATCCTTAAGGAAATCAAAAAGAGCAAACAATGTCTTTATTGTGTTGACCTGAACGACAAAATCAACCTGGCACAGCCCTCGATTGCACATCATCTGAAATTATTACTGGAAAGCGAACTGGTTACCTCGGATAAAGAAGGCCGAAACGTGCGTTATTACCTGAATAACAGCCTGATGGATGAGTATATTCGTTTTATTGAAGGATTGAAGGTCTAAAATTTTTTAATTTATTTATAGAAATACTTAAATATATCTATAACTTTGTTTCCGGTCTTTTGTAATTCTAATGGAAAACTCTGCTTTACTATATCGAATTATTTAAATATATCAAATATTCACTACCATGTCAGCACTAAAAATCACCAGGAATCTCCTCAACATTCCAATATTACCCGTCCTAGTCTATTTCTCCATCCTATTCATCAGCGGCTGTCTGGCCAGGGCTGATAACAAAACAACTGTTACCACTCCCATTGCCGCCAGAACGCCCGGAGTTCCGGTAGACGGCTATATCGTGAAACCCGCCATATTAAAAGACGAAATAGAAATCACAGGCACCCTGGCAGCCAACCAGGAAGTGGATATTGTCAGTGAACTCCCACGCAAAATCATCCGCATCAACGTGAAAGACGGAGCTACGGTACAGGGAGGTCAATTACTTTTTGAAATGGATAATGCCGACCTGCTCGCCGAACTGGGAAAATTACAGGAACAGGAAAAGCTGGCCAGACTCAATGAAGAGCGTCTGCGCGATCTGATCAAACACGAGGCCGTCGTTCAACAGGACTATGATCAGTCTTTCACCAACCTGAAAGTTTTGCAGGGACAGATTGCAGAATTGCAGGTGACGCTTGGCAAAACGCGGATCAAAGCGCCGTTCGCCGGACAAATTGGTATCATTCATGTCTCCTCCGGCGCGGTTGTTTCGGCCAACACCGTATTAACCCATCTCCAGGATATCAGCCAGGTTAAACTCGATTTTCATGTGCCCGAAAAATATGCGCAGACGATCACCACCGGCAGTGAACAAAAATTTACCGTCGCATCCGACAGCAAATTATATAATGCCAGAATCGTTGCAAGGGAATCCGGTGTGGACCAGAATACCAGAACATTATTGGTGAGAGCAGTAACTCAGAATCCGGGTCGGGTATTACTCGCGGGACAAAGCGCACGCATACATCTCTCCCTGCATTCATCCGCTGAAGCACTCACCGTTTTTTCCCAGGCATTGATTCCTTCTTCTCAGGGTTACAGTGTATATACGGTATCAAATAATCAGGTCCGGATTACACCAATCTCCATCGGACAACGCGGCGCTTATTCCGTCGAAGTTTTACACGGACTGAACAAAGGAGACACCGTTGTCATCAGTAATCTTTTGCGGTTAACACCAGGCGCGGAAGTGCATTTTGTTAGTCTGAAATAAAATACGGATGACAGTTGACAGTCTAAACAATTAATAATTAATCATTAATAATTAATAATTACAATGAGCGCTATATCACAAGTCAGCATCTCCCGTCCTGTACTTGCAGGAGTCATGTCGGTGCTGCTGATTCTTTTTGGAATCGTAGGTTATACATTTTTAGGAACCCGGGAATACCCGGTTACGGATTCACCTATTGTGACCATCACGACGGTTTACCCGGGTGCCAGCGCAGATATCATCGCTTCCCAGGTAACCAAACCACTGGAAGAGGCCGTAGCCGAAGCCAATGGTATCAAGGCCATGTCCTCCGTTTCGCGTGAACAGGTGAGCATCATTCGGGTTGAATTCAACCTCAATGCCGACCTGGAAGCAGCAGCGAATGATGTGCGGGACAAGGTCTCCAAATCCCGCCAGCAACTGCCTGCCGATATCGAACCCACCGTCGTTGAAAAATCAGGGCCGCCGGATTTCCTCGTTTTCCTCACCGTTCAAAGTGATACCAAAAGTCTCGAAGACATCACCGATTTCGTAAACATCAATATTAAGGAGAGACTGCAATCTATTCCCGGCGTGCGCCTGGTTGATTCTTATGCCGGCCGTAAAAGATCCATGCGCCTGCGGATGGATCCGGTTAAACTCGCTGCTTACCAGCTGACTCCGGCCGACGTGCAGGCGGCTCTGCAGAGAGAAAATGTGGACCTGCCCAGCGGACGCATTGAAGGACAGAATACCGAACTGACCCTGCGTACCCAGGGAAGACTGGTCACCGAAGAAGATTTCAACAATATGATCCTTCGCCAGCAGGACGGCGCCATTGTGCGTTTCAAGGATATCGGCACCGCCATCATGAGCTCACAAAATGAGCGTACGGCTATGATCGTTAGTGAAGGCAACACGGCCAGGTATGGTGTGGGCACAGGTGTACAGCCACAGAGAGGCGCCAATTCACTGGCCATCGTAGATGAATTCAATAAACGTTTTGCCGAAATTCAAAAAACCGCTCCAAAAGATTATATCATTTCACTCGGAAAAGATTTTACCGTGCCTGTGCGCAATTCTTTATCTGAAGTGGGAGAAACCTTATTACTGGCCTTCATGCTGGTGGCCCTGATCATCTTTATTTTCCTGCGAGACTGGAGAAGCACGATCATTCCCCTGGTGGCCATCCCGGTTTCCATCATCTCGGCCTTCTTCATTATGTATATCGGGAATTTTTCCATCAATGTATTGACCCTGCTGGGGCTGGTACTCGCCATCGGGCTGGTGGTGGATGACGCCATTGTGGTGCTTGAAAATATTTATAGCAAAGTGGAACACGGCATGACACCGATCCAGGCGGCGAGGAAAGGATCAGATGAAATTTATTTCGCAATTATCTCCACGACTGTCACCCTGGCGGCCGTATTCCTGCCTATACTTTTTTTAGGAGGAATCACCGGTCGTTTATTCCGGGAGTTCGCCATTGTGGTTTCAGGTTCTGTGTTGATCTCTGCCTTTGTGGCCCTTACCCTTTCTCCCATGATGAGCGCCTACCTGTTGAAATCAGGTTCCTCCCATAACTGGCTTTATAGAAAAACAGAACCTTTCTTTGTAAAGCTGAACAATGGATACGAAAAGTCTTTACGTTCATTTTTCAGATTCAGATGGGCCGGGTTTGCGCTCCTGATTCTCTCTTTTGGCATCGTTGCCCTGCTCGCTCCAAAACTTCCATCCGAACTGGCGCCGCTGGAAGACAGGTCCATGGTAGGTTTGGCCGTGATTGCTCCCGAAGGAACTTCCTATGAGAGTATGGAAGAAACCATGAAGGCCATCGGCAATTATGTGTCAGATTCCATTCCCGACCTGAATGGAAACAGGACTTACGCCGGGATTGCCGCATCCATCGGTACCCTTGTACAGCCGGTGAATGGGGGATTTCAATGGATTTTTTTGAAGGATCCGAAGGATAGGAAGAGTGGATTAACTCAGGCGCAGGTGTATCAGAAATTGATCTCCGCTTCCCAGAAATTCAGGAATGTGATCGTGATCCCAATACAGATCCCGACCATTGGTGGATTCTCAAGCGAACAGCCTCTGCAATACATTGTACAGGCACCCGATCTGAAAAGTCTGGAAGACGTTATGCCCAAACTGATGGGTGCAGTTTATCAATCCAAAAAGTTGTCTTTCCAGAATCCGGATTTTAAAATTGACCGACCCGAAATAAATATCAGCATCGATCGTCAACGTGCTGCGCAACTGGGCATTTCAACACAGGAAATAGGTCGCACTTTGCAACTGGCACTCAGTGGAAGGAGATACGGATATTTTATTTACAACGATCGCCAGTATGAAGTGATCGGTCAGCTGGACAGGCAGGAACGTTCAGCGCCCGACGGACTCCGGTCCATGTTTCTGAAATCAGGCAGCGGGGAAATGGTTTCGCTCGACAACCTGGTTAAACTAAATGAAACCGTGAGCCCGCCTGCATTATATCGGTACAACCAGTCCTACAGTGCAACCATCTCCACCACACCTGCTCCAGGCGTTAGTCTGGGTGAAGCGATCAAAGAAATGAATGGCATCACGGCGAAAGTTCTGCCTGCCGGATTCAGAACGGCGCTTGCGGGTCAGAGCCGTGACTTTACAGAAAGCAGTTCAAGTCTGGTCTTCGCATTTATTTTTGCCGTACTCCTCATTTATCTCGTACTGGCCGCACAGTTTGAAAGTCTGATAGATCCTTTCATTATTCTGCTAACCGTACCGATGGCGGTAACGGGTGCCCTGCTGAGTTTATGGATCACCCATCAGTCCATTAATATTTTTAGTGAGATCGGCATCATCATGCTGATCGGACTGATCACCAAAAATGGAATTTTGATTGTTGAATTTGCCAATCAGCGTAAAGCAGAAGGCATGAATGTGCGTGATGCCGTATTCGCAGCGGCAGTGTCACGATTTCGTCCGATCCTCATGACCACCCTTGCGATGATATTCGGCACATTGCCGATTGCCTTGTCGCTCGGTACATCATCCGGAAGCCGGACCTCACTGGGCATCGTGGTTGTCGGCGGGTTAGTCTTTGCCGGAATACTCACTCTTTTTGTGATCCCGGCGGTGTACTCTTATTTTTCAAGGCCCTATAAAGCAAAATCAGAACTCAAATCCGAACCCAACAACATCCCCGTAAATCTGATTCCGGCCTAAATATATTTATATGACACAGAAAAAAGCATTCATTTATACGACCCTCGTTTTTAGTCTGCTCACCTTATTTTCTTACCTGGCGAATGCGCAGCCGAGACAACTGTCATTACAAAATGCACTCTTACTGGCCTTAGCCAATAACCGTGAAATTAAAATCAATTCAATGGATGTCAACCGGGCACAACAGCAGGTGGTGGTTTCAAAAAGTGCTGCCCTGCCTTCCGCCGGTGTGACCGCTCAGATGGCTCATTATTTTTACGAAACGCCGTTTTTTGGAATCGGCGGCAATAACAGTCCGGGCGAAAAGGTTCCCTATGACCGGTTTGGGGGGAGGGACCAGGCAACAGCCATCGCCTGGATAACACAGCCGCTTTACAATGCAGCTATCAAGCCAGGAATCGTTTATGCCAAACTACAGGAACGCGAAAGCCGTTTATCCGTTATCGATAAACAAACCGATATCGCGGCACTGCTCAGACAGACTTATATCCAGATCCTGGTATTGAAGGAACGTATCAAACTTCAGCATGAAAGCCTTGCGAGAAATGAAAAAGCGCTCCTTGATGCCAAATCATTGTTGGCCCAGGGAAGGGCACTGCGGGTGGACACACTACGCGCATATACTTCAGTAAAAAACCTCGAACCCGACCTGTTAAAACTCTCCTATGCCATTGAGATTGGCAAACAGCAGTTACGCACGCTGACTGGTTTAGACAGTCTGCAGGATATTGTATTGACTGATTCTCTGGTTCTCCCGGAAATCATTCCCGTTCTCTCCGAAGAAGAAGTTTATAACGAAGCAAAAACTCATCGCGCAGATATTCAATCGCTCAACCTTCAACAGCAGGAGGCAGACCAGCAGATAAGTATCGCTGCCGCGGCGATGAAACCATCGGTTAATGTAACAGCACAATACCTGATACAAACCCAGACCAACAAATTCGATTACGTGAATGCCTTTTATCCATCCACGCCCTTTGTTGCTGCGCAGCTCACCGTGCCTGTTTTCAATGGTAACAGTAATAAAGCCAAAGTGAAAAAAGCTCAGATAGAAAAGGACCAGTCCGTGATTCGCAGCGAGCAGGCTTACGCAAACCTTCGCACAGCTGTGAAACAGGCGGTATCCAATGTACGTGAAACAGCTGCCCGGATTCAGACGCGCATCAATGTAAAAGAAACCGCCAAACTGAGTTATGAGATTACGCAATACCGTTATGCAAAAGCTGTGGCTTCCAGGCTGGAACTCACTGATGCGGAATTGGCATACACGGAGGCGCAATCCAATTACCTGGAAGCGGTCTATGACTATTTATCTGCCAAAATCGAAATGGATCGTACGATGGGGGTAGTAGGAACCAACTAAAATTTTCACGATGAAAAAGATAATTCTAATTTTAATATCTCTCATACTTCAGATGTTCTCCCTTTCTGCACAGAAAGCCGTACCCGGGAAAATCATAGGTGTCTGGTTAAGGGACGACAACAATATCAAAATAGAAATTTATAAGGCCGGTCCCCAGTACTTCGGCAGGCTGATAGACGGAAACATACTCTATGAAGCCGATGGTATCACACCAAAAAAAGATGAAAACAATGCTGTCGACAGGCTGCGCAGGAGGCAACTTAAGAATCTTACAGTCCTTACCAACTTTGACTATGAGGGAGGTCGTGCATATGGTGGCGAGTATTATGACTTCAAGACCGGAAAATGGTATAAATCGACCTTAAGGTTGCATGGGGAAAACGTGCTGAAGATCCGGGATTACACTGTTCTATCACCATTGGGGAAAACGACGACCTGGACGAGGGTCCAGTAAACGTTGGAAGCTACCATTCCAGAACAGGACCTGTTAAGCGCTTTGGGGTACGGCTGTCATTGTCCCAATCAAACCACCTCTTTTAAACTCTGAAAAATTCATCCCGGCAAATTCTTTAAAAAAACGGCTGAAGTGATTGAGCCGTGCAGGCAAGTAAATTGAGCCGTAAGAGAAAGTTCCCCGGCATTTATGACCTGACCTTTGTTTTATCAATCAATAAAATAAAACAATGAGAGCCATAGCAAAGATAGCCTTAGGGAACAAAGGACCACAAGTATCTAAACTCGGACTGGGTTGTATGCGCATGTCACCCGTTTGGGGAGGCATGGCAAACGATGAAAACGAAAGTATTGCTACCATTCGGATGGCGCTGGACAATGGCATCAACTTTTTGAACACGGGAGATTTTTATGGCGCCGGTCACAATGAACTACTGGTAGGAAAAGCCATCCAAGGCAGAAGAGACGAAGCTTTCATCAGTGTCAAGTTTGGTGCGATTTTTTATAATAACAAATGGCTTGGCTTAGACCTACGCCCCATAGCCATCAGGAACTTTGTCAATTATTCCCTCGTACGACTGGGGATAGAAACCATTGATCTTTATCAGCCCTGCAGACTTGACAACACCGTTCCGGTTGAAGATGTTATTGGAACAGTCGCAGATCTTATCAAAGAAGGAAAAGTACGTTATCTCGGAGTTTCTGAAATAACTGCCGATCAACTGCGCAAGGCGAATAATGTTCACCCCGTAACAGCCCTGGAAATTGGTTATTCCCTGGCGGACCGCCAGATTGAAACAAGCCTGCTTCCTGTAGCTAAAGAACTGGGTATCGGAGTCGTTGCATTTGCCAATACCGCTGAAGGTCTACTCACCGGAGACATGAAGGCACCTCTTCCGGCCGGTGACTACCACAATCACTTCTCGCGTTTTCAGGGTGATAATCTCTTAAAGAATCTTGGGAAAGTTGAAGTACTAAAGCAAATCGCAAAGGAAAAGGGACATACGCCCACGCAATTGGCAATTGCCTGGGTAAATGCACAGGGCGATCATATCATGCC
>Ga0070665_100005764_pt1 | contig 12721 bp, 15 predicted proteins | sample KBSS13metaG_FD_65862 | JGI IMG/M metagenome (GOLD analysis project Ga0070665, IMG submission 65862) | Switchgrass rhizosphere microbial communities from Kellogg Biological Station, Michigan, USA - KBS S1-3 metaG | ecosystem: Host-associated > Plants > Roots > Rhizosphere > Soil ... | reverse complement strand
CACCACCCGTGGGAGTCCAAGCCGTGGACGTGGCCGATGTCGTTGCGGCCGGTGCTCTATGCGATCGACAACCAGAACGTGCCGGGGTGTGGCGCGCAGTCGTGTGTGAAAGCGGTGATGCTCGTCGGCACGCCGGCGATGTGGTTCATCGCGGTGCCGGTGCTGGGGTGGGCGCTGTGGCGGGCGTTCGTCAAGCGGGACTGGCGCTACGGCGTACTGCTGGTCGGCTACGGCGCGGGGTTCCTGCCGTGGTTCGCCGACATCGACCGGCAGATGTACTTCTTCTACGCCGCGACGATGGCGCCGTTCCTGGTGTTGATGATCGCGATGATCCTCGGCGACATCTTGCACAAGCCGAACCAGAATTCGGAGCGACGAACGCTGGGCCTGATCGCCGTGTGTTGCTATATCGCGCTTGTGATTACGAACTTCGCGTGGATGTATCCGATCCTGACGGGGCTGCCCATCTCGCAGGCGACGTGGAACATGCAGATCTGGCTTCCGTCCTGGCGCTGAAATTTGCACTCATGGCTGTGGTTTGACGTTATTCACAACCCTAGGTGCAAATTTCAGGGGGTAGCCGAAAAATGTCGGCGTTGATCGAGAGCATGGCGGCATGCGTGAGGTGTTCGTCGGCAGTGCGGCGTTGGCCAGCGGTGGTCTGACGCGCGCCCAGCTACGTTGGAACTACCGCGCGATGTTCCCTGACATTTACTTTTCGAGGCTCGTCGCACCCTCGCTCCAGCTCCGCACTGTCGGCGCGTGGCTATGGTCGAGGCGCGACGGCGTGATCGCCGGTCGAGCTGCGGCAGCACTCCATGGTGCTCTGTGGATCGATGCGACAACGCCGATCGAGATGATTTGGCGATGCGGTCGTCCCCCCGCTGGCATCGTGGTGCGAAACGAACGGATTGACGCCGAGCACACCATGCTGATCGGCGGAATTCCCGTGACGACACCCGAACGAACGGCCTTCGACATCGCTCGACACTTGCCCCGTGACCTCGCTGTCCGACATCTCGATGCGCTTGCTCGAGCAACTGGCATCAAGGTGGCCGACGTCCAATTGCTAACTGATCAATACCCGAGGGCACGCGGATTGCCACGATCGCGAATAGCGCTGCCGCTGATGGACGGTGGGGCCGAATCGCCGCAGGAAACACGAGTACGGCTGATCCTCATTGACGACGGGTTGCCCCCGCCACGCACCCAGATCAGAGTCAGCGACGGGGCACGCGAGGCATTTCTCGACATGGGCTACGACGAGCCGATGGTCGCCCTTGATTACGACGGCGAACAACACCAGACCAACCGCGATCGATACGTGCACGACATCGGGCGAGCAGAACTGGTCGACCGCGAGGGCTGGATCGATATCAAGGTTGTCGCCGAGCACAGCAGGCGATTCATCCTGCATCGTGCGCACGAGGCATTCGACCGACGCGGGTGGACGCCCCCAAGATTGCAGCGAGGGTTGTGAATTCGGAGGAATTGCAGCCGTGAGTGCAAAATTGAGCGCCGCAAAGACTAGAGCGGGTCGCGGGCCGCTGGGCATGACATGCAGCGTGGGCCCCCGCGCCCGGTGCCCAGCTCGGATGCCGCTATCGGCAGCACCTCGATGCCCGCGTCGGTAAGCCGCGCATTGGTTTCCGTGTTGCGCTCGTACGCGACGACCACGCCGGGCGCCAGCGCCAGCGTGTTGTTGCCGTCGTCCCACTGCTCACGCTCCGCTGTCACCGGGTCCAGGCCGGTCGCGATGACGCGCAGCTTGTCGATCTGCATCGCCGCAGCGGCCGCCTCCACGAACGGCACCGCGTCGTCGATCTTCACCCCGCCCGAACCGTCGCGGTGAATTGTGAACGCCGACAACGAGTCCACGATATTCGGATACATGACCACGGCATCGACGTCGACCATCGTGCACACCGTGTCCAGATGCATCTGCGCGCGCTCCTGCTCGATCGGCACCGCCAGCACCGTGTGCGCCAGATCATCGTCGAACAGGCTGCGCGCCAACGCTTCCGCACCGGCAGGCGTCGTCCGCTCCCCCACCCCGACCGCGACCACACCCGGCGCCAGCAGCAGCACGTCGCCCCCCTCGACCGGTGCCGACCGCGACTCATACGCCCGTCGCACCCCGAGGAACCGCGGATGGTGCGCGTAGATCAGGTCGGTCAGCGACGTCTCGCGGACCCGTGCAGGCAACGCCAGCGACGGGATCGCCACCCGTGGCCCGATCCAGAACGACGAGTCGCGCGTAAACAACAGATTCGGCAGCGGTTCGATCACGAAGTCCCCGCCATGGTGCATGCGCCGCACCAGCGACAGGTCGCCCCCGGACAGCGGCAACTCGTTGAATGTCATCCCCGCCATCAGCACCCGCGCCAGCGGTCCCGCCTCCAGCGTTCGCAGATACGTCGAAAGCTCTTGCGCCAGAGGCAATCCCAGCCGTCGTGAGTCGACAGCGGCCGAGATCCCATGCATCCGCGCCGCTCCGCTGTGCGACAGCGCCTCAGTCAGCAGATCCGCGAGCAACAGCACCTCGACGGCTCGCGACTCCAGCACCTCGGCGAACGCGTCGTGCTCCTCCTGGGCCTTGGACACCCAGGGCAACCCGTCGAACAGCAGCGCGTCGTTGTTGCGTGGCGTGAGCCGCTGCAACTCCGCCCCCGGCCTGTGCAGAATGACAGCCCGCAGCGTGCCGACCTCGGAGTCGCAGCCCAACTTCACAACTAGCACCTTAACTATGGTTGAGCTCATGGAGCTGATTCACGAACTCACTCCCGGCGAGATGTCGCAGCGCAGCGGCGTCGCCGTCTCGGCACTGCACTTCTACGAACGCGAAGGCCTGATCGCCAGCAAGCGCACCAGCGGCAATCAACGTCGGTACGCCCGCGAAACGCTGCGCCGCGTCGCATTCATCCGGATGTCCCAGCGCCTCGGCATCCCGCTGGCACGCATTCGCGAGGCTCTGCAATCGCTGCCCTCCGATCGTGTCCCCACCAGCAAGGACTGGGCCAGACTGTCGGCAGGCTGGCGCCAGGACCTCGACGATCGAATCCTGCACCTGGAGCGGCTGCGCGACAACCTCGCCGGCTGCATCGGCTGCGGTTGCCTGAGCCTGAAGACCTGTGCGCTGTCCAACCCCGGCGACATGCTTGCCGACCAGGGCCCCGGCGCCGTCCGCCTTTAGAAATCGAACGCCTGTGCGATAGACTCGGGGGCATGGAGCTGGCTCTCCAAAGCTCGCTGTTCGAGCACGCCGAACGCCGTGACCTGGGCAGCGGCGCCTGGGTCGAGGTGCGCTCCGGCTGGCTCTCCGACGCCGACGGACTGTTCGAAGAACTCCGCGATCGCATCCCGTGGCGTGCCGAGCGCAGACACATGTACGACCGCGTGCTCGACGTGCCGCGGCTCGTCAGCTTCCACAACCTCATCGAGGAGCCCGCCCCGCACCCGCGGCTCAAGCAGATGCGGCGTCGCCTCAACGACACCTACGGCGGCGAACTCGGCGAGCCGTTCACCACGGCCGGCCTGTGCCTCTACCGCGACGGCAACGACAGCGTCGCCTGGCACGGCGACAGGATCGGCCGCAGCAGCACGCAAGACACCATGATCGCGATCGTGAGTCTGGGCGCCACAAGGGTTTTCGCACTGCGCCCGAAGGGCGGCGGCAAATCATTGCGGCTCGCGCACCGGCACGGCGACCTATTGGTGATGGGTGGGTCGTGCCAGCGCACCTGGGAGCACGCCATTCCGAAGACGACGCGTCCCGTCGGCCCGCGGATCAGTATCCAGTTCCGCCCGCACGACGTCCGCTAGCCCTTGACGTCGGCGACCGCCGCGGTCAGCAGGTCACGTGCGCGCTGCGTGTCCACCGGAACAACCGGCTTGTCGGGCAGCACCAGCGCGTTGGCCGTCACGATGACCAGGAACGTGCCGAAGGTCGCGATGTAGTTGTACAGCTCGCCGGTGCGCGGCTTGCCGTCGGCGGTCGTCTGCAGGACCCGATGGATGCCCAGCGTGTGCACCCCGTCGATCTGTGGCGCCTCGACCACCTCGACCAGACCGCGCACACCCGGCCCACTGAAGGCGACCTTCTGGCAATTCTGCGCTGGGTCGTTGCGCGGCACTGCCTCCGACGTCTCGATCGCGATCGCGATGAACCGGATGCCCTTTCCCTCGGCGGTCGTCGCGGCCATGTTCCCCTTCACACCCGCGGGCAGCACCTGCTGGCTGACGGCCTTGGCGCAGTCAGCCGGGTCGAACGTCATGCCCTGCGGCAGCGCCTGCGGGCCGAGCAGCCGCGGGTCGATGCCCGTCGGCCCGACATTGGTCACCTTGAAGTCCGCCCCGAAGCTGGACTTGACGTTGGCGACATGTGCGATGTCGGCATGCGACAGGTCCTGCTCTGCGGATTGTCCGGTCGTGCACGCGGCCAGCAGGCCTGCGCACGCGAGGACAACCATCGCCTTCCGGTTCGACATCGCCGCCAATGTACCCGCAGGCTCGTGCTCAGCTGTGTAACGCCGACACAGTTTTGACGAGCAGATCCGATGCGAATTGAAGTCCGAGTTGAGGATTCGGCGAGCCAGGGTCGGCGACGACCGTGACGAAAGCGACGTAGTCGCCCAGATACGCGATGAAGGTGTCCGCGCGCGAATGGGTTTCGGTGCCGCCCTCGACGGTGGTGGTGGTCGAGACGGAGAGCCCGACGGTCATCGCGCCGTCAATCGCGGGCGCCGAAACGACGCCGACGGTTCCGGCGGTATGCCCCGCCGACACCGTCCACTGGCCGCAGTCGTCGATCAGCGACGGCTCGAGCGTCGCCGCCGAGTCGGCCACCGCCGCGTAGACGATGCCGCCCGTTCCCGACGCTGACCAGCCCCGCGTCGTCGCCTCCCGACCGGCAGGGTCCGCGAGTGCCCCGCACTGCGGCGGCTCCGCTGTCCAGTCGGGACCAAGCCCCCAAAACGCCACCGGCGCCACCGGCGCCGCCGGCCCGGACAGTGCGGCCACCTCGTAGCCGGTCGGCAGCGCGGTTCGCACCCGGTCGATCCGGGCCGGGTTCACCGATGCCGGCGAGGCCGTCGTTGCGGTCGGCGGCGCAGAAGGCGGTGTCTGCGCACACGCCGCCACCCCCAGTGACAGCGCTGCGAACCAGGCAAACAGCCGCACGCCCGTTGATACCACAGAGATTGCTTAGAAAAGGCTTGCAACGTCCTGTGTCCGCAAAGCGATGAACATATACCAGGCAAACAACAGAATGGAGACTGTCATGCGCACAGGCTGGAGTGTGGCAGCAACGATAGCGGTGGCCGGTGTCATGCTCGCGCCCGCAGGATTCGCGACGGCAGAACCCACTCAACAAGGTAACGCCTACCAAACGATCGGGCTGCTCGAAGACGAGGGCTACAACGTCATCATCGACCGGGTCGGCAATGCGCCGACGAACCAGTGCATTGTCACCAGCGTGCGCAATCCGCAGACGCAGACCAGGACGTTCTGGGTGGACGAGGGCAAGCATCGTCGGCTCGTCACGGTCGTCGTCAGCAGGTCGATCAACGTGACGCTGAACTGCGACGTGTAACCGAGCCGACACCATCACGTCACTTGTAGTAGCGGAATCAAATTGCGCTACTGCGAGTTTCATCAATCAGACCCGCGGTGACTAGAGGGGATGCCGTCGGTCTTGAGGAGCAGACGTGAGGGCACCACAATTAAATGAGTTGACTTTTGCAACGGTTGTTGTAGGAGCTTTTTTCGCGCTGGCCGTGGGGTTTCCGGCGGGCGCCAACGCCGCGCCGTCGGGCATCGGGTCGGCGCAGGACGCCGTCAACGAATTGGAGGACAACGGCTTCAATGTCGTGGTGAAAAAGGTCGGCGCCGCGCCGCTCGACCGTTGCACGGTCGACTCGGTGCGTCCGGTCGGCCCGGTGATTCGACCGGTGCAAAACGGCACGGAGTTGGTGAACCAAATCGTCTACCAAACCGTGTATTTGACAGCCAGGTGCTGACTGCGCCTGGCGCGCAACGTGTTTAGTGGCCGACAGCGGGCGTGGCCGCCCGCCGTCGGCTCTTACGCACGCGTCAGACGTCGCTGAGCGAACTCGTCTCCGCTGTACGACGTGCGCCCCGAACCGCCGGTAACGGCGCGGTATGACCGCGAAACGCTACTCGACGTGTCGATTTCCCCTGCGCCCGATGTTTGCCGACCGTAGGCTACGCCGGAGATTTCTCAATCGACAGGAGACCCAATGTCACGCTCAATTCGGGCCGGCGTTGTCGCCGTCGCGGCGATCGCACTCGGTATCGGCCTGTCCGGCTGCGGATCGGACACGAAGTCGGCGCCGTCCACCTCGAAGCAGACCTCCTCTTCGACCTCGACCACGACCAGCAAGGCCGCACCGTCGACCTCGGCACAGGCCGCGGGCCCGAACAAGACGATCGTCGACTACATCAAGGAGAACGGCATCGTCGAGACGCCCGTACATCGGGGCGATGCGGGGGCACCGACGATCGACTTGCCGTTCCCGCCGGGATGGGAGGACGCCGGAAGCCGCACGCCGCAGTGGGCCTACGGCGCGATTGTGTCGACCGACCCGACGTTCGCCCAGGACCCGCCGACCATCATCGCGCTGGTGTCGAAGCTGGCAGGCAACGTCGACCCGGCGAAGATCCTGGAGTACGCGCCGGGTGAGATCAAGAACCTGCCCGGCTATGACGGCTCCCAGGACGGCAGCTCGAGCACGCTGGGCGGATTCGACGCAACGCAGATCGGCGGCACGTACACCAAGGACGGCGTGAAGCGCGCCATCGCTCAGAAGACCGTGGTGATCCCCGGCCAGGACGGCCTGTACGTGCTGCAGCTCAACGCCGACGGCACCGAGGACCAGATGGGCGCGCTGATGGACGCGACGAACGTCATCGACGAGCAGACGACGATCACGCCATGACCGCCGTTCCCCCGCTCGATCCCACCGAACCGCCGCCCCCTGCGCGCGGCCTCACCAGCGACGAACGCGGCCGCGACGTCAGCGCGGCGCAGGCCGAAGCCGAGGCCGAAAAGTCGACCGGCAAGCAGCTGCTCAAGGCCATGAGCCCGCGGTTCGTGTGGTCGCAGGCCGAGGGCTACCCGGTGGTGATCAAGCAGTTCCTCCAGTTCTGCCTGATCCTCATCTACCCCGCCTGGGTGGTCGGGATCCTCGTCATGGCGGCGGTCTACTACCCCTGCTACGCGGTGCTGTGGGTGTTGTTCTGGCCATTTCGTGCGTGGATGAAGAAGAACCGGCCTGAGGAGTACGCCGCCTCTCAGAAGAAGTAGACGCACCCGTGGGCCTCTTCAATCGATTCACCGGCGTGCAGGTGACGGTGACACCGGAGGTGGTGCGGCCGAGGAGCACGGTGCAGGCCACCATCACCACCGACAAGCCGGTCGACAAGGTGACCTCGGCGACCCTGGAGTGGGGTTACACCAACTTCTACCGATACCGCTGGGCCGGACGCGCCGACGCAGCGGCCGGCGCGATGAACGACTCCTGGCTGATGATGGACCAGGTCGGCACCGACGCAGGCAGCGAAAAGGCCACCGAGGACTGGGTTGGCGTCACGAAGGTCGAACTGCCGATCGGTACCAGCGAATTCATCGGCGGGTCTTCGTCATTCACGGTTCCGTCCTGGGCGCCGGGGTCCTCAGACGCGCTCGCGCGGTGGTCGGCCCGACTGACGATCGAGCGCGGCGGCCGCGACATCGATACAGAAGGTGTCTTCGCCGTCGTGATAGGCACCGACGACCTCCAGGTCACCGAGGCCCCGCTGCAGCGGACAACCGGCGACGGCACGACCGACATCGATATCGTGGTGCCGTCACCGGTCTTTCGGGCAGGCGAGACGGTCAACGGCAGCGTCACGCTCACCCCGCACACCGACATGTCCGACGGCGAGCTTTCGATCTATTGGGCGTGGCACCGCATCTCCCATCCGTTGGTCCGCACACCCGCGGTTGAAGGCGGCACGAAGTCGGGGCCAACCATCAAGCTCGGCAAGGGAATCCCGTTGCGCAACGGGTCGCCGGTCACAGTGCCGTTCGCGGTGCCGTTGCCCGACGATGCGCCGCCGACGGGCGAGGCGGTGCACTCGTCGCTGGTGTGGTCTCTCAGCGCTACGTTGATGTATTCGAAGTGGACCCAGGGCGTCGAGAAGGTCCGTCGCCCGATCGTCGTGGTCAACGCACCGTAGTCAGGCCCGCGAGATCACCGAAGCCTGCGCGACCTGTTCGGCAGTGGGCCGCACGCCGGTGTAGCGCTCGAACTGCTCGGCGGCCTGCAGCGCGATCACCTCTGCGCCGGTGATCACCGTGATGCCTGCCGCGCGGGCAGCCTTGATCAGCGGCGTCTCGGACGGCAGCGCCACGACGTCGAAAACGATGCGCGCCTTGGCGATTGTCGCGTCGTCGAACGCCGCCTCGCTCTCCTCGGGGCCGCCCGCCATTCCGATCGGGGTGACGTTGACGATGATGGGCGCCGTACGTGTGCCGACCTCGGACGCGTAGTCGTAGTCGAGCCGGCCTGCCAGCGCGCGCCCCGCGTCGGGATTGCGCGCAACGACGACACCGGAGTGAAAGCCGCTGTCGCGGAACGCCGCACCGACCGCGCTCGCCATGCCGCCGCTGCCCCGGATCAGCACGGTGTCACTCGAGTCCAGGTCGTAATCGTCGATAAGACGTTGCACGGCAAGGTAATCGGTGTTCGAGGCGGTCAGATGTCCGTCGTCGTTCACGATGGTGTTGACGGAGTGAATGGCCCGCGCTGACGACTCGACGTTGTCCACGAGGCCGATGACGGCCTCTTTGAACGGCATCGACACCGAACATCCGCGAATGCCGAGCGCCCGCACCCCGCCGATCGCTGCGTCGATGTCGGTGGTGGTGAACGCCTTGTAGATGAAGTCGAGACCGAGTTGGTCGTAGAGATAGTTGTGAAACCTGGTGCCGATATTGCTGGGTCGGGCCGCCAGCGAGATGCACAACCGGGTGTCCTTGGAAAGTGGTGGACGCATCAGCCGACCACCCGGACGACCTGGCGGGTCATATCGCGAATCTGCTTGGTCAGTTCCGGTGTGAACGGCGGGTTGGGCGGATGGGGCACGTCGATGACGGTGGTGACGACGCCGAGGTCGTCCCGGTGCCAGTCGGCGCCGAAGTGATCGAGGATCGCGCGCATCGGATAATTGTCGCTCAACACCCGCGCGGTAAAGCGTTGGATGCCATGGTAATCCGCGGCAACGGCGAGTGCGCCCATCAGAAATGTGCCGATGCCTCTGCCCTGATAATCGTCGCCGACGATGAACGCGACTTCCGCGGCTGTCGGGTCGACCTCGTCGCGCACGAAGCGCGCGTCGGCGACCACCGGCCCGTCGAAACCGTCGGTCATCACCCAGACGAAGTGGTGCAGGTAGTCGACCTCGAACAGGTACCGCATCAACGACGCGGTGGGGTTGCGTGGAGTCTGGAAGCGGCGGTACAGCGTCTCGCTGGAGAACTCGACCGGCCCGTGCGTCGTGCGTTCGTTGTCGCCGGGCAGCACCGGGCGCAGATGCAGTTGGGTGCCGTCGCGCATCTTGACCGGGATCGGCGTGAGGAACGCGGCAAGGCGCTGGCGGCCGACGCGCAGCAGCTTCTCGAGCATGCCGGGGAGTTCGAGGATCGTCGCGAACGCGTCCCGACTGCCTACCCAGCCGGTCAGTGTCTCCTTCGCGATCACCGTCGCGGTGCGCGGCCCGTTTCGAAGCAACGCGATCTCGCCTGCGATCATCCCCGGCGTCAACTCCGCGACGGTGTCGTGGCCGTCGACTCCGGTGTGCGTCACCTCGGCGCGTCCGGATCCGATGATCAAGAACGACACCGCAAGCTCGCCCTGCTGCATGAGCACCTGGCCGGGTGCCGCGGTCAGTGGTCGCAGTTGCGCCGCCAAGGGCACCAAAGACTCGGCGGGACAGCCGGCGAAGACCTCCAGCGCGGCGAGTTCGTCGGCGCGGACATCTGTCAGGCCGGACACGTCACGAGGCTACGGCGTGCGCGTCGCGACGAGCAAGGCAGCTAACAGGCTTCCCTAGGCAACGACCCCCCGACACGAATCGGCTATTTCTTACCTCAGCGTCAAATTTACGGTTACTCTTACGTTGCTGGAGATGTTGCTGCCGCCCCCATGACCGCTCATGGGCCCGCTATTAGGCAGCTTGCGCCCCGCCAGGGTCAGGTAGCTGAGCAGAAAGGTATTGCTTCCCCTATGAGAGAGTTCTCTGTTCCCGCGGTGGTGCGCGAGCGCGCCAGCCTGCAGCCCAACGATGTCGCGTTCACGTTCATTGACTACGAACAAGACTGGGAAGGCGTTGCCGATACCCTGACCTGGTCGCAGCTGTATCGCCGAATCCTTGACGTGGCCCACCACTTGAGATTTCACGGCTCGACGGGTGACAGGGCTGTGATCGTGGCTCCGCAAAGCCTCGACTACATAGTCGCGTTCCTGGGTGCGATGGAAGCCGGACGCATCGCGGTTCCCCTTTCACTCCCAGTAGGCGGTGCTACAGACGCGCGGGTTAGCTCGGTCCTGCAGGATGCGACGCCCACCGTCATTCTGACGACGTCGTCGGCAGTCGACGTTCTCGTCGACCACATTCGGCCACAGCCTGGCGCGCCTGCTCCCGAAATCATCGAAGTCGACTCATTGGTCACCGAGGCTCGGCACAGTCGCCGCGTCAACGGCAACGGCCACCCGAGCGTGGCGTACCTTCAGTACACCTCCGGCTCTACGCGGTCGCCTGCAGGCGTCATGGTCTCAAACGAGAACATTCGGGCGAATTTCGAACAGATCGCCTCCGACTATTTCCTGGAGAGCGGCAAAGTCTTTCCGGCGCAAACCACGTTTGTGTCGTGGCTGCCCTTCTATCACGACATGGGTCTGTTCGTCGGGGTCCTGCTGCCGATCCTCTCCGGCCGACCCGCCGTGCTGTTCAGCCCCGCTACGTTCCTGCAGCGACCAGCGAGGTGGATGCAACTCCTGGCGCGCCATCCGAATGCGTGGACGGCAGCGCCCAACTTCGCTTTCGAACTGGCATTGCGGAAAACATCAGACGAGGACATGGCCGGACTTGATCTCGGCTCGGTGCTGAACATCCTCAGCGGCAGCGAACGAGTGCAAACCGCCACAGTTCGGCGTTTCACGGAGCGGTTCGCCCGCTTCGGGCTGCGTGCCGCGGCAATACGGCCGTCGTACGGAATGGCAGAAGCCACGGTGTATCTGGCCACCCGCACGCCTGCAAACCCACCAGAGGCCGTCTACTTCGACTCGGAGGATCTCTCGGTCGGCCGTGCGACACGCTGCGAAATCGGAGGTGGTGGTACGCCGTTGCTGAGTTACGGCCTGCCACAATCACCTTCGCTGCGGATCGTTGACCCCGAGACGGGCACCGAATGCCCACAGGGACACGTCGGCGAAATCTGGGCGCAAGGTGCAAACGTGGCCGAAGGCTACTGGGGGCGGTCCGACGAAACGGAACGTACGTTTGGCGGAAAGCTATTGACCTCGGGGGCGGACACATCCGAAAAGCCCTGGCTGCGAACGGGAGATCTCGGGTTCATCTCTGACGGCGAGCTGTTCATCATCGGCCGCATCAAGGATCTCCTGATCGTTTACGGGCGCAACCATTCCCCGGACGACATCGAGGCGACGATCCACGAGATCACCAGAGGTCGATGTGCGGCGATCGCAGTTCCCGGCGAGCGCTCAGAACAGCTGGTCGCGATCGTCGAACTTCGACATGGAACCGACTCGTCCGAAGAAGCGATGGAGAAGCTCGGAATGGTCAAGCGCGAAGTCACCTCAGCGATTTCGCAGTCGCACGGATTGAACGTCGCGGATCTCGTTCTGGTTCCACCCGGCTCGATTCCGACGACGACGAGCGGCAAGATCAGGCGGTCGACATGCGCCGAGCAATATCGCGGCGGACATTTTGTTCGCTTGGATGCCTAGGTGGCGAGAGGGGCGTGATCATGAACACAACAATCCGTCGTATTGCGATGGCCGTCAGTGTCGGCGCGGTGATGGCCGGTATGTCGGTGGCCGTCAACATCATCGGCACGCCGACGGCCCAGGCGGACTGCGCGGTTGGCCAGACGCAGGATGATCGTGGATGTGTCCCGGTCTGCCCGAACGACAAACTGCTTGATACCAATTCGGGGCAGTGTCTCGATCTGATGTCGGCAATCGAGCGGGCGATGCCGCAAGCGTCCGAATTGCCTGCCGCGCCAGATCTTTCGGCGGTCCCAAACCTGGGCGACTACGTCGGCGTGCCCAATCCGGCGGATTATGTCGGCGTGGGCGTACCGTCTCTGCCACTGCCGCCGCTACCTCAGCCGTCGATGCCGGACCGGCCCGGCCTATGCGGCGAAGCTTTCGGGCCGCCGATCCCGATCCCACTGCTCGGCTTTCAAGCGTGTTTCTAAAGGGCGACGAGACCCAGGATAAATGCGACAAGTTCGCCGAACGGGTCAGGCTGCTTGACGTCCGTACCGAGGAGCTCGCTTTCGATGGCCGATAGGTCGGCAGCCGTCTCCGGCAGGAACGGATAGGTGGGCCAGACATGTACTTCGCCCTCGCGAAATACGAAGTTGAAGTTGGTGAGTCCGTCGGCCAACGCTTGCTCGCGTAACCGCTCCGTTTGT
>Ga0070665_100005763_pt1 | contig 12722 bp, 7 predicted proteins | sample KBSS13metaG_FD_65862 | JGI IMG/M metagenome (GOLD analysis project Ga0070665, IMG submission 65862) | Switchgrass rhizosphere microbial communities from Kellogg Biological Station, Michigan, USA - KBS S1-3 metaG | ecosystem: Host-associated > Plants > Roots > Rhizosphere > Soil ... | reverse complement strand
CGCAGCGAATCGCCGGATTGGTGCGCTGGCCGAGTGTCAGGTTGAGCGTGATGGCGGCTTCGATGTCAGGAATGGCGTAGCTGTCGCACCCGAGCATGACTCGCCGCCCCGGCTCGTGGCAGAGCACGATGACATCGGGCTGGCTGCCATGGAGCAGGCCCAGGGAAACGGCCGCATAGGCAGGGTGAAAGAGCGATCCCTGCCCCTCAATCACATCCCAATGATCCGCCGGCGCCGCGGGGCTGAGCAGTTCCGCCGCGCCGGCTTCGAAATCCGCCACCACCGCATCCATGGGCATACCGCCACCGGCGATCATGATGCCGGTCTGGCCAGTCGCGCGAAAATCGCAGGCGATGCCGCGTGCCGTGAAGGCGCGACTCAGTGCCAACGCCGTGTATTTCTTGCCGAGCGCACAGTCAGTGCCAACGGTGAGCAGCCGTTTTCCCGAGCGCTTGAGGCCCGTGCCCACCGGAATCCGGGGCGGCGGCACGCGCACATCAATGAGCTTGCGGCCCAACCGCCTCGCTACAGCGAGCAGCTCCGACTGATCGTTGAGACGCGTGTGCATGCCGTTGACCAGGTCGAGCCCTGCCTCGAGGGCCTCGAACAAACACGGTAGCCACTCCTGTTTGATCGCGCCGCCGATTGAAGCAACACCGATTACCAGTGACTTGGCCCCTCTGGCAGCCGCTTCGGCCGGGCGCATTGCAGGCAGCCCCGTGGTGATGCGGGCCGTGGGCAGGGCCAGCTCGCCCACGCATTTCTGCGGCGCCCAATCGCGAAGACCGAATGCGGTCTTCGCAAATCCCGCCACTTCAACGTCCCCGAGGAACAGCAGGTAGGGCGAGGGGATGTGCAGGGCCTCAGTCTGGCCCGTTAGCGGGTGCATGTCGATGTGACTTCCATGGTGAGCGAACGGCGCGCAATCGTCATTTCCAGGTCGACTGCAGCAAACGGTGGAAATTGCCGCCCAGAACCGCGCGGATGTTGGTGTCGGAATACTTCCGCCGGACCAACTCCTCCACGAGGTTGTACATTTTGGCAGGCCCCGAGAAGGCCTCGATGTCGATCTTGTCGCGAAAGCCGTAGCTGTCCTTGTAGCCGGCTTTGAGCCTGGCATATTGATCCGGCGGCATCTTGTCGTAACCGTACAGATCCGAGTCGGTGCCGATGCCGACGTGCTCGATGCCGATCAGCTCGGCCACATGATCAATGTGGTCGACCACGTCGGCGATGGTGGTAGGTTCCCTGGCGCTCACGAACATGCGCACGCCGGTGATGCCCATCACACCGCCCTTGGCGCCGAGTGCCTTGATCGCCTCGTCCGTCTTGGTACGCGGATGATTGTTGAGCGCGCGACAGTTGCTGTGTGTGATCGCGATCGGTACAGAGGAGGCGGCAATTCCGTCGAGCGTCGTGCGGTCGCCACAATGCGAGACGTCCACCAACATGCCGCATTCGTTCATGGCTTTGACGATGCTGGCGCCGAAATCGCTCAGGCCGCCGTCCACCCGCTCGGTTGAGCCTGAGCCAATCAGGTTCTGGCTGTTATAGGTGAGCTGGGAGCAGCGCTGGCCGATCTCGTAGAACGCTTTCACATCGTCAGGCCGGCGGAAATGATCCGAATCCTGCAGGCCGAGGATCACGGCGATCCGGTCCTCCTGCTTGGCGGCATCGATGTCACTCGCCTGGCCCACCAGTCGCAACAAGTGAGTGCTGCGACCTACGAACCCGGACCACGAAGCGAGGAAGGTCATCACCGACGTATAGGCATCGCGGCCGCCCACCCCAACCGAATGATGAAACGCAGTGATACCGCTGGCCCGCAAGTCAGCGGTCTGCTTCTCGGTTAGTTGGCCGGAGTAGGAGGGCGGACGAAAATCGAGCGTCAGGGGCCCGAGCATGTCGATGATGATCGACTCCTTCACCAGCTCGATGACGCGCCTGGCATAACGCTTCGGCGACTCGGCATGGGCCGTGTACATACCGAAATTGATCATCGGAAACGCACAGGCTGCGGCAGCCGCGGTGCCGCCGAGCATGCGTCGGCGTGAAATTCGGGTTTGGGTCATATCAATGCTTCAGCTTGTCATCGAGAAAATGGATCATGCGCGTGTCTGCCTCGATCCAGCTTTCATAGCGCAAAAAGCCGTGAATTTCGTTCGGCAGGATCAGTTCCTCGAACGGCGTATTCTGTGCCGCCAGCCGGCGCGCGAGATCCACCGTCTGGCCAAACTGGACATTGCGGTCGTCATCACCGTGAATGAGCAACACTGGCGAGCGCCACGTTTGCAGCGCCGCCTCGGGCGAGCTGTCAAAGGCAATCTTCTTCATATCTGCCACATCGCCCTGCTCGTAGCGGCCGGAGCCGCCAACAGTCTGATAGAGCGTCCAGTCATGTACGCCGTGGAAATCCACGCCTGCCTTGAAAATGTCGCTGTTGCGCGCAAGTGCCTGGGCCGTGAGCAGTCCGCCGTACGAGCCACCCCAGATGCCCACGCGAGTGGGGTCGACATCGGGCAGCGCTTGGAGGAAGCGGGCGCCCGCCACCACATCCTGATACTCCGAATTGCCACTGGCGCCGGCCTTGGCCGCATGTTGGAACGCGCGGCCATAGCCGATCCCGAGCCGGTAGTTGACCGACAAAACAACATAACCGTGCGCCGCCAGGTATTGATTCATCGCATAACCATGCGTGTAATAGTCCATATAGGACCACCCGAGCAGCATCTGGCGCGGCGGACCACCGTGGACATAGACCATGGCGGGTTGCTTCGCCTTGCCCTGCTTCGCATGAAAAAGCTGGCCGTGTATGACTGTGCCGTCGGCCGCAGTGAAGGTAACGGACTCAGGTGTTACCAACTGCCTGGACGGAAACGCATCGGGCTCGGGATCGAGCAGGCGCGCGCCTTTGCCGTTCGCATCGGCGAGGGCAATGCGCGGCGGATTTTGCGGCGTAGCGGAGATGTAAGCGACCCGGCCGCCTGCCAGTCCGGCGGGCGTCCATTCCAGCCCCGTGCCCGGTGTGAGCGCCACGGGTCCCGGCTCGTCGATGGCAACACGGAAGATGTGGCGCCGATCAATGTCGCCGGACACGCTTCCGGCATTGGCGCTGTAGAGCAGCGACTTGCGATCCGGCGTCATTGAGACATGCTCCACCATGAAATTCCCCGGTGTTAGCAATACGGGTTCGCCGCCCCCCGCCGAGAGTGCATAGAGATGTGCCCAGCCGTCGAGCTCGGCACGGAAGGTGAGGCGATCACCTGCGCCCCACTTGAGAAACAGCCCGTCTGGCACGCTGGGGAAGGAGCCGTTGAGCGTCGCTGGGCTCTTCCATATCTGCCTGGCACTGCGATCTGCGACCGACCCAACCCAAATGGAGAAGGGACTGGGCTTCTCGCCCGCCGAAGCCGCGAGAATGTCGAATGTGCCGGTACGGCGTGAAAAAGCAACTCGCGTACCGTCCGGCGACCAGACCGGAGTGTCATCGTTGGAGGTCGTCGGCGCAATCCACTTCAGTGGCGTATCAGCGCTCTCATAGATGCCAATGAAGCTGTGGTCACCGCGTCTCGAGACGAATGCGAGCTTCGTTCCATCCGGCGACCAGGCGAGGCTGCTCACTCGCCCGCGATCGTAAAACAGCCGGGTCGGCTTACCCTGGCCGTTCAGGTCGATGGTGTAGGCCTGATTGTCCTTCAGGAAAACGAGCTGCCCCCTGGATGAGAACAGCGGCTCGGATCCTTCAGTGAGCTTTACACCGGGCGCGCCATTGACCGAAGCCCACAATTCCTCCTGCGGCTGAGTGGTGAAGGAGGCGGGATTGGCCGGCGCGCCCGTGGCCCAGCCATTGTGTTCAACCTCACCGCGCACCCAAGCCACGGCGCGGCCGTCAGGCGACCAGGTGACGAGCGTGAGGTCCTGTCCGTCATCCTGCGTGCTGTTGGTCAGCTCATGAGGAGTGAAGTCCGGCGCGGCAGCCGACCAGATATTGCGCACGCCCTTGTGCAGCTCCATCCACGCAATGTGGTCACCGCTGTCAGAGGCCGCGAGGTGGCTCGCATAGTGATAGGAAATGAACTCGGCGAGCTGAGCCGGCGGCATCGTGTTGGAATCCGCGGCGTGCAGCGGCGCGGCCAGCGGGCAACCCGTCATAGCGGCCAGCAGCAGGTGTTTGAACATTGCTTCCTCTCCCTAATTCGCGAGTCTCGAAAATGCCTGCGCCGTTATCAGCCCGCACCGGCGCTGGCGCGGCCCCAGATATCCTCACCGCACCAGACCGTGCCGCGCTCGTAGGTGATCGCCGGCACCCGGTCTTTGGCGAGGAAGATCGGGCCGTCCAGGTCAACAATGTCGCAAAGCTGGCCGAGCACGAAGGCGGGTGCCATGGAAAGGCTGGAGCCGACCATGTTACCGACCATCACTTTGAGTCCGTGAGCGCGGGCGGCGCGGGCCATTTCCAGGCCCTCGGTCAGGCCACCGCACTTGTCGAGTTTGATGTTGATCACCTGGAACCGGCCGATCGCCCCTGCCACGTCAGCCAGCGTCAGGACACTTTCATCGGCTGCGATTGCGATAGGGCAGTCATAGCCGTCGAGGTCCGCTTCGCGGCCCCGTGCGAGCGGCTGTTCCAGCAGTTGCACGTCATGAGCTGTCAGTCCTTCGACCAGAGCATCCAGATCTGCGATCCCAAAGCCCTGATTGGCATCGACGCCGAGCCAGCACTGGGGTTTGGCGGCGCGGACGGCCGCAACCCGGGCGATGTCGAGGGGCAGATCGCCGGTGAGTTTGATCTTGATTGCGCGTGGCTCGGCAAATTCCGTGGCGCGCCGGGCCATCACTTCCGGATCCTCGGCGCCGAGGGTGAAGGTGGTAACAATTGGACGTGGGGCGGCATCTAAACCCGCCAATTGCCAGACCGGCGTGTCAGCTTGCTTCGCTTCCAACTCCCACAAAGCGGCGTCCAGCGCGTTGCGGGCGCCGCCGGCGGGCAGCAGCGTACGGAGCTCCTCGCGGTCGATGCCGCGCTCGATCGCTTCGCGCGCCTGTTCGACTCCTGACATCATCTCCGGCACGCGATCACCCAGATAGTAAACGCCTGCGGCCTCTCCGCGCCCGAAATGGGGGCCATCACAGAGTGTCACCTCGATCACGTCCGAGGTGGTAAACACGTGACCAGAGATGCGAAAGGGATGGGCCAACGGCAGCGATTTACGCTCGACTGCAAGCGTGCGTGGCTTGACCGGCATGGGATGGTCGTGTCTCGGGTGTGATTGCGTTGACTGGCGCGGCGATGGTAGAAACGTTTTAGGGTGGATATCCGGTGGGGTATCGAAGTCCTAATCCGGACGCTAGTGTCCTGATTAGGATAAGTCAAGCAGCATTGAAGCGTTCATTTGTAAAGAGGGCAGGTAGCTGTGGCATTGGGTGAGCAACGCACCTTGGGCGCCGTGATGCGTGGGCTGCGCAGCCGCAAAGGATGGACCCTCAGGGAAATGAGCCAGCACAGCGGCATCCCCATGTCGACGCTCTCCAAGGTCGAGCACGATCGGCTGACACTCACTTATGACAAGCTGCTGCAGCTCAGTGCGCGGCTCAATATCCGCATGTCCGATCTGTTTGCCGAAGCCGAGGCGCCGCCCGCGGCAGGTACGGTTCCGACCGGGCGGCGCAGCCTCGGCACCCTCGAGCAGTCGGTCCACGTCAACACCCCGAATTACGATTATCACTATCTTTGCACCGAGCTGCGGCGCAAACGCATGATTCCTTGCATCACGCAGGTCCGTGCCAAGTCCCTGACGGAGTTCGGCGAGTTGGTTCGACATGCCGGCGAGGAATTTATCTACGTCGTCGCGGGCCGCATCAGCGTGCACACCGAGTTTTATGACCCGGTGACGCTCGAAGTGGGCCAGTTCATTTATATCGACTCCTCGATGGGTCATGCGTATCTGGCGGGCGAGGGTTGTGATGAGGCGTTGGTGATGGCAGTCATGTCGAGCGCCGATGAAAGTCTGATGAGTGAGCTCATCAATCTACATGGCGAGCGCGCGCAAGAGGCCGAGCGTGTCGTTACGCCGGCACGGCGGCGCATCCGCAAGAAGTCGGAAAAAGAAGTCGCCTGATTCCGTATTGTGAGCCAAAGGAGTCGATCGCCTGCTGGCGATCGGCCATCCGCCGAAGATGAGCGACGGCCGGGGTTTCTGTTGCCCGGTGAAGCTGCCATCTGCCACGCCTGCCGGGCGCCGGCGCTATGCCGCGCGCAACGCATCTGTTTGACCGCGCCATTTCAGGCGCATATGATCCTGATTAGAAAATTAATTCCTGATTGCGCCAATAGCAATTGGCATCAGAGGCAGCAACCATGAAAATATTGTCGGGCAGGATGCGCTTCTCCTCGGGCGCGCGAATCTCGAGCCTGCTGACAGCGGCACTGGCGGTCTTCGCCACATCGATATCTGGTGTTGCGGCGAAATCCAGCACCCGCATCGCGCCTCACTATGTGATTCCGGCAGCGCGCCTCAACGGGCTGGCTGATTTCGTGGACGGCGTCGTCGCCCAGCAGATCGCTACACGCGAGGTTGCCGGCGCCGTGATCACCGTCGTCTACAAGGGGCAGGTGCTGTTCACCCGCGGCTATGGTTATGCCGATATCGACAAGCGGATTGCTGTCGATCCGCAACGGACACTGTTCCGCCCCGGCTCGGTGTCGAAGCTCGTCACCTGGGCAGCGCTGATGCAGCAGGTTGAGGCCGGCAAGGTCGATCTCGAAGCGGACGTAAACCGTTATCTCGACTTCAAGATACCTGACACCCGAACGCAACCAGTCAAGGTCCGCGACCTGATGTCACACATCGCCGGCTTCGGCGATCAGAGCAACATCATGGCCGATAAGCCCGAGAACCTCATTCCCTACCGCGACTGGCTGAAGTCCAACCTGCCGATGCGCATGTGGGAACCGGAGACCGAGGTGGCCTATTCCAACTACGGTGCCGCGCTGGCGGGTTACATCGTCGAGCGCGTGTCAGGCGAGCCGTTCGCCGACTATGTCGACAAGCACATATTCCAGCCGCTTGGCATGACAGACACGACTTTCCGAGAGCCGCTGACCGGAAAGTTGGCCGGACGCATTGCCACCGGCTATCGCCTGGCCGATGGCCAACTCGTCGCCAAGCCATTCGAGCTGCTGGGCAAGGTTGAGCCCGCCGGCTCATCTTCGTCGACAGCGCCGGACATGGCACGCTTCATTGAGGCGATGCTCAACGACGGCCAGCTGGGCACCGCGCGAATTCTCGCGCCGGCATCCGTCCACTTTCTGGAGGCCGATGGCTTCAAGAACGCGCCGCGTCTGCCAGGCCTGGCACATGGCTTCATGGTGCTGCGAGAGAGCGAGCCGCGGCTCGTCGAGCATGGTGGCAATACCGCCGACCAACATTCCTATCTGCTCCTCGCCCCTGAGGCGGATTTCGGCTTCTTCATGTCGTTCACCGGCGGACCGGGCAGCTACAAAGCTCGCACCGATCTGGATGAGGCCATTATTGGTCGCGTCTTTCCCCAGCAACGCTCAGCGCGTTGGACAGGCACCGAAACCCCGCCGCCGATGGGAGCGTATCGCTCCGACCGGCGTGACTACAGCAAGCCCGTGAACCCGCAGCACGATCTGCGAGTGACAGAAGCCGGGCCGCATGCCCTGGTCATCCAGGAAGAAGGCGAAAAGAGCTATTGGGAGCAGATCGGCCCGCATCTGTATGAGCGCGTCACAGGCGCCCGCGACGGCGGTCCTTATGAGCAGGCCGAGTTCTACGGCACGGCGCAGGAGCCGAAGCTCTCCTTCTCGTCCGAGCCGCATATGTTGTTTCGATTCGTCCCGCAGTGACAAATTATCCTGTATGGGACCTATTGTCCTGAATGGGATTATGTGCAAGCCTAGTTGACATCTATGAGCCGGGGCGAGCGAGGCGCGGCTCGATAACGAGAAAATTTCCAACAGGTGTGAATTCGGGGGGAGGCGTGATGCGACCGATTTTCAGCATTTCAATCAGCAGTTTGGCCCGTGGCAGCAGTGCCGCTGCGCTGGCCGCCAGCCTGATTCATACCGGGGCGGTCCAGGCTCAGGAGTCGGGGGAGTCCGAGGATACCCTCACCACCGTCACCATCACGGGAACGCATATCACTCACGCCGGCTTCGACGCGCCGAGCCCCACGATGGTGATTGGCGCACTCGATTTACAACAAGGCGATCGGCCCAACCTACAGCAGGTATTGAACGACTCCCCTGCGTTCCGCCCAACCACAACACCTCAGGTCTCAGTCGGCAACACCAACAGTGGGACCGCGCCACTTGATCTGCGTGGACTTGGCAGCGCACGTACGCTGACACTGTTCAACGGTTTCCGATCGATCGGCAACGGCAACCTCAACTACGTCCCCATGGGGATGGTTGAGCGCGTCGAGACGGTTACGGGTGGCGCCTCCGCCGCCTATGGTTCTGATGCCGTGGCGGGCGTGGTCAACATCATCTTCAAGGACAAGGTGCAGGGGGTTACCGTCGGTGCGACGACCGGCATCTCGGCTAAAGGGGATGGCGAGCGCTACGGAGCCAACTTCCTGGCGGGTACTGGCTTCGCCGGGGATCGTGGGCAGGTTGTATTCGCCGCGGAATACGTGAAGGACAAGGAGATCTCCGATCGCAACTCACGTCCGAACCTGGGTAGCGCGGGCATCGTGCGCCTGAACCCGACGAGTACCACAGATCTGCGTCAGGTTCTCGTAGGCGACGTGAACTACGGCAATGTGACGTCCTCAGGCCTCATCACCAAGGGCGTCCTCGCCGGGCAGATGTTCAACGAGGACGGTACGCTGCGAACCTACGGCGCCGGCACGTCGCTGGCAGCAAATCCCGCGACCACGCCTTTCCCGGCTCAATCGATCGGCGGCGCCGATGCAGTGGGTCTTTACGACAGAGTGCCGGTCACAACTCCGCTGGAGCGCATCAGCACAATGGTGCGCTCAACCTACGATTTCGGCGGCGGGATCAGCGGCTGGATGAGTGGCGCTTTTGGCCAATCAGAGTCCGAGTACGCGTTCCTGCCCGACATCGCCGCACCCTCCAGCATCACCGTGTCGGCCACCAATCCCTTCCTGTCTCAGGCCATCCAAAACCAATTGGCAACGGCAGGCCAGTCCAGCTTCACACTGGGCAAGTTCTGGGATGGGCCTTTTACGTTGGGACTGGATGCCCGGCGCCGGCAGTACGAAGGCGCTCTCGGCCTGAACGCAAGTCTCGGGGGAAGCTGGACGGCGCGTTGGCATTACAGCCATGGAGAAACTGACGCTCTCATACTCAACCCCAACTCCCCAATCGCCACGCACCTGACTAATGCGATCAACGCGGTAGCAGGCCCTAATGGCCCCGTGTGCGCAATCAACGCGGACGCGAACCCCGCCAACGACGATCCGGCCTGCAGCCCGTTGAACATCTTCGGCACCTCCAATGCGTCTGCCGCCGCGCTTGCCTATATCGAAGGCACGCAGCACAGCAACACCATCAACAAGCTCGATGACACCTCGATTGAGATCCAGGGTGACCTCTTCAAGCTCTGGGGAAGTCAACCGATTACCATCGCTTCCGGTGGCGAAGCCCGTTGGGAAAGCCAGAAAGCCAGCGCCGGCGCACTCGACCTGGCGGGTGCCTTCGGTGGCGTCAATCTCTACGGCAATCCGACCTCCGGCAAGTTCAACGTCAAGGAGGGATTCGCAGAAATCGCAGCTCCAATGCTCGATATGACAGACCGGGTGAAGGTCGATCTGAACGGCGCCGCGCGCTATTCGGACTATAGCCAAAGCGGCGGCATCTGGATGTGGAAGGGCGGCGCAACCGCCAAACTGTTTGACCAGGTACTGCTGCGAGCCACGCGCTCGCGCGATATCCGGGCCCCCGGTATCACGGACCTGTACGCGACAAAGATTCTCAACGTCCGCCCGCTGGTGGATCAGGACACTGCGGGCCGCGCGGCTGCCAATCCAGCCTACAATCCGACACCGCAGGCGGTAACGACCTTCAGCGGTGGCAATCCCGATCTGGTACCCGAGATCAGCTACACAACCACACTGGGTGTTACGTTTTCACCCAGCGTGCTGCCAGGCTTCAACGCATCGGTCGATTGGTACGACATTAAGATCAGCGGCGCAATCGCGACCCTTTCCGGTACTCAGTTGACGCTGGCATGTGCAAAGGGAAACAGCGCGGCATGCGACAGCATTACCCGCGATGCCACCGGTACCGTCGTCCAGGTGGCGGCCAACTCGCAGAACGTAGCCAGGTTTGAGACTTCTGGCGTGGATCTGGAGGCGTCACAGCGGTTGCCCTTGTCCAACCTCAGCAATTCTTTGTCAGGCACGCTGAACATCCATGCGCTTGCCACCTACGTGAAGGACTTCGTGTACGACACTGGTCTTTCCCGCGTGGACAGCGCCGGCGACGTGGGCAGTGCTACACCCAACGCCATTCCGAAATGGCGCGCCAACCTGATCTTCAACTATCAGCGTGATCTGTTCGGTGTAGATGCCCGAATCCGCTATGTGGGGGCTGGTAAGTACGATCACTTGCTCGATGCCGTGCTGGTCAACAACCACATCTCGGCCTACACCTATCTGGATCTCGGTGCGACATTCAACGTGACAGACCATGTCACGCTGAACGCCAATGTGAATAACGCGTTCAACAAGGCGCCGCCGCTGAGCCCTACCGGGCCATTGTATTACGATGCGATCGGTACTTATTTCACGTTGGGCGTTACTGCGAGATTCTGAGCGGTTGGCAGGGGTGAGCGCTGAGGTCCTTTGCTCTGCTACCGCAGGGGGCCTCGCGCCTCGGATTGTTATTGTTGGGACTGCTGCCTCTTCGGAACTAACGAGTGTGTAAGTCCGCAGGCTCGGAAAGTCTTTGACATGGACTCATGAAGGTGCCTTGCGGCTATCGCTTCCTATAGTCGAGCAAAGCCGGGTGGTCATTTTCATATGACCCTCAATCCTGTGCCGGCTGATATCAAAGCCAGGGTACTGTCTACCGGTGGAATCATCAAGGAGGTGGCGACGGTGACTGCGACATGGCGCGAGGTCGCAAAAACCTCTGGTGCGCGGTCAGACGAAATCAATCGTATTGCCAGCGCGTTCGAGCATGAAAACCTCCGGCCCGCTTTGACGCAATAACTGCGACTCTGCCCATTTGCCGAGCTTTTAGGTGCTCCGCAGATCGCAAAGCAGGTCAGAGTCGCATCGCAAAGATTTGCCGGTCTCTGTTGATATTAGACAGATTGCGGGTATCTTGGCGTCCCGGGTACGCGTATGACGTGAACCTGGACGATGAATTCGATTTTTCAAATGGACGTCGCGGCCCGGCTCTTCCGATATCGGGTACGAGACGAAGGCCCGTGAAGATGCTGATGAGAGACGGCGATTAGCTCATGTTAACTTCTTACAGCTTACGGACCTTGTGGCTTCGAGTCAGTACATAAAGCAATTCGTGGGAGGGGCCACGGACCACGCGGATTTGAGGCTACGGCGACGCTCATACACTCGCCTTGTCGTCGGCTTGCGGAGGGCCGTATTCACTGTGCCAACCTCGTGGCATGAGCCGCCCTCGCGTTCACCCGCTCGGACTCATGAGTATCGACTCATGAGCGCCGACTCATGAGTAGTGCGACCGCAGAGGCCTCTGCGGCGGTCCTGCGGCAGCGATTGCGCAGTTCACCGGCCGCGCGGGTCGGATCTCATTCGCTCGGCTGGAGCGCACTTCTAATCGCGACGTTGCTCGTGGGATTCGTGGCAAACGTCCGGGCCGCAAAATCAGTCGCCCGTGATTCGCACAGCGGCAGTTGCAATGTCTTCGACTATGGGGCGCGCGGGGACGGCAAGACCTTGGACACGGTCCCGATTCAAAAAGCAATCGACGCCTGTGCCGCCCAAGGTGGGGGCGCGGTTCTGCTGCCCTCCGGCACATTTTTGAGCGGAACTCTCATTCTCGACAACAACATCACGCTGCACATCTCGGTCGGTGCAGTCTTGTTGGCCAGCCCTCGCATTGCCGATTTCCGGCCCTTCCCGCCGGCGGATGTACCGCTGATTGGGATCGACGGCTCGACCCAGAACAAAGGTAACGGCCCCTACCATCTGATCCACGCGACAGGAAAGCGGAACATCGCAATCGAAGGTGGGGGCATCATTCGGGGGAGTGGGTCGGCGTATTGGGATCCCGACCCGGTAAAATATTTCGTTTCCCGTCGACCGCGGCCGTCGCCCCTGATCGAATTCGTCGCCTCGCATACGGTGCGCATCGAGAACGTATCGATTCAGGATGCCGCCGGGTGGACGGTCCATCCACTCGAATCGGACGACGTGACGATCCATGGCGTGCGGATCACCAATAACGATCGCGGTCCGAATACAGACGGCATAGACATAGACTCGACTCGAAATGTGCTCATCTCCGACACTCACATCGAGTCGGGGGACGATTGCATCGTGCTGAAGACCACCGGTCGGCGCGGCGGCCCGGTGCCCGCAACCGAGAATGTGTTGATCACCAACACCGTGTGCTCTTCGGCCAACCAGGGATTCAAGATAGGTACCGAAAGTCTTGGTGACTTCCGCAACGTCACATTCACGAACGCGACCATCTACCGTGCGCCCGGATTCTTTCGTCCAGCGACGGCGGCAATTTCTATTTC
>Ga0070665_100005752_pt1 | contig 12729 bp, 13 predicted proteins | sample KBSS13metaG_FD_65862 | JGI IMG/M metagenome (GOLD analysis project Ga0070665, IMG submission 65862) | Switchgrass rhizosphere microbial communities from Kellogg Biological Station, Michigan, USA - KBS S1-3 metaG | ecosystem: Host-associated > Plants > Roots > Rhizosphere > Soil ... | reverse complement strand
GCCAGCGTCAGCACGCCGATGAAGGTCAGGACGATCTTGAGTCCGCCGACGATACCGCTGGTAATCTCCTGGGTTTTCTCGGACCCGAACATGTTGAGCGCGCGCTCGTCGGCCGGATTGTAGCGGTAGCGCTTCGCAAGAAACTCGCGCACCTGCCGCTGCGCCTTCGGCTCGAGCATCGGCGACACCGCCTGCCAGACGAACGTCCCGACATAGCGGTTGTCTGACAGGCCTCCCATGGTCGTCCACGGGATGAACACGCAGTACTTGTCCGGCCGGTTGTAGTTCGAGAGCTGAACCTTCTCCTCCATCACACCGACGATTTCAAACGGCTGACCGGCGACGCGGAGGGTCTCCCCCACGGGCGGGACGCCGCCAAACAGCTTCCGCTGAACTTCGGATCCGATGAACGCCACGCGCCGGCGCAGCCGGACATCGTCTTCTTCGAGGAACCGGCCGCCGGCCTGCGGCTTTTCGGCGCGCATCGTGCCGTACGACGCGGCCACGCCGCGAATGAGGTGGCTCGATTGTTTGTTGCCGTAGACGACCGGAAATTCCTGCATGAACTCGGGACTGACGTTCTTGATCAGCGGGAGCTCGCCGATGGCCATCACGTCGTCGGACGTCACGCGGATCCGCTTGCCCGCACGCTCCCCGCCAGCCTGCAGGCTCGTCTGCCCCGGGAAGGTCACAACGGTACCGTCGGAGAACGCGCCCCGGAAGCCTGCGGCGAGCGCGCCTCTGAACCCGTCGCCGTACGACAGCAGAACGACAACCGAAATGATCCCCCACGAGATGCCGAGCATCGACAAGGCCGCGCGGAAGCGGTGGTGGTAGAGGCCGAAGCACGCTTCACGCACGATCTCGCGCGCCGTCACCATGCCCCGCGAACGGCGCGGCACAGAGGACACAATGGGGACGAAGGACACAGAGGGCGCAGCTTCCACAATCACATCTCGAACCGGAGGGCTTCGACCGGCGGCAGCTCCGCCGCGCGTCGCGCGGGATAGGTGGACGTCGCAACGCCGATCGCGATCAGCGTGAGCAGCGAGAGCACCGCGGACTGCCACGACAGAATCATCCCGGCGAATCGCTCCGGCATCGGCGCGAGGTTGATCAGTTGACACAACCCGAGAGCGAGGAGCATTCCGCTGCCGCCGCTCAGAAGCGTGAGGAAGAACCCCTCGAGGAAGAACTGACGCTGAATCAGCGACGTCGTCGCGCCGAGCGCTTTTCGGACGCCGATCTCTCGCGTCCGCTCCTTCACCGCGATGAGCATGATGTTCATCACGCCGATTCCACCGAGCGCCAGCGTCACGATGCCGACAATGGTGAAGAACTGCTTCATGTGCCCGATCATGCGGCCGAACATGAGGGTCTGAAGCGAGGTGTCCCACATCGCGATCGCCTGCTGGTCCGCGGGGTCGAAGCCGTGCCGGCGCGCCAGAATGGCGCGCACGTTCTGCTCGAGCGGCCAGTCGATGTCCTCGATCCGGCCCGTGCGTTCGTCGAGCGCGCGCGGCAGCAGATCGACCACCCAGTCCTTCGGGGCGACGATGATGTCGGACAGCGCGCCCGGTTCCGCGTCCTTGCGCGGCATGTCGCGCGACATCGCCGCGAACGGCACGAAGATCTTGTTGTTGTCGGGTCCGCTGTAGTTGCTGTCCTGGTTCTTCTTGCGAATCTTGCCGACCACCGTGTACGGCGTGCCGTTCAGCGTGATCGCTTCGCCGACGATGTTGCGCTTGCCGAAGAGCTGTTCGGCCATGTCGAAGCCGACAATAGCGACCCGCGACACCTGCGCTTCGTCCTGCGGCGAGAAGTTGCGGCCGTACTCCAGCTCGATCGTGCGGATGTCCTGGTATTGGGGCTCGATGCCGGTCACTCGCGCGGTCGCCGCGTTGTAGCCGCTCTTCACCTTGACGGCCGCGCGCTCGATCTCGGGGCTGACCACGGCGATCATCGACGACTCCGCCGCGATCGCCCGCGCATCGTCGAGCGTCAGTAGAATCTGGCGGCCCGCCCGCTCTCCGCCTGCCTGCATGCTGGTTCGACCGCCCCAGACGATTCCGATGTTCTTCCCGAGCTCACGCAGTACCTTGTCGTTCCCGCGGCGAAATCCCTCGCCCGTCGCCGACAGGACGACGACGGAGATCATGCCCCAGAGAATTCCGAACATCGTGAGAAAGCTGCGCAGCTTGTTGGCGCGCAGGTTCTGGATGGACTGGGTGATGGCTTCTTTCATATCGCTCGCCTGAAAGGCTCGCGCTCCAGGACCGTGAGTCTTCGCTCCACCTGCAACAGATGCAGGAGCGCGAGGCTGTCAGCCGAGCGTCAGGACGGGAGAATCACCTTATCGCCCTGTTTGAGCCCTTCGAGGATCTGGATCTTCGTGCCGTTGCCGACGCCGGTCTTGACCGCGACCTTCTGGCGTCCGTTCTTGGCGCCCGGCGCCGCGATCTCTACGAACGCATTCTTCTGCGCGTCGTACGTGACGGCAGCCTCCGGCACGATGAGCGAGTCGGGATGCTCTTCGAGCACGATTTCCGCGTTCGCGGTCATGTTCGCCTTGAGCTCTTTGCCCGGATTGTCGATTGAGACCCGCACCTCGAAGTTCGTGACGTTGTCTTTCTCGACGCCCATCGGCGAGATCTGCGTGACCTTGCCGTCGAAGACTTTGTCCTTGAACGTTTCCACGCGGATGCGGGCCGCCTGGCCCAGGCGAACGTGGCCGATATCGGCTTCGTCGACCTTGCCGCGCACGAAGACGTGATCGATGTCACCCAGCGTCATGACCAGCGTCGCATTCGCGCCAAGGTTCAGGATCGATGAGACGGGACTCCCGATCTCCACGTCGCGCGAGAGCACCGTGCCGCGAATCGGCGCGCGGAGCGTCGCATTCGCGACATCTTCGGCCGCTCGATCGGCGGCGGCCTTGGCCTGCGCGACCTGCGCATGCGCCTCGGTGACTTTGGCGTGCGCGATCGCCAGCTGTGATTGAGCGGCCCGCTTGCGATTCTCGGCCACGTCCACCAGGCTGTGCGCGTCGTCCAGTGACGATTGCGGGATGAGCCTCTGATCGAAAAGAGTCTTCGCCCGCTCGTAGGCCCGGCGCGCGAACTGCTCGTCAGGCCCTTCGGCCTCGACCACGTTCTTTTTCAGCTGCGCCTCGGCCCCTTCCAGCGACGCGCGCGCGGCCTGCAGGTTGGCCTCGGCACCCCGCAGGGCGGCGGCAAGCTGTTCGCGGTCGAGTTCGACCAGGATGTCGCCGGCATTGACGGCCCGGTCGATATCGGCATTCAGGACCTTGATGATGCCGTTTGCCTTGGATTTGATTTCGATTTTGGTGATGGGTTCGACTTTGCCTGTCGCGACGACCGACTTGACCATCGTGCCGCGCTCGACCGCGACGAGGTGGGACGCATCCACCGCGGCCGCCGTGCCTTTGAGCGTGGCGAGGCCGGCCGCGCCGCCTAGGACGACCACGCCCACGGCCGCGCCGATGTACAGGCGCTTCCGGGATTTCCGCGCTGCTGGACTCATAGGCAGTGTTACGAGATCGGCGCGCGGGATGTTCAACACGGACGGGCGCCGGCGGCGGAGTTCGGAGGCGGACTGGAGTCCCGAGGCGTGCCCGTTTAAGATAGACCGCGATGTGGATCCTTCAGAGCTCTGACGCGACGTTTCGCCTGAAATCCGGCGCGATCAAGACCATGGGCCGCGCACCGCGCGCCGATTTCATCCTCGACGTCGCGCTCGTCTCCCGACTGCACTGCCGGATTACCGCCGGTGACGAACGGCTGGAAGTGGTGGACCTGAAAAGCACCAACGGCACGTTCGTCAACGACAAGCGCGTGCAGAAGGCACGGCTGGAAACGGGGGATCGGCTAAGGATCGGACGGGTGGAGCTCACTGTCGAAAGACAGGATAGGGCTAAGAGTTAAAAGGGCTCAGCGACCAGGGCTTAGGGACTAGGGCTTAGGGCTGGACGAGAAACGGATTCGTCCGCCTTTCCTTGCCGATTGTCGTGTCAGGACCGTGCCCCGAGTGGACGACGGCATCATCTCCCAGCGGGAAGAGCACGTTGCGAATCGACGCGATGAGCGTGTCGTAGTCTCCACCTGGTAAATCGGTTCGGCCTATCGATCCCGCAAACAGCGTATCGCCGACGAAGAGCTCTTTGCCGCTCGTGTTCGCCTTGCCGATTTGCAGACAGACGCCGCCGGGGCAGTGACCCGGTGTGTGATGGACGCGCGCTTCGTAGGTGCCGAACGGAATCACCTGCGCCGGCTCGTAGAACCGATCGATCGGCGGCTGAGGGTCGACCTTCAACCCGAACATCGCGCCCATTTCCACGGCGCGCTCGTAGAGAAACAGATCGTCCTTGTGCAGATGGATCGGCACGTTCAGCACGCGTTTCGCCGCCGCGACGCCCGTGACGTGATCGACGTGAGCGTGCGTCAGCAGGATGTGGCGGATCGCCAGGGCATGGCGTTCCGCAAAGGCCAGCAGCGACGCCACTTCGTCGCCGGGATCGATTAAAACTGCCTCCCGCGACTCTTCGCAGCCGACGACGAAGCCGTTCTTGAAGAACGGACCGACAGCCTGGCTCTCAACTATCATTGTTCGACCATGATTTTAGCCGTACTCGACGATCTGATGTTCAGCTCGAAAATCAAAACCGCCGCCAATCAACTGGGCGTGGACCTCCGGTTTTCGCGATCGGTCGACGGCGCGCTCGAGACGATGCGCAAGAATCCGACGACGTTGGTGATTTTCGACCTGAACAACGAGCGAATCGGACCGCTGGCCATCGTCGCCGGCATGAAACAGGACCCGGCGCTCGCGGCGATTCCCACCATCGGGTACGCCTCGCACGTGCACACCGACGTGATCAATGCCGCGCGGCAGGCCGGCGTCGGCGAAGTGTTGCCGCGGTCGGCGTTCGTGCAACAGCTCGCCGACATCCTGAAGCGGCAGGCGTGACGCGGTCAGCGGCATGATCGAGATCCTTCGCGCGCGCCGGAGAATCGCGCCGTACATCCGGCGTACGCCGCTCGTGTACTCGGACTGGTTGTCCGCGCACACCGGCGCGCGCGTGTCGCTGAAGCTCGAAAGCCTGCAGCTCTCCAACTCCTTCAAATCACGGGGAGCCTTCAACGCGGTGATCGCGCGCCTCGAGCGACCTGGCGGTGCGCCTTCCCAGCTCGTGACGGCCTCTGCGGGCAATCACGGACGGGCGCTCGCGGCGGCTGCCAGAACCTTTCACCTGCCGCTCGTCGTCTTCACGCCGTCGGACGCGCCAAAGTCGAAGCTCGACGCGATTCGACGCGACGGTGCCGATCTGCGCCCGGACGGTCGAGACTACGACGAGGCGGAGCGGATGGCGAAGGCGTACGCGAAGGAACACGGCGCCGAGTTCATTTCGCCCTATAACGACGCCGATGTGATCGCCGGCGCGGGGACCGTGGCGCCCGAGATGTTCGAGGACGACCCGCACCTCGACACGATCATTGTCCCCATCGGCGGCGGCGGATTGATCGGCGGCGTCGCGACGGCCGTCAGGGGCATTTCACCACGCTGCGAAATCGTCGGCGTCGAAGTGGAAGCATCGAACGCCTTCCAGCAGAGCGTTCGCGCGGGTGCTCTCGTTGAAATCGTGCCGGGGCCGACGCTCGCGGACGGCCTCGGCGGGAACCCGGATCCGGACACCATCACGTTTGATTTAATCCAGAGGCTGGTAGATCGGATCATGACCGTCAGCGAGGGCGATCTCGCCGCGGCGATCACCGGGCTCGTCGAATCGGAGCATCTGATCGCCGAAGGGGCCGGTGCCGCCGCGACGGCGGCGCTCGTCGGCGCACGCGTCGACGTTCGTGGCCGCCACGTCGGCGTCATCGTGTCGGGGAGCAACATCGACCGGACGCGCCTGCAGTCGATTCTGGGGTCAGACGTTCAGGCGAAGTAGGCGCGCGCGTACCAAGCCAGCGCGGCGAGCGCCGCGATGGCCAGCAGCCACCAGATCCAGCGCGCAGCTGACGGGGGCGCCGGCCTCAGGGGCACCACTGGTGCCGCCGCTTCCTGAGCGTCGCTGCGCGCGTCGAGCAGCGCACCGACCGATCGCAGCTCCGCCGCAATCGTAGCGGCCGAGTCGTAGCGGCGATCCGGATCCGGTGCGAGCGCTCGTGCCACGATTTCGTCGAGCTCGATCGGCAACGAGCGGTTCTTCGAGGACGGCTTCAGATCCCCGGACGAGGGCGGCAGCCTGCCGGTCAACATCTCGAACATCACCATACCGAACGCGAGAATGTCGCTGCGATGATCCAGCGGTTCCGCGTCGGTCTTGACCCAGGCCGCCAGGCCACAATCGACAACCTTCGCGTTGCCCTTCGGCGTGACCATGACGGTTTCTGACGTCAGGTTGCGGTGAACGATGCCTCCGCCGTGCGCGTCAGCGAGCGCGTCCGCAATCTGAATGGCAAGATCGACTGCGCGCCTCGGGTTGAGGGGAGCGCCGCCAATCGTGCGCTTCAGCGTATTCCCCGGCACGTGCTCGTAGACCAGGAAGAGCTGACCCTGATCCTCAGCGCACTCGTACAACATGGCGATATTTGGATGGGACAGCGAAGACGCGATACGCGCGTCTTCCACCAGGCGGGCGCGCTGCTCCGGATCGCCTGCGACGCTGGGGACGATCACCTGGACGGCCACCGTGCGGCCATGATGCGTGTCGCGGGCCCGGAAGACCTCGCCCATGTCGCCGGCGCCGAGGCGCTCGAGGATTTTGTAATGGCCAAGCGTCTCGAACATGGAACGGCGACGATTATACTGACGCGTTGAACTCCTACGTCTCGATCCTCAGGAAGAACCGCAACTTCCGCCTTCTTTACATCGGCCAGACCATTTCGCAGCTCGGAGACTGGTTCAACGCCGTCGCGATCTACGCGCTCCTGCTCGATCTGACCGGCTCGGCGACCGCCGTGGCGTGGATGATGATCGTCCAGTTTCTGCCGGTCGCGATCTTCGGCCCCATGGCGGGCGTCATCGTCGATCGCGTCAACCGGCGCCGGCTGATGATCGGCACCGACCTCCTGCGCGGCGGGCTGATCCTGATGCTGCTGATCATCCGGCGGCCGGAGCAAGTGTGGATCGCGTACGTCGTGATGGCGATCGCCGTCGGCGCCCAGGCCTTTTTCGAGCCGGCACGCACGGCCACCATTCCCAACGTCACGCCGCCCGAGGATCTGCTGCAGGCCAACGCGCTGTCGAGCGCGACCTGGTCCGCGATGCTCGCGCTGGGCGCGTCGATTGGCGGCGCCGTCACGGCGCTCGCCGGCCGGAACATCGCGTTCGTCGCCAATGCGCTGTCGTTCTTCGCGTCGGCATACTTTCTCGCGCAGACGCGATACGACGCGACGCCGGCCGCCGCTCCGCGGCCCACCGGCTTCCTGGCGTTGACCGGCATCACCGATTTGATCGAAGGGGTGCGGTACGTGCGTCAGCGCTCGCATGTGGCGGCGCTGATGCTGGTGAAGGCGGGGTGGGGATTGGCCGGAGGCGTCCTGCTCCTGCTCACCATCTTCGGCCAGCGCGTGTTCCCGCTCGCTGGCGGATCGGCCGCTGGCATCGGCGTGCTGTACGCCGCGCGAGGCGTCGGCGCGGGCCTGGGACCCATCGCGCTCCGGTGGATTCTCGGACAGCAGCCGCGGCGGCTTCGCCGCGCTATCGGTCCAGCCTATTTCATGGTGGGCGTGTTCTACGTCGCGCTGGCGGGAGCGCCAACGCTGTGGGTCGCCGCGCTATGCGTCCTCTGTGCGCATTTCGGCGGCTCCATCCTGTGGGTGTTCAGCACGGTGCTCCTGCAGATGGAGGTCCCGGATCGATTTCGCGGGCGCGTGTTCGCGACCGAGCTTGCGCTCGTCACGTTGATGTCGTCGGCGTCGAGTTACTGGACCGGCCACCAGCTCGATCAAGCCGGCTGGCCTCCGCGCACGCTGGCGTTCACGCTCGGCGTGCTGTTCTGCGTGCCTGGCACGCTCTGGCTGCTGATTCAAACGCGCTGGAAGGAAGCGCCCGCCGAAGAGCCCGGCCCCGCGATCGCCAGGGCGACGGGGGAAGAAGAGGTGATCGAGAGCAGGATCGGATAAGAAACCTACTTCTAACTTCCCCTTCTAACTTCTCACTTCTAAGTTCTACCTTTCTTCAGGTCCTCCATCGCGCTCTGCACCAGCTGTTTCGCATCGTCGAGTTGTTCGAGGACGAGCGCGATATCCATCTTCGGACGGCCGGGAAAGCGATCGCTCCGGCAATAAACGCCGTGCTGGCCGACGAGCGCCAGCGAGTCGGTGAGCAGATCCATGGCGACGGCCAGGCGCCCGCGCGCCGTCCCCATCATGGTCTCGTGGTGCTCCAGCGCGCGGCGATGCTTGTCGAAGACGGACATGGTGGCTCTGTCGATCGCTATTTCTGCGGTTTCGACGGACGGATTTCGACGCGGCTGGGGATGCTCCGCGCGTTGCTCCGCAGCAGGTCGACGACGACGTCGGCGATGTCTTCTGGGGAACTCTTCCAGTCAGCGCCTTTCGTTTCGTCGCCGCTGGAGAAACCGGTCGCGACCGATCCAGGCATCACGTAGCTGACGCGGATATTGTCGTACCGCACTTCCTGCATCAGCACCTCGGTGAACGCGTTCAGCCCGGCTTTCGAGGCGCAATACGCGGCCGCGCCCTTGAAGGGGTTCTTCCCGGCGAGGCTGCTGATGTTGATGATGTAGCCGCCGCCGCGGCGCCGGAGATGCGGAAGGGACGCCTGGCACGCGTTGAAGACGCCGGTGATATTGGTGTCGATCACTTCGGCCCACTGATCGGGCGTCATCGACGCAACATCGGTGAAGATGCCCACGCCGGCGTTGTTGATCAGGATGTCGAGCCCGCCGAAGCGCGCGACCGTGGCTTCGATCGCGTTCGCGACTTCATCGTATCGCCGGACGTCGGCTTGCAGCGTCTCGACGGCGCCGGGACCCGCGGCCTCAATCCTGGGTCGAGCGGCTGAGAGGTGCTGCGCGCTGCGCCCGGTCACCGCCACCTGCACGCCGTCGGCGACGAGCGCGCGCGCGATCGCGAGCCCGATCCCGCGCGATCCTCCCGTGACCAGGGCCACCTTCCCGCGAAGCGATTGCATAGCTATTACAATATCGCACCGGATGCAGGAGGTGGCCATTATCGGCGCGAGCGAACTGGGCGGCGCCGTCGCGCACGCGCTGGCACGCTCGAACCTCGTCCGGTCCATCAGGATCATCGACGAAGCCGCGCGCGTGGCCACCGGCAAGGCGCTGGACATCGCCGAGTCCGCACCCGTCGAAGGATTCTCCACGCGCCTGTCGGGCGGATCCGATGTGTCGATGGCCGCTGGCGCGTCGATCGTCATCATCGCGGACCGGATCGGCGGGGGTGAATGGCAGGGAGAGGACGGGCTGCTTCTCCTGAAGCGCCTGATGCAGACCGCGCGCGGTTCGGTGATCCTCTGCGCCGGCGCGTCTCAGCGCGAGTTGGTTGAGCGCGGCGTCCGTGAACTCAAGTTTTCGCGCACGCGGCTGTTCGGATCCGCGCCCGAGTCGCTGGCAGGCGCCGCACGCGCGCTAGTTGCGTTGACGATCAATGGATCACCGCGCGACATCGCTCTTTCGGTGCTCGGCGTACCGCCCGGCCACACGGTGATCCCCTGGGGTGACGCGACAGCCGGCGGATTCTCGCTGACGAGGCTCGTCGACGAACCGACCCGCCGCCGATTGTCGGCGCGCGTCAACGCGCTCTGGCCGACCGGTCCTTACTCGTTGGCAGCTGCAGCGACCGCAGTGGTTGAATGCATGGTGGGACGATCGCGCAGGGTGGTATCCGCGTTTGTTGCGCCGGACCTTTCGATGGGCAGCCAGACGCGCACGGCCGCCCTGCCTGTCAGGCTCGCGCCAGCCGGCATCGTCGAGGTCGTGCTGCCGTCACTGAGTGCCGTGGAGCAGGTCGCGCTGGACAACGCGATGATGCTATAGGCGGGATGACCGGAACTTGCAGGCAGGAGGGGCGGGATCGGCAGGATAGGCAGGAAACAGGCGCGACCGTCCTATCCCGCCTGTCCAGCCCGTCCTGCCTATCCAGCCCTTCCTGCCTTTAGAGCGTTCCGTACGCCGGCCTGTGGAGCGTCAGACCGCCGGCGAAGTCAGCGAGCTGCTTGCGAAGAATCAGCCGTCCTCGATGGAGCCGGGACTTCAGCGTCTGATCCTTCACCTTCAACACGGCGCTCGCTTCTTCCGTCGACATCCCCTGAATGTCCCGCAACATCACAGGAGCACGGTAGATCGCCGGAAGCGCGAGGATCGCGCGGAAGACCCGCTGCCGGAGCTGCGAGCGGAACACGCGTTCGTCCGCCAGGTCGCTCCAGTCGGCGACGTCGGCCGTACGGGTTGAGGGCGTTCCATCCTCTTCCGTTGCCGCCGCCGCGCGACGGTCCTCGGCCTGCGCCCGCTGATAGCGGGCAGTCCGTAGCCGCGACATCGCGGCGTTGAATGTGATCCGGTAGATCCAGGACGACAGCTGGGCGTCGCCGCGGAAGGCATCCACCTTCCGGTAGACCTTGAACAGCACGTCCTGGGTGATCTCTTCGGCGTCTTCCTTGTTGCGGAGGTAGCGGAAGGCCAGCTGGTAAATCTTTGAGCTGTAAGCGTCAGAGAGATCCGCAAGCGCCTGCTCGTCGCCGGACTTGAGCCGTGCCAGGAGCAGCTGATCGGCGGTCGGACCCGCTAAGAGAGAATTAGTGCTTTCGGTATCCCGCATGGGGTTATCCCTTCGTTTGGGGACATTAACCCCGGTGCCCGATAAATTATTCCACCCCTGAACTAAATTTCTAAAGACTCAAATCAAACACATCCGCGAACTGTTCGATAATGCGATTTTCTACCTCTGCCATATCGACGGACCGGCCGAGGAGCCGCGCGATCGACGTCACACCTCGGTCTGCGATGCCGCACGGCACGATCAGATCGAAATGGTCGAGGCTGGTGTTCACGTTCAGCGCGAAGCCGTGGCTCGTCACCCAGCGGGCGATTCGGACGCCAATCGCGGCGAGCTTCTCGTCGCCGACCCAGACGCCGGTCAATCCCTGAACGCGTTGAGCGGTGATTCCGTATTCGGCGACGGTGCGGATGAGAACTGTCTCGAGATCGCGGACGTAGCGATGGACATCGCGACGGTGGGGATTCAAGTCGATGATCGGGTAACCAACGATCTGTCCGGGGCCGTGGTACGTGACGTCGCCCCCGCGGCCGGCTTCGTGCACCTCGATGGCGCGGGTCGAGAGATCTTCGGCGGACGCGAGGATGTGGCTTCGGCCGCCGTCGCCGCGCACGCCAAGCGTCAGAACGGGAGGATGCTCGAGCAGCAGCAGCGTGTCGCCGATTGTTCCGGCGCGGCGATCTTCGACAAGTGAACGCTGCAGCGCGAGCGCATCGGCGTACGGCACACGGCCCAACCGCCGTACATCGAGTGTGCGCGTGATCCGCGCTTCCGTCGTCTCCTGCCCGTCCAGCCTATCCCGCCCTTCCTGCCGGTCCAGCCTATCCTGCCCGTCCCGCCTGTCCTGCCCATCCCGCCCTAGATCGCGTTCGGATCCCAGTTCTCGAGCGACTTCTTCACGATCGACATGAACTCATCGGCCACGGCACCGTCGATGACGCGGTGGTCGTAACCAAGCGTCAGGTACGCCATCGGCCGGATCGCGATCGCATCGTCCACGACAACCGGGCGTTTTTCGACGTTGCCAATGCCGAGAATCGCCACTTGCGGCTGGCTGATGATCGGCATCCCGAAGAGCGCGCCGAAGACGCCGGGGTTGGTGATGGTGAAAGTGCCTCCAGCGACTTCGTCCGGCTTGAGCTGCTTCCCGCGCGCGCGGTTGGCCAGGTCGATGACGGCGCGGCTGAGGCCGACCAGGTTCTTCTCGTCCGCGTGCTTGATCACCGGCACGATGAGTCCCCAGTCGAGAGCGACCGCGATGCCGACGTTGATGTCCTGGTGATAGACGATGTTGTCCCCGTCCACCGAGGCGTTGACGATCGGCACCGCGCGCAGCGCGTCGATCGCCGCCTTGATGATGAACGACATGTAGGTCAGCTTCGCGCCGGCCCGCTCGAACTCCGCTTTCTTCGCATCCCTGATCTTCGCGATGCGTCCGAAGTTCACCTCGAACACGGAGTGGACGTGCGCTGAGGTCTTCTTGCTCAGCACCATGTGCTCGGCGATCCGCTTGCGCATCACCGACATCTTCTCGACGTGATCGCTCACGCCCGGCTTGAAGGCGATCGTCGTAACGGGAGGCGCTCCGGAAACGGAAGCGGGCTTTGCCGCCCCACCCTGCCTATCCCGCCCTTCCTGCCCTTCTTGCCTGTCCCGCCCCTGCGCCGCCGTCCCCTTGTCGATGAAGCCGAGGATGTCGTCCTTCGTCACGCGTCCCGCGATTCCGGTACCCCGGATCTGCGCGATGTCGACGTTGTGCTCCTTCGCAATCTTCCGCACGAGCGGCGACGAGCGTTCGCGGATCGCATCTTCGGTGGATCCATTTGCCGGCGGGCGGCTGGCGACGGGTTCAATCTTCGCGGGAGCAGCTGGAGTCGCGGCTGCGGCAACAGGTTCGTCCTCGCGATCGTGATAATGCCGGGGAGCCGGCGGCGGCGCGGATGCA
>Ga0070665_100005751_pt1 | contig 12731 bp, 4 predicted proteins | sample KBSS13metaG_FD_65862 | JGI IMG/M metagenome (GOLD analysis project Ga0070665, IMG submission 65862) | Switchgrass rhizosphere microbial communities from Kellogg Biological Station, Michigan, USA - KBS S1-3 metaG | ecosystem: Host-associated > Plants > Roots > Rhizosphere > Soil ... | reverse complement strand
CGCCCGACGTTCGAGGTCGCTCGCGACGAGCTCGTCGATCTGCTGCGCGCGCAGCGGATGTGGCCCGAGCTGGTCGAAGCGCGATGTGTCGAGGCGCGTGCGGCGACCGAGCCGCCGGCGATCCGGCGCGCGCTCCGCGAAGCGGCATGGGTGCGCGAGGTTTGCATCGACGATCTCGCAGGCGCCGCGGCGCTCTACGCCGAGTGGCTCGCGCGTGTGCCAGACGACCGCACGGCGCTCGAAGGGCTCGCGCGTTGCCGTGCGGCGCTCCGCGATCACGCCGGCGAGATCGAGCCGCGCCGTGCGATTCTCGCGGCCGATGGTTCGGTCGAGGCCGCGTGGCTCTACGCCGCCAGCCTCGAGCGCGCGGGCCGTTACGCCGACGCGGCGGCGCAGTATCGCGACGTCGCGGCGAACGAGGAGGCCTCGGTCGCGGCCATCAGCGCGACGCTCGCGCTGGGCGATCTGGCGGCGCGTGTCGGCGACGTGTCGATGCGCGTCGACGCGGCCGATGCACTGGCGCTTCGCACCTCCGATCCGCGTCTCGGTGCGGCGCTCGCCGAGGAGAGCGGCTGGACGAGCATCATCTCGCTTCGCGATCTCGACCGCGCGGCGCGATCGTTCGCGTCCGCGCTCGAGCTGCAACCCGATCGCCAAGGCGCATTGCTCGGCACGGCGCTCGTCGCAGCGTATCGATCGGAGCGCGAGGTCTCCGCGGCGGCGCAGGTTCAGCTCGCGTCGACCGTCGAAGCGCCGGAGCTCGTCGGCGGCTTGCTCCTGCGCGCGGCCGCGACGGCTGCCGCCGCCGGCAATACCGAAGAGGCTGCGAAGCGCGTGCGAGCCGCCCTCGAGGCGGCGCCCGACGACCCGGGCGTGATCACCGTCGCGGCCGAGACCGCGCTGCCGAACGACGGCGACACGCGCGATCCGTTCGCGGTGTCCGAGCGGCTCGTCGCTCACGCCGACCTGCTCGCTCGACGCGCCGCCTTGTCCGACGATCGCGCGACGCGGAGCTCGTGGGCGCTCGAGCGCGCCGAGACGCTCGAGCAGGGTGGGGAGCTGTTCGACGCGGCCGCGGTCATCGGCGAGGTGCTCGCGGACGCGCCGTACGATCACCACGCGCTCGCGCTGCTCCGACGCATCGCGCAGCAGATGGGCAACCAGCTGATCTGGGCGAGCACGACCTACGCGCTCGCGCAGACGACGAGCGATCGGCCCGCGCGGCTTCGGCTGTTGCGCGATGCCGCGAGCGTCTACGACGGCCGCGGTCCACTGAAGAATTCCGGATACGCGCTCGCGATCTACCGCCAGATCGTCGAAGTCGATGCAACTGCGCCCGAGCTCGACCGCCTGCTCGGGTTGCTGCGCGAGCGCAACGACGCGAGCCAGCTGTTGATGGTGATCACGCTCGTGCTCGGTCGGAGCGTCGACGCCGAGCGCAAGATCGAGCTGTTGCTCGAGCGCGCGTCGTGGCTGAGCGCGATCAGGCGCGACGATCTCGCGATCGCCGACATCAAGGCCGTGCTCGAATTCGCGCCGGATCACCCGGTGGCCCGCGAGCGCGCCGCCTCGTACGCCGACGTCGAGCCGACGAGCCGGCGTCCCGCCGACGAGCACTTGCTGGCGAAGATCCCGGTCGCGCAAGAGGAGCTCGAGATCACCCGTGTTCAGCCGGTCGAGCCCACCTGGGATAGCCGGACGAAGGCCGACATTCCGAGCGCGATCGCTTCGACGTCGGAGCTCCTCAGCGAGCACACGCCGGTTGCCGACATGTCCGCGCTCGTCGACCAGGAGTACGAGGTCGCCAAGTCTCGACCGAACGCGGCGCCGCCCGCAGAGCGCGCGATCCGGATCCCGCCTCTCGATCTCGCCGCGCTCGTCGAGGTGTCTGCACGTGCGTTCGTCGGGCCCGAGCTCGACCTCGCGGCGCTCGCGCCACCCGAGCAGCGCGATCTGTCGATCGGCGACTCCGACGTCGTCATGTTGTCGTACGACGAGCTGGCGCCGCCGCGCACCGACGGCGCTGCGACCGATGCCCTCGAGGAATGCGAGCGCGAGCTCGCCACCGAGAAGGGCGCGACGGTCGTCTTGCACCTCGAGGCCGGGCGGCTGTGCGAGACGCTCGCCAGCGCGAAGCGCGCGCGCGAGCACTACGAGGCGGCGCTGGCCTCGGATCCGCGTGCGGTGGCGGCGATCCGCGGGCTGCGCAGGATCGCGGTTGCCACTGGAGATCTCACCGAGGCGACGCGGCTGATCGAAGCCGAGCTCGTGCTCGCCGGGCCGCGCGAGCGCGGTCCGCTACGGCGCTACCGCCTCGACATGCTCATGGCTGCGGGCGAGCACGACGTCGCGCGGGTCGCCGTGGGCGAGATTCTCGACGACGCGCCGCACGATCTCCCGGCGTTGCTCGTGCAGCTCGAGCTCGCCTTGCTCGACGATCGCGCCGACGAGTTCGGCTCCGCGCTCGAGCGGATCGCGGTGGTCGTGACCGATCCCGGACTGCGCGCGGCGGTGCAGTCGGTGCGAAGCATCCTGTGGGCGCGCGACGGCAATCATGCCGAAGCCGCGCGCTGGATGTCGGCTGCTGGCGAGACTGTTCCAGGCTCGCTCGCCGCGCAGCTCGGCACGCTGCGCGACGCGGCCGCGCAAGGTCAGGGCGAAACCGCGAGCGCGGCGTTGTTCGATCTGGCGTGTCAGGTCGAAGCCGACGATCCGGTGACCGCGGCCGCACTCGCGATGCGCGCGCAGCTGTGGGCGACGGGTCGCGAGACGCTCGAAGAAGTGGTCCAGCTGGCGTCGCGGATCGCGCCGCGAGACGTGCTCGTCGCGCGGATCACGAGCGAGGTCGCACGCACGGTGAGCGCGGAGCGATCGGTGGCCAGCCACGCGTTCACACGGTGGGCGCGGTGCAAGGCGGCGCCGGCCGAACGCGCGTACGCCGCGGCGCGCGCGGCCGAGCTCGAGCCGGAGCGGCTCGGCAGGCTCTGGGCGCAGGTCCTCGAGCTCGATCCGGGCGACGACTACGCGGAGGCGAAGCTGCGCGCCGTCTACGTCGCGAGCGGCGAGCTCGAGCTCGCGATCGATCTCGATCAGGCGCGCGCGGCGAGCACGCACCGCGAGGCGCCGGCGATCCGCGCGGCGGCCGAGCTCGACGGCACCGGCAAGCGCGACGCCGCGATCGCCGTGCTCGAGCGCGCGATCGCCGCACGCCCGGCATCGGCGGCGGCGTGCAAGGCCCTCGCGGCGACGCTCGCGCGCGCCGGCCGTTGGCTCGAACGCGCGCAGCTGCTCACCGACTTCGCCGCGCGACCCGAGGTCATGGCGCGTGACGTCGCTCGGCTGCGCAGCGCGCTCGCGTGGGATACGGCCGTGCGTCACGCCGGCGCAGGCGTTCAAGAGCGCACGATCGTGTCGGCGCTCAATTCGTGGGACCTCGTGCTCGCCGACGACCCGCGCGTCGCCGTCGCGCATGGAGCGGCGATCGCGCTCGCGACTCGGCTCGCCGATCACGGGATCTTGCTCGAGGTGCTCGGCCGCGCACAGCTCGCCGAGCCGTTGCCCGCGGCGGCGGCGAGCCTCGCGCTGCGCCGCGCGCGCCTGTTGTTCCGCACCGACCCGCGGCTGGCGCAGGAGCTCGCGCGTGATGCCGCGCCCGAATCGGGCGATCCGCGCTGCACGCTCGTCGTCATGCTGGCCGCGGCCTTGCGCGGCGAGCTCGGCGAGGTTGCGACGGCACTCGAGGAGCGCGCGACGAAGCTCGATCCGAAGCGCGACGCGGCCGCGGTTGCGACGTTGCGCCTGCGCGCCGCCCAGCTGCTGCTCGACGCCGGCGACCGCACCCGCGCGCAAGCACTGCTGGCTCGCGTCGACGAGACGTTTCCGGGGATGGTCGACGACTTGCTCGAGGTCGTGCAGCCCGAGAATCGGCAACCGCGGGCGACGTCACCGCGCTCGTTCACGCGCGCGCTGCGCGCTGCCGAACGCGCGTTGACGCGCGGACAACCCGCCGCGGCGCTCGCGATGTACAAGCGCGCTCTCGCGTTCAGACCGACGGATCCGCTCGCTGCGGGACCGCTCGTGCGCCTCGCAGTCCAGCTTCGCGACCCGGTGCCGATCACGTCACTCACGAACGACCAGCTGCGCGCGGCAGAAGCGATGGACGACCCCGAGGCCGTGGCCGATGCCCACGAGCTGGTCGCCACCGTCGAGAAAGATCTGCGCCGCAACGACACCTCGGCGATCGCCGCGCTGACGAGCGCGTACGCGGCCGACCCGAGCCGGCTCGAGCTCGCGCATCGGCTGGAATGCGAGCTGGTCCGCGCCGGTCGCCACGCCGATGTCCTGCGCGTGCGCGAGGGCATGCTGGAGAGCATCACCGGCGCCGATGCCGTGCCGACGATCATGGACGTCGCGACGCTCGCCGTTCGCGAGCGTGCGCCCGACGAGAAGCTCGCGGCGCTGTATCGCGCGGCGCTGCGCGGCGATCCGGATCACCGGCTCGCGCTCGTCCACCTCGAGGCGATCCTGCGCCGCACGCGCGAGTTCCAGGAGCTCGCCGAGCTCGAGGAGCGCGTCGCCGCGAGCGCCGAGCCTGTCACCGCCGCGGCGCACTGGACCCTCGCCGGCCAGGCGTATGCGTTGCTCGGCAACCCGATCGAAGCGGTGCGCCGGTTCGCGCGCGCGGTCGAGGTCTCGCCGACGTACACGGCCGCGCTCGACGCGTGGTACGAGATCGCGCTCGAGCACGAGCTGTGGGTAGATCTCGCGGCGTGCGCGAACCTCAAGGCGCTGCGCGCGGCAACGACCGCGGACGCCGCGACGTGGCACCACTTCGCCGGCGTCGTCCTGATGGACAAGGTCCGCGCGCGGGAACCGGCGATCGAAGCGCTCCAGCGCGCACTCGATGCCGATCCGAGCCACGGCGACGCGTTCGCCAGGTTGTGGCTGTTGCTCGACGCACCGACGGGCGGTGACGCGCTCGCGACGTTGCTGCGCCGGCGGTTGACGATCGATCACGCGGCCGCGGCTCGCATCGAGCTGCACTTCGCGCTCGCGGAGCACCTGCGTGCCGGCGGCGATCGCGATGGCGCCCTCGCCGAGTATCGCGCCGTGCTCGGGATCGATCCGGCGCGCGGGCGAGCCCACGCGGCGATCGCGGATCTCGCGAGCGAGCACGGAGAGTGGCAGAGCGCGGCCGCCGCCGTGCTCGCACGCGTGCCGCTCGAGGTCGATCCGCGTGTGTTGAAGACGCTGCACTATCGCCTGGGCGTGCTGTACAGCGACCGCGACGACGCCAAGGCGCTCGCGGCGTTCCAGCGCGCGCTGTCGTACGGCGGCAACGACACCGACACGCTGGTCCGCGTCGCCAGCCTGGCGATCCGCGCCAAGGACTGGGACCTCGCGCTCGACGCGTGCAACCAGCTGGTGACCACCGAGCGCGATCCGGAAAAGCTCGCGACCCACTTCCAGCTCGCGGCGACGGTGCTCGAGGATGGGCTCGGCGAGCTCGAGCGCGCGGGACGCATGCTGGCGCTCGGGCTCGAGAGCTCGCCGACGAACCCCGACGGGCTGCGCCGCGTCGTCGAGTATTTCGAGCGCACGAGCGATCCGGCGGGGCTGCGCGCCAGCACGGAGAAGCTGTGCGAGCTGATGCGCGCGCGCGTCGCGAACGACGTGTACGACGGCGCGGCGTATCGCACGCTCGCCGCCGCGCTCGCGGCACGCGGCAAGGGAGCGAGCCCGAGCGCGCGCGCCGCGGCCGAGCTTGCCGACCTGCTCGGTGCGGCGACCGAGTCCGAGCGCGCGATGCTCGCGCAGCCGCCGCGGCCCGAGACCGAGGCGCTTGTCGGCCGCTCGGCCGACGAGAGGCTGTTCGCGGGCGCGGCTCAGCCGGGGCTCCGCCGGCTGTTCCAGGTGCTGAACCCGGCGATCGTGAAGCACGTCGGGATCGAGCTCGGCGCGTACGGCGTGCGCCGCAAGGATCGCCTGCATGCCGGTGCTCCGATCGTCGCGATCGTGGGCGAGGTTGCCGGCCTGTTCGGACAACGCGAGATCGACGTCTACGTCTCGACGCATCGCTCGCACCTCATGGTTGCCGAGCCGACGCAGCCGGTGTCGCTCGTCGTCGGCGATGCGATCGCAAACGGCGATCCCGGCGAGCTGCGATTCGCCGCCGGCGGCGCGATCGGGCTCGCACACATGTCGCTCGCGATTCCCGCGCGCCTCCCGCCCGACGAGCTCGGCCTGCTCGTGCTCGCGATGCTGCGATTGTTCCGGACCGACGCGAGGATCTCGGGCGTCGACATCGAGCAACTCGAGGCTCAGCTCGCGAAGCTGCGACGCGCCGTCCCCGCGTCATTGCTCGAAGAGGCGCGACCGCACGTGCTCGAGGCGGACGACATCAACCTTCATGCGTTCGTCCGCGACCTCAAGATCGCCGGTCTGCGCGCCGGCTGGGCCGCATCGGGAAGTCTCGTGCCCGGCCTACGCATCCTCGCAGCGTCGCTCGGAACCGACCCGGTGCACGTGCTCGGCGATCCGATCGTGCGGAGCCTCGTGTCGTTCGCGTTGTCTGAAGTCTAGTTACCGGCGTGGCCGACCATGATACCGTTGGTCGGAGCGATCGCGGATCGGAGGAGATGACGTGAAGCGGATGCCAACGGGTGGCAGCACGTTGCAGGTGACCATCGAGACCAAGTCCGATGGCAGCACGTACGTCGCGTTTTCCGGCGCGATCGACGAGAACTCCGATTTTCGGCAGGTCTTCGATCGCGTGAGCAGTGACGCGGTCTTCAACATGCGCGCGATCGACCGCGTCAACTCGATGGGCGTCCACAGCTGGGTCCCGCACGTGAAGCGGTTCTCCTCGGAGCACAAGCTAGTCATCGAGGACATCTCGTATCCACTCGTCCAGAATGCCAATTCCGTCGCGAGGCTCTTCGGATCCGCACAAGTCCACTCCTGCATGGCGCCGTACTACTGCGCGACGTGTCGAGACAACACGACGGTGCCCGTCACGTACGACGAGGTGGTCGGCGCCGGAATGAAGCCGCCGCCCAAGCAATGCGCGAAGTGCAACTCGGTGATGGAGTTTGACGAGCTGGACGGGTACTTCGAATTTTTCAGGGCACGGTGACCGTACGCAGCGTGGCCATCCTCGACGTGACCCCGACGGGGACGCGCCGGCTACTCGAAACGGTCCAGGCGGCAAACATGGCCGCCGAAAGTGTCGACTCGCTCGACGCGTTCACGGCAGAGCTGGCGTCTCGGCGGGTGCGCGTCGGCGTGATCGCGTTCGAGGCCCTGTGGCCCGATCCGCAGAAGAGCCTGCGCACTCTGCGCGAGCAGGCGCCGACCGCGAGGCTGGTCGTCGCGTACACCGAAGGTAGTCAGCGGCTGCGCCTCGGTCAGCGGCTGTGGTCCGTCGGATTGTGTGACTACTTCGTGTCGCGGTCGTCGCCGCCGCACGAGCTCGCACCGGTGCTGCGCCAGGCGTATGCCGACGCGCTGATCGAAGGCTCGGTCGACATCACCGGCGGCGAGGACAATCCGGCGATGGGACGGCTGTTCAGCCGCATCCGGTTCCTGCACAACCTCAACGCGGCGCTCACGAACCAGCGGCGCATCGACGGGCTCGTTCGCGAGCTTCAGATGAAGCTGCCGCAGTTCCTCGACTACGCGGTGCTCGAGGTGCTGATCACGAGCCACGAGGCTCCCCAGCTGTTCGTGTCTCAGAACCGCGCGATGGAGCACGAGGTCGTGTGGAACCTCGCGACCGAGATCTGCGCATCGGTCGCGCCGTTCAACGAGACCGCGCTGACTCCAGAAGATCTGACGTTCGTCGAGGGCACGCCGCTGTCGCGGACCGACGAGCCCGATCGGGGCCTGCCGCAAGACAAGTCGACGGTCACGATCCCGATGGTGTTTTGCGGCGAGCTCGTCGGCGCGATCGGCATCGCGTCGGCATCCGAGATCAGCGTCGAGCACCGCGCGATCTTGCAGCTCGTCGCGTACCAGCTCGCGTCGTCGATCCGCAACGCGCAGGCGCTCGAGGCGGCCGAGAGCGACTCGCTGGTCGACGAGCTCACCGGCGCCTCGAACCGCCGCTATCTCAAGCGCGCGCTGTCCGCCGAGTGGCGGCGCGCGGAGCGCTATCGCAGCCCGCTCAGCTTCGCGATGATCGACATCGATCATTTCAAGCGCATCAACGACACGTACGGCCACCTCGTGGGCGACATCGTGCTGCATTCGGTCGCGGCGCTGCTGCGCGAGCAGCTGCGCGATACCGATCACCTGATTCGCTACGGCGGCGAAGAGTTTTTGCTGCTGTTGCCGGAGACCAGCCTTCGCGACGCGACGCTCGTGCTCGAGCGGATCCGGCTCATGCTGACGCGCACGCCGGTCTACGACAACGAACGCACCGGCGCCATCCAGATCACGATCTCGGCCGGCGTGGCCGGTTTTCCAACGTGTGCGGCCAGCTCCGGCGAGGAGCTGGTGTCGATGGCCGACGACGCGCTCCTCGTCGCCAAGCAAAGCGGCCGCGATCGCGTCTGCCTCGCGTCGGGCCAGAGCTTCGACAGTCTCGGCCTCGAGCAAGATCCACCGAGCGCGGAGAAGCGCCGCCACGTGCGAATTCGCTCGCAGCTGCCGGTCCGGTTCGTGGAGCTTCCCGACTTCGAGGCGAAGGTGCTGGCGATGTCGGCGACCGACGTCAGCACCGGCGGCATCGCGGTGGCCGGCCCGCGCGAGTCGCTGAAGCGCAACGCGTACGCGCTCGTCTATCTCGGCGACGAGCAGAAGCCGCGGCTGACGCAAGTCAAATGGACGCGCGACGAGTCGGGCATGGAGCGCGCCGCCGGGCTCCAGTTCCTCGGCGCGCACGAGTTCACGCCACTCGCTGCGGGCCAGCAGCCGGTGCCGCGGCGCCGCGCGCTCGTGATCGCGCAGGATCCCGAGACGCGCGCGACGATCGAGCGCGTCATGACGGCCGCGCGCTACGACGTCAACATCCTGATGCGCGCCGACGAGGTCAAGACGGAAGAGCTCGAGAGCTGCTCGCTCCTGGTGGTCGGCGCGTCGGCGCTGCGCGGCGATCTCGGGCACCGGCTCCAGGAGCTGCGCAGCCGCGGCCACGGCCTCCAGATCGCGCTCATCAACGAGTCAACCGATCGCCGCTCCGCGCTCGACACGATCCGTTCGCAGCAGGCCGATCACCTGCTGACCGGTGGCTCCTCGGACGACACGCTGTTCGCCACCATGAGCAAGCTGCTCCTGCAGGAGTACTTCGGCGTGAAGAAGTACCTGTTCTGGGGCGCCGAGACGCGCACGTGGAGCCTGACGAGCTCGAGCGAGAAGACGATGGTGCTCGCCGGCGTGAAAGCCATGGCGAGCGAAGTGCACTGCCACCCGCGCATCGCGGATCTGATGGTCTCGGCCGTCGACGAGATGATCATCAATGCGTTGTATCGGCCGAAGTCCGACGACACGGCGCGCAAGCCGGTGACCGTCGAGTGCGGCTGCGACGGTCGATTCCTCGGCGTCGCCGTGATCGACGAGCACGGCCTGTTTGCCCACGAGGACCTGTTTCACGGCATCGGCAAGGCGCTCGAGCAAGAGCAAGAAGGGCTCGCCGAGGACGCGAACAGCGCGCACCTCGGCTTCCGCATCATGCTCAGCACGCTCAGTCACCTCGTGATCAACGTCGATCCGGGCGCGTGCACCGAGATCATCGGTCTTGTCGATCTTCGCAAGTCGCTTAAAGAATACCGAACGACGATACCGAGTCTCGGTATGTTCACGAATCAGCGCGACAAGTGAGCGCTACGCGCGCTCGATCATCGCGCGCGCGACGAGACCGAAATCGAGCTCGACCTCGGGCTCGATGATCACGTTGTAGCGACCGGGCGCGACTTTCACCGCGACTCCGAGCAGCTGGCCGCGGTGCGCGGCGGGCTGAACCGTCACGGCGTCGGTCTTGGCGGCAGCCGTGAGCTCGCGCGCGGTCGCGCCGGGCGCGGTGATCGGCAGGAGCAGGAGCCACTCGCTCTTCGCTTCGATCATGCCGACCTTGCCCGCGTCCTCGTGGCGAGGCCCGCCCACGTACTGCATGTAGTCTGCGGTCGAGGGCACGACGATCTTCGTTCCGCTCGTGGTGGGACGCTCGGTCGTCGGCCCGCGATAGGAGCCTTCGACGAGCAAGAGGCGCGGGCCGTGGCGGTAAACCTCGAGCACGCCGCTGCTTCCGACCTGCATCACGATCGCCTTGCCCTCGCCGACGTTGACCTGCGCACATGCGGGTACAAAGTTCTCACTCACGCGAACGAGCACGGAATCCGACTCCAGCACGGCTTCGCTCGCGCGAAAGGCATCGCTCGACGAGTCGTCCGGATCGTCGTTGTCGCCGCTCCAGATCGATCCGATGGCGGCGTCGACCGCGATGATCATCGGCATACTGCTGAGACTCTGAACTCGTCCGAGCGCGATCGGATCCGGCATAGCGGATGGATAATAGACGATCCAGGATGGGAATCTAGCGATCGCGCAACCGAGATTCACGGACACACGATTCCGGTCCGGGTATGTTGCGCCATGATCTACGACAACGTCTGCGAGATGATCGGCCGGACGCCGATCGTCCGCATCCAGCGTCTCGCACCTGCCCACGTCACGATGTACGTGAAGGTGGAAATGCGAAACCCGGGCGGGTCGGTGAAGGATCGGCTCGCGATCGCGATCATCGAGGACGCCGAACGACGCGGTGCGCTGAAGCCGGGACAGACCGTCATCGAGGCGACGTCAGGCAACACCGGTATCGCGCTCGCGATGGTGTGCGCCGCACGCGGGTACCCGTTCGTCGCGGTGATGTCGGACTCGTTCTCCGTGGAGCGCCGGCAGATCATGCGCGCCTACGGTGCGAAGGTGATCCTGAGCCCAGCCGCCGATCGCGGGTCGGGCATGGTGCGCAAGGCCGAAGCGCTCGCGGAGAAGCACGGCTGGTTCCTCGCGCGCCAGTTCGAGAATCCGGCGAACCCCGCCTATCACCGCCAGACGACCGCGCCCGAGATCCTGTCGGACTTCGCCGGCAAGCGCCTCGACTACTTCGTGACGGGGTGGGGCACCGGCGGCACGCTCACCGGCACCGGTCAGGTCCTCAAGGCGGCGCGCCCGGACATCACGATCGTCGCGTGCGAGCCGAGCGCCGCGCAGATGCTCGCCGGCAAGGAATGGAAGTCGCACAAGATCCAGGGCTGGACGCCCGACATGATGCCGGCGGTGCTCGACCGCAGCGTGCCGGATCGCGTCGTGCCGATCGAGGACGCCGATGCGGTCGCCACGGCGCGTGCGCTCGCGCACTCGGAGGGCCTGTTCGTCGGCATCTCGTCGGGCGCCACGTTCTCAGGGGCGCGACAGATCGCGGAGACCGCCGCGCCCGGGAGCGTGATCCTCGCGATGCTCCCCGATACCGGCGAGCGCTATCTCTCGACCGAGCTGTTCGCGGGCGTGTCGACCGGCTCCGATCCAGAGTAGGTCGCCCATGTAGGTGTTCGTCATCCCTCTCGACGAAACACGTCTGCCGCGAAACAATTCGTTATCGATCCGGAATAGGGCGGGTTCAGCTCGCCATGATAATCTGCCGTCGATAAGGGCTTGCTCGGCATTGCTGCGTCGTCGTTCGTAACGACGAGCGCTGCAAGGGAGTTTCCAATGAACCGCTTCGCGAAAATCGGTCTCGGTATCCTGCTTCTTGGTGGTGGTTGCAGCGGTGGCCCGGATGATCCCTGCGAAGGTGCCGCATCGGGCACCGTGTGCCGTTACGCCGGCACGGGACAGCAGGGCTACAACGCCGAGAATCCGACCGCGAACCGACTCGATTCGTGGCTCGACTGGCCGATGGACCTGACGTTCGCGTCCGACGGGCGCGCGTACATCGTCGATTTCAACAACCACAAGATCCGTCGCGTCGAGAAGGACGACTCGCTCGACGTCGTGATCGGGACGGACTACGAGGGCGACGGTCCGCCGGAGATGCAGGATCGATTGCCGCTGTGCAACCCGCCGGGCGCGCTCGGCACCACGGTCGCGCTCAACCATCCGACCGACATCGAAGAGGGTCCCGACGGCCTGATGTACCTGGCCGCGTGGCACGACAACAAGATCCGGATCTACGATCCCGCGACCAGCATGGTGTACTCGCTCGCCGGCGACAGCTACGGCTTCACCGGCGATGGCGGCGCTGCCTGCAAGGCGACGTTCAGCCAGCCGAAGGCGGTCACGTTCGACAGCGCCGGCAACCTCTACACCATCGACCAGCGCAACGAGCGGCTGCGCGAGATCTCGCCGGGCACCACGATGTACGCGCCGACGCAGACGATCAGCACGATAGCCGGCGTTGGAACCGAAGGTAACGACGGCGACGGCGGCCCGGCGCTGCAAGCGCAGTTCGGCTTCGATCCCATCGACACGCCGCAGCCGAGCGGTGCGTTCGTGATCGTCGGCTCGACGATGTACATCGCCGACACCAAGAACAACCGGATCCGCCGCGTCGACCTCACGACGGGGATCATCGACTGCATCGCCGGCGAGTCGGCGCAGCCCGGCTATTCGGGTGACGGCGGTCCGGCGATCGACGCGCAGCTCAACTGGCCGCTCGACCTGGCGATGGGGCCCGACGGGCGGCTCTACGAGGTCGAGCGCTACAACAACGTGGTCCGCGCGATCGATCTGAATTC
>Ga0070665_100005750_pt1 | contig 12731 bp, 9 predicted proteins | sample KBSS13metaG_FD_65862 | JGI IMG/M metagenome (GOLD analysis project Ga0070665, IMG submission 65862) | Switchgrass rhizosphere microbial communities from Kellogg Biological Station, Michigan, USA - KBS S1-3 metaG | ecosystem: Host-associated > Plants > Roots > Rhizosphere > Soil ... | reverse complement strand
GATCAGGCGGAAGGTATTCGACTCGCCTACGTCGCCGCGACGCGCGCGCGCGATTTACTCGTCGTGCCGGCTCTTGGAGACGATGAGTGGGACGGCGGATGGTTCGCGCCGTTGAATCGAGCGCTGTACCCGCCGGTGGCATTGCGGCGCGCCGCCGGCAGCGATCCGAGCTGTCCGTCGTTCAAGTCGAAGGATTCAGTCCTGCAGCGCCCGGACGACGAGCCGGCCGGCACCGGGAACGTGTGCCCGGGGAGGCACACATTCGATGGGCGCTACTCGGTGGTCTGGTGGGATCCACGCGCGTTGAAGCTGGACGAGAAAGCGGCGTTCGGCGTGCGACGAGAGGATCTCATCGTCAAGGACGTGCCGAAGCACGTGATCGCCGACGGTCGCGGGCTCTACGACCGGTGGCGTCTCGCCCGCGCCGATGCGCGCGAAGCCGGGGCCGTCCCCTCGACGCGAGTCGAACCCGTACGGGACTGGCTGTCGCGGGACCCGGCGCCCGCCGACCAGAATCCGGAATTGGTGACCGTCGTCGGAACCGGGCGCGGCGGCGAAGAGGCGCGGTCGGGCGGCATCGGCTTCGGCCTGCTGGTGCACGGACTGCTCGCGCAGGCGCCGTTCGGGGCGACACGCGCGGTACTCGATGGACTTGCGGCGGTCGAGGCGCGCGTCCTCGGCCTGGGCGATGTCGAGACGGCGGCGGCGGTGGTCGTGGTCGAGAGGCTGCTCGGGCATGACGTGCTGGTGCGTGCGCGCGCCGCTGACGCGCGCGGCGCGTGCCGCCGGGAAACGCCCGTGACCTTCACGATGCCCGACGGGTCGCTCGTCGAGGGAGTCGTGGACCTGGCGTTTGAGGAAGACGGGGTGTGGACGGTGGTCGACTACAAGACCGATCGTGATATTGCCGCGGTCGGCGAGGATCGATACCGTCGTCAGGTGGCGCTCTATGTCGCCGCGATTGCCCGCGCGACGGGTCAGCGGGCGAACGGAATTCTCATGCGTGTCTGATAAAGGGCGCACGCGGACAATTGCTGGCACAGGATTCGCACTTCCATTCGCAGGAGCGCCGAATGGCCGAGTCATTTCTACAGGAGCAATTGAAACGCATCAGGGAAATGACCGAGCAGATGTCTCGAGTTCGGCTGTTTCCCGAGGTTCAGGAAGTGCGCAATCAGGCGTCTGACGATCGACATGAGACTGCAGACGACAAGCATTCAACACCTCGACGGGCAGCACGTGACGGGCACCGCCGCCGGTAATCGCCGTGTCTACCCACGCCTCATCTTTGGGATTGTCCTCGCCGCATTACTGATTTCGGTAAGCTGCGTCCACCGGGCCCCCGCGAACTTCGACCCGTCGCAACTCTCCAGCCTTTCCTGCCGCCACATCGATCCATCGGACGCTCCTCCGGTCCAGTGGTCCTCGCCAACCGATCACGATGTCAGTTTTCGTCTTTCGAGATGGTGTGCCACGGTCGGTCCGGTGTACTTCAGTGCCAATCCGCGTGTCGCCGACCTCAGCCCGATCGATCGAGTGGCGATCGTTTCGTGGAACATCCATGAGGGACAAGGCCGGGTCGACGAACTGATTCAGCGTCTCCGCCTCGGAGAGTTCACCGCAGGTGAACCGGTGGTCCATTTCGTGTTGTTGCTGCAGGAGGCGATACGGCGCGGCCATGGCATTCCGCCGACCATTCCTCAGGGTTATCCGGCCCCGCGCAGGATCGAGGGGCCCGCGGAGTCGAACGACGTGGACCTGCACCGCCTGGCCGAAAACGGATTGGCGGTGCTCTATGTGCCGTCGATGCGAAACGGGGAGCGCGCCGTCGAAGATCGCGGCAATGCCATCCTCTCGACGCTGCCGTTGAACGATCCAACGCTGGTGGAGTTGCCGGTCGAGCGTCAGCGCCGCGTGGCGATCGTCTCGTCAGTTCAGGGAATCGATCGGGCAGGTCAGCGTTGGCATCTTGGTCTGGTTGACGTGCATCTCGATACAGCGCTCGCGCTGCTCAATGGTGGTCCTTTCGAGGCGAGGCGGCGTCAGGTCGTGGCCCTGCTCGACATGCTGCGGCCCCTCGGCGCACTGAACGGACCGGATCGAACGGCGGTCATCGCGGGCGATTTCAATACCTGGAAAGGGCGCGGAGAGCCGGCCATCATGCTTCTTCGTCAAGAGTACGAGGATGGAGCAGGCGCGATCGAAGCGCCGACGTGGACGGGGCCGCTGGGGTTGCATGCCACACTCGATCAGATCTTCGTGCGCGGGCCCGCGGCACGGAGTCCAGTCGTGCGATTGCCCGGCCGGTTCGGATCCGATCACTACCCGCTGCTGACGATCCTCGAGTTCTGATCGATCGAAGCGATCCTCAGCGGCCGCACGCCGCGTGTCCGACGACGTACCAGAGGACGATCACCGAGAAAGGCACTCCAAGCATCCACGCCACCATGTAACGCATCTTCGTCAACCTCCGCGCGATCTTTCAGCAAGCGCCGGGCCAACGTTTTCGATGCGATGTGGTGTCCTCGAAAGGGCGACCTCGGCTATTCACGATCTGGTTATTGCGCTGCCGACGTCTGACCAAGCACCGACAGCAGGGAGAGAGGATCCACGCGCGCGCCGCTCGCGCGGACGGCCCAGTGGAGATGCGGACCGGTCACACGCCCCGTCGCGCCGACGCGGCCGAGGACCTGGCCGGCGGTCACGCGATCGCCTTCGTGCACGTCGATGGCCGACATGTGCGCGAGCATGGAGAACAGACCCAGCCCGTGATCGATGATCACCGTGTTCCCCGAAAAATAGAGATCGCGAGCCACGGCAACCCGGCCGGCGTTCGGCGCGTGAATCGGCGTGCCGCTGGGGCTCAGGAAATCGGCGCCCCCGTGCGCATTGCGCGGCTTGCCGTTGAAGATGCTGCGCGTCCCGAACGCGCTGTTCGCTTCCTGCGGTACCGGCCGGACGAACGCCGCCGCCCACAAACGCTCGGGAGCGGACGCATTCCACACACTGTTGAGCAACGCGGCCTCGCGATCGATCCGTGCCTGCTCGGACGCGGGCGGCGTCACGAACGCTTCGTTGACCGTGAGTCGGCGCGTGCGAAACACGCGTGATTTGACGACGAGGTCGTATGTCGTCGGCGCGCCCGCGCCGGCCTCCACCGATATCGGATACGTTCCTGGCTTGACGTCGAGGTCGATGCCGACCAGCGCGCGCCAGACTCCATCGCCGTCGGCATACGCCTCGACGTCGCGATTGAAGGCGCGCACACGGACTTTGCCGGACGCCTGCGGGACCGTCATCGAGAGGATCACCAGCTCGCCCGGTTGAACGGATCGCGACCGTGCCGTGATCTGGATGGTTCCCGGGGCCGCGAGCAATGCGACAAGGGCGGCGACGCCGATCCGCATCATGCCGTCCTCCGTGTTCCGGTCGACGTAGTCCCTTTGGAGCCCTTTCCGGCCGTTTTCGAGCCGATCGCGTCGCCGCCTTGCAGGACGCGCTCCAGGATGCTGACGGCATCGGCGAGCGTGTGGCGTTCCGTCGGCGCGAGGCTGGCGAGATCGGCTTCGAGGGCCGCGACGCGTCGGCGGCGGCCGGCGTGCAGGAGCTTCGCGCCCTTCGGCGTGGCGTGCAGCCACACCACGCGGCCATCCTTCGCGTCGGGCTCGCGCCTCACGAGGCCGTCGCGCTCCATGCCGACGATGAGCCGGGTGACGGTGGGGGCGCTGACCTGCTCCGCCTGCGCGAGCGCGCCGAGCGTGATCGGGCGTCCGCCGAACACGAGCACCGAGAGGGCCGAGGCCCGGGCGGCGGTGAGGCCCATCGCCTCGTCTTCGCGGCGCAGGCGGCGGAGCAGCTTGATGGCGGTGGAATGCAGGCGGTCCGCGATGCTCCGGTTGACGTCAGATAGTTGCATATGCTAAATACATGTTTAGCGTCGCTAAATGATAACACGGAGGCAGCCATGACGGGCACGACGACCACGGCGGCGGGCGGATTCGGCGTGACGCGGATCGGACAAATCGCAATGACCGTCGGCGACCTGCCGCGGGCGGTCGCCTTCTACCGCGACGTGCTCGGCATGCGCTTCCTCTTCGAGGCGCCGCCGTCGATGGCCTTCTTCGACTGCGGCGGGGTGCGGCTGATGCTGACGCTGCCCGAGCAGGCCGGCCCGGTCGCGGGGCTGCAGTTCAACTCGATCCTCTATTACGCGGTCGACGACATCCAGGGTGCGGCGGCGACGCTCGAGGCGCGCGGCGTACGGTTCGACCAGCCGCCGCACGTCGTCGCGCGGCTGCCGCACGCGGATCTGTGGATGGCGTTCCTCCGCGACGCGGACGGCCACATGCTGGCGATCATGAGCGAGGTCGCGCGTCAGGCCAACTGACGATGCGTCTCGGCTGAATCGGTACCGACGTGGCGCAGGGCTTCAGCCCTGCGAGGCGCGTGATTCGCAGCGCTCAAGCGCTGAGCCACTAAGGATCCGCGGTCATCATTCTGCGGACGCGCCTGCTAGAGCGCCAGATCCCACGTTTCGGCGATGAGGTGCTTCCGGCCGAAGCTGTCGTGCGGCTTTTTCTGAACACAGCGGAAGCCGGCCTGCTGGTAGAGCCGGCGCGCGGCGTCCAGGTCGCTCTGGGTCCAGAGGGTCAGCTTGCGGTAGCCGGCCTGGCGGGCGAAGCGAATGCACTCCTCGATGAGGCGTCGGCCGATGCCGAGGCCTCTCGCAGACGGTTCCACCAGCAGCAGGCGCAGCTTCGCGACGGTCTTCGACTTGCGGACGAGGAACACGGATCCGACGATCGCGCCGTCGCGCTCGGCGATCCAGCAGCGCTCGCCCGACGGATCGAAGTGGTCGAGGAAGTCCGCGCAGATGCGGGCCACGAGGGCCTCGAACTCCTGGTTGTAGCCCCACTCCTGCGCGTAGAGCGCGCCGTGCCGGTGGATGACCCAGCCCATGTCGCCGGGCTGGTGCGCGCGCAGCAGATACGGCGCGGCTCGAGCGCCGTCTTCGCGCGGTTCACCAAGCAGCCGCTCGATCGTGCTCATCGCGTCGACCACCTTGCCGCGATCGCCGGCGCCGACGCGCGCCAGCAGCGTCTCGACTTCGCCCCTGGCGCGCGCTTCGAGCGGTCCGAACGCGGCGCGTCCTTTCCGGGTGAGGTGGAGCAGGCTCTGGCGCGCATCGGCGGGGGACGGGCTCCGGCCGATCAGGCCGCGCGACTCGAACCGCCTCAGGATGCGACTGAGATAACCGGCATCGAGCCCGAGATCGCGGCCGAGCTCCGCCGCCGCCGGCCCGTCCCGATGGGCGAGCTCGTAGAGCACGCGCATCTCGGTGAGCGAGAACGGGCTCTGGAGGTGGCGCTCGCCGAGCACGCCGATTTCCCTGGTGTAGAAGCGGTTGAAGGCCCGCACCGCATCGACGTGCTGTTCCATGATATTGACATTGTCAACCAATTGGTTGACTCAGTCAATATTGGCTGCGCTTGCGGGTCGCGGGCGTGGCGACGTAGCCGGCGCGCGCGCGGACGCGGTCGTCCGACCCCGTCACCCGGACCCGCAGGCTGTGGAACTGGCCGTCGGCGCCGCGGGGCGGCGTGTAGCCGAGCACGTACTGGCTGTTCAGCTCTTCGGCGATCCGCGCCGCGGCTTCGTCGAGCTGCGCGGAGTTCTGCACGATCTCGGTCCGCCCGCCGCTCTCGCCTGTGATCTCGCGAAGCGCCGAGGGATTGACGCGCGTGTTGATCGGCTGACGCTCCGGCGAGTCGATCGCGATCGCGTAGACGAAGGTGTCGCTGCGCCGGAGCGCCGGCCGCACCTCGCGCAGCGTCGCGTTGCTCGCGGTGTCCGCACCGTCGGAGATCACCAGGATCGCCGCGCGCTGCCGCGTCCGTTTTTCGATGATCGGCAGCGCTTCGAGGATCGAGTCGTAGATCGCCGTGCCGCCCGAGGGCCGCAGGCCGGCGAGCGCGTGGCGCACATCCCCCTGTTCGCGCGTCCAGCCGGTCAGCGTATGCGGCCGATGATTGAACGCCATCAGGAAGAACTCGTCGGCCGGATCGAGCAGCTCGAACAGGAACTTGTCCACCGCCGCGCGCGCATCGTCCATCCGCTTGCCGAACATGCTGTCGCTGATGTCGAGCAGCACGCCGAGGCCGATCGGCACGCGCTCGTTCGTGAACTGCGTCACGGTCTGGCGGACGCCGTCCTCGTACACTTCGAACGCCTCGCGGCCGAGGCCGGTGACCGGGTGTCCCTCTTTGTCGATGACGGTCGCCGTGATGCTGGTGATCTCGATGCCTGATTGAAACAGCCGGTTGTCGGTGACGGGCTGTTGCTGCGCAAGAAGACCGGCGGCGGTGAGCGCCGCGATCAGGAAGACGAGAGCGGGCGGCCGGACACGCGCGCGCACAGTCCATGCTAGCGCAGGCGCGTGCGTCCCGCGGGGCGATTTGACACGGCGGCCCGTTTCCGACGATAAATGTGCAGGCATGAACCTGTTCCGCTGTTGTGGGTGCTCGTGTTGTTCGGCCGAAGACTTCTTCGGCCTGCCCCGTGCTGCGTCAACCGAGATCGTGCCCGAGTAAGAACCGGATTTTCAGGCACGGGATCAGTTCAGCTCGATAGCAGGCCCGAGAGGTTCATGCCTTTCGGGCTTTTTTGCGTTTGAGGGAGTCTGCATGACCACGAAGCTCTACGCGCTCCTCGCCGTGATCGTCGCCCTGATCGGGTTCGCGCCGCCGGCTGCCGCGCAGCCAATCAGCGGGTTGTGGGACGCCTCGGTCCTCGTCAACAACGGCGCCCTCGAGATTCCGTTCCGCTTCGAGCTGTCGGGTTCCGGCGCGAACGTCAAAGGCTCCTTCTTCAACGGCGACGACAAGACGACGTCCACGAGCGGATCGCTCCAGAACGGCAAGTTGTCCCTGAGTTTCGACGAACTGGGGACGAAGCTCGAGGCGACGCTCAAGGACGGGCGCCTCGAGGGCGAGTACTCGCGCGGTACGCGCGGCGCGCCGTACCCCTTCACGGCGAAGCGGTACACGCCGGCGGCCGCGGGTGCAGCCAACATTCCGTCGATTGCGGGATTGTGGAACGTGCAGGTGGGGAAGAGCTCCAAGGGAGAAGCCGCCTGGCAACTCATCGTTCGCCAGTCGGGCGCCGAGGCTTCCGCGGTGATCCTGCGCATCGACGGCGACACCGGCACCCTGACCGGCACGTATCGCGACGGAAAGTTCGCGCTGAGTCATTTTTCCGGCGCCCGCCCGCTCCGCCTCGAGCTGACGCCGTCGGCCGACGGCACGCTCGCCGTCGTGCAGAACACGGATAAGCCGCTGACGGCGATTCGCGCCGAACAAGCGACCGCGAAGGGATTGCCGCAGCCGAGCGATCCCACGCGCTTTACGAGCGTCAAGGATCCGAGCGAACCCTTCCGGTTCAACTTCCCCGATCTCGACGGCAAGATGGTGTCGAACACCGATCCCCGCTTTCAGGGCAAGGTCGTGATCGTCGCGATTGGCGGCAGCTGGTGCCCGAACTGCCACGACGAAACACCGTTCCTCGTCGAGCTGTACAAGAAGTACAAGAAGCAGGGGCTCGAGATCGTCGAGCTCTCGTTCGAGGAAGAAGCGCAGATCAAGAATCCCGTCCGCGTGAAGGCGTTCAACAAGCGCTACGGCGTCGACTACACCGTGCTGATTCCGGGCGAACCGAAGGAACTGAACGACAAGGTGCCGCAGGGGCTCAACCTCAACTCCTTCCCGACGACGTTCTTTCTCGGCCGTGACGGGAAAGTCAGGAGCGCTCACGCCGGCTTTGCTGGAAAGGCGAGCGGCAAGTTCCACACGGACATGAAGGAAGACATCACGGCGCTCGTCGAGCGGCTGCTCGCCGAAAAGCCCGCGCCGACGACCGCGTCGAAGTAGGCCGCGGCCTCCGCCGCGCGACGCGGACATGGTGATCGATCCCGGCACGGCGATCGGCGCGGTCCACCTCACGATTTCGGACCTGCGCCGATCGGTTCGCTTCTACGAAACGCATCTCGGTTTCACCGTCCATCGCCGCGACGATCGGAGCGCCTGGCTGGGTGCCGGCGCGGCCGATCTCCTGATCCTCACGCAGTGCGAGACCGCGCCGCGTGTGCGCGGCACCACCGGTCTCTATCACTTCGCGATCCTCGTCCCGTCCCGCGCCGATCTGGCGCGATCGCTCAGGCGTCTGGTCGCCACCGACACGATCATGCAGGGCGCGGCTGATCATGGTGTCAGCGAAGCGCTGTACCTGGCGGACGAAGACGGGATCGGCATCGAGATCTATCGCGATCGTCCGCGCGACCAGTGGCCGATGGCTGGCGGACGCCTGAGCATGGGCGCCGATCCGCTCGATCTCGAGACATTGCTCGACGAAGCGGGCAGGGCCGATAGTGCGGCAGGATTGCCGTCGGGTACGGTCATCGGGCACGTGCACCTGCACGTGTCGACCCTGGACGAGGCGCAGAAGTTCTACGTCGATCTGATGGGATTCGAGCTCACGCAACGCTACGGACCGAGTGCGCTGTTCGTGGCGGCTGGCGGCTATCACCATCACATCGGCTTGAACACATGGGCCGGCGTGGGCGCGCCTCCGCCGCCGCCCGGCGCGATCGGTCTCAAACATTTCGAGGTGACGCTGCCCGGCAGCGCCGCGCGGGAGGCCGTCGTGAGTCGGTTGAGCGCGGCCGGCGTCGTTCCGGAACCCGTTGACGGCGGCTTGCTGATTCGCGATCCGGCCAGGAACGCGATCCTTTTGACGACGCTCGGCTAAAGCCTTCGCGCTCCGTTCAACGCTCGGGTAAAGCGCTACGCGCCAACGCTCGGCTAAAGCCTTCGCGCTACATGCCCCACGCTCCGGCTGAAGCCTTGGCCCCACATGCCCACGCTCGGCTGAAGCCTTCGCGCTACATGCCCCACGCTCGGCCCAAAGCCTCCGCGCTACGTTCAACGCTCGGCTAAAGCCTTCGCGCTACATGCCCCACGCTCGGCTAAACGCCTTCGCGCTACGTTATCGCGCGGTCGGCTAAAGCCTTCGCGCCACACGCTCAGTTTGTGTTGGAGCGCGAAGGCTTTAGCCGAGCGATCTGTGGCGCCGTTCAGTCCTTACAAACGCTTACAAATACCGACGACAAAATGCAACGAATCCACGCCACCCGCCCTATACTCTTGGTGGGGAAACGCATGAAAAAACTGGTGGTTGCGGCCGTCGTCGCCACGCTGTCCGCAACAGCTTCCTTCGCGCAGCCGACCGCAAAGACCGCCGCCGCGAAACCGCCCTCCGTCGCGCCGAAGATGGCCGCATCTCATGCGCCCACCGGGATGCCGATCGACGCGCAGAACAAACTCGTCGCCCAGAACTGCGCCTCGTGTCACAGCGAGAAGATGAAGGCCGGCGAGCTCGTCCTTGCAGGCTTCGATGCCGCGAAAGTTTCCGATCGTCCCGACGTCACCGAGAAAATGATCCGCAAGCTGAAGGCCGGCATGATGCCGCCGCCAGGCGCGCGGCGTCCCGACGCGGCCACGATCAAGACGTTCGTCGAGACGCTCGAAGCGAAGATGGACGCGGCGGCCGTGATCAACCCGAACCCGGGCTGGCGGCCGTTTCAACGACTGAACCGCGCCGAGTATCAGAAGGCCGTCAAGGATCTGCTCGGCATCGACGTGGACGTCAACGCGTTCCTCCCGCCGGACACGATCAGCAAGGGCTTCGACAACGTCGCCGACGTCCAGGCGTTCTCGCCGACGCTGATGGAAAGCTACCTGCGCGCGGCGAGCTCGATCAGCCGCCTCGCTGTCGGCGACCGCGGCGCGAGCGCCACGTCGGTCACCTACAAGATCGGCCGCACGCTGTCGCAGATGCGGCACGTCGACGGCGCGCCGATGGGCACGCGCGGCGGCGTTTCGGTCGTCCACACGTTCCCCGCCGACGGCGACTATTCAATCAAGGTCTCGCTCCACAACGAGCCGCTCGGCGGCATCTACGGCCGCACGACGATGGCGACAATGGACATCAAGGAGCAGATCGAGGTGTCGATCAACGGCGAGCGCGCCGCGCTCCTCGACCTGAACGTCCGGATGAGCGAGACCGATCCGAAGAACAGCCTCGAGATCAAGACGCCTCCGATTCACATCGCCGCGGGTCCGCAGCGCGTGTCCGCGGCGTTCATCCAGCGCTTCGACGGCCCGCTCGACGATCTGCTGGTGCCGCTCGAGAACACGCTGGCCGACGTGAACATCAGCTTCGGCGTCACCGCGCTGCCGCACATGCGCGACATGACGATTCTCGGACCGTCGGCGGTCACCGGCGTCTCCGACACGATCAGCCGCCGCATGGTGTTCACCTGCCGGCCGACGAACGCGAAGGAAGAAGAGACCTGCGCGGCGGAGATCGTCAAGGGACTGACCGGGCGCGCGTACCGCGGCGAGGCGACGCCCGACGACGTGCAGGACGCAATGACGTTCTACGAGAAGGGGCGGAAGACCGGCGATTTCGAGGCCGGCATTCGCATGGCGCTCCAGTCGGTCCTGATGAGCCCGCGCTTCCTGTTCCGTCTCGAACAGGCTCCCGCCGCCGTGCGAGCGGTCAACGCGTCGTCAACGTATCGCCTCAACGATCAGGATCTCGCCTCGAGGCTGTCGTTCTTCCTCTGGGGCACCTCGCCAGACGCGGATCTCTTGAAGGCGGCGAGCGGCGGATCGCTGCGCACGTCGGCCGGACTCGAGAAGCAAGTGCGGCGCATGCTGGCGGATCGCCGCGCCGACGCGCTGTCGACACGCTTCGCCGGACAGTGGCTGCGCCTGCAGGATCTGGAAAAGATTCACCCCGACTACCTGCTGTTCCCCCAGTACGACGACACGCTCGCGCAGTCGATGGAGCGCGAGACCGAGCTGTTCTTCGACAGCATCGTGCGCGAGGATCGCCCGGTGCTCGACCTGCTGACGGCCGACTACAGCTTCGTCAACGAGCGGCTCGCCAAGCACTACGGCATCGCCAACGTCACGGGCAACGAGTTCAAGCGCGTGCAGCTGCCGGAGTACCGGCGCGGCCTGCTCGGCCAGGGCAGCATCCTGACGCTCACGTCGTACGCCGATCGCACGTCGCCGGTGCAGCGCGGGAAGTGGATCCTGGAAGTGATGTTCGGCGCGCCGCCGCCGCCGCCGCCGCCGAACGTGCCGCTGCTCGAGGATACCAAGGCGATCATCGGCGGCAAGAACCTGAGCACGCGCGAGCGGATGGAAGAGCACCGGAAGAATCCCGCCTGCACGTCGTGCCACAAGGTCATCGACCCGCTGGGCCTGACGCTCGAGAACTTCGACGCGACCGGAGTCTGGCGCATCAAGGACAACGAAGTGCCGGTGGACTCGGTCGGCGATCTCTACGACGGCACCAAGATGAGCGGCCCCGCCGGGCTCCGCGAGGGGATGCTGAAGCACAGCGACATCTTCCTCGAGACCTTCACCGAGAACCTGATGACGTACGCGCTCGGGCGCCGCGTGGAGTACTCGGACATGCCGGCGATTCGCGCGATTCTCCGCGACGCGGGCAGGAACAACAACCGCCTGTCCTCCTTCGTCCTCGGCGTCGTCAACAGCAGCGCGTTTCGAATGGCCAGACCCGACAACCATCTCTTGACCACCGACGCCAGCGAGCCGAAGCGGTCAACGTCCGGTCCACAACGGTAGAGGAGAGCGAATGTTCATCACCAACAAGCACATGTCCCGACGCACGGTGCTGAAGGGCATGGGTGTCACCGTGGCGCTGCCGCTGCTCGAGGCGATGGTGCCGGCGCGGACGTTCGCGCAAACTGCCGCGACGGGGAAGAAGCTGCGCTTCGTGGCGATCGAGATGGTGCACGGCACCGCCGGCAGCGCACCGATTGGCGCGCAGAAGCACTTGTGGTCGCCGGCGGCCACTGGGAATGCTTTTGACCTGAGCCCGAGCGTGCTCAGCCCGCTCGAACCGTTCCGCGACTACCTCACGATCGTGAGCAACACCGATGTGCGCAATGCCGAAGCGTTCACCGCGCCCGAAATCGGCGGCGATCACTTCCGCTCGAGCGCGGTCTTCCTGACGCAATCGCACTGCAAGCAGACGCAGGGGTCGGATCTCCACGCCGGCATCTCCATCGATCAGATCTTCGCCAGGCAGCACGGACAGGACACGCCGATCCCGTCGATGCAGCTGTGCATCGAGAACGTCGATCAGTCGGGCGGCTGCTCTTACGGTTACTCCTGCGCGTACACCGATTCCATCAGCTGGGCGGCACCGGATCAGCCTTTGCCGATGATCCGCGATCCGCGCGTCGTCTTCGACCAGCTGTTCGGCGTCGGCGCCACGCCCGCCGATCGCAAGGAGCGCCGCGCGGAAGATCGCAGCATCCTCGACTGGCTGGGCAGCTCAATCGGCCGCATGCAGAAGGACCTCGGCACCGCGGACCGCGCGCGGCTGAACGACTATCTCGACGACGTGCGCGAAATCGAGCGGCGCATCCAGAAGATCGAGGCGCACAACAGCAGCGGCGAGGAGCGCGAGCTGCCGGGGGCGCCGGTGGGCGTGCCGGACTCGTTCTCGGAACACGTGAAGCTGATGTTCGATCTGCAGGCACTCGCCTTCGCTTCCGACATCACGCGGGTGTTCGCGTTCAAGCTCGGACGCGATGCCTCGAACCGCGCGTTCCCGGAGAGCGGCTTCAAGGGAGC
>Ga0070665_100005747_pt1 | contig 12734 bp, 9 predicted proteins | sample KBSS13metaG_FD_65862 | JGI IMG/M metagenome (GOLD analysis project Ga0070665, IMG submission 65862) | Switchgrass rhizosphere microbial communities from Kellogg Biological Station, Michigan, USA - KBS S1-3 metaG | ecosystem: Host-associated > Plants > Roots > Rhizosphere > Soil ... | reverse complement strand
GCCGACACCCGCCTCGTCAACGTGCACGTGCAACGGCTGCGGGCGAAGATTGAGGCGGACCCGGAACGTCCGGAGATCATCTTGACTGTTCGCGGCGTGGGCTATAAGGCCGGAACCAGCTAAAATCGGCATACCTCATGCCGATCATCGATCTGTCCACCGACCAGGAACCGGTCCGCGCCGAAGCGCTCCGGTCGATGGCTCGTGGGTTCGGCCGAAGGATCGCCGCGTTCGCCGCGATCGGCCACCGGCGCTGGCGGCGGTCGCTTCAACTGCGGATTGTTGCCTACACCCTGATCGCATCGTCGATCCTGGTTTCGATCTTCGGCGTCGTGGTGGCGACCCGGATCCAGGACGGCCTGCTGCAATCTCGCATCGAGGCCTCGATCAGCCAGCTCAACAACGGCCACTCCTACGTCGAAGATCAGCTGGGCGCCTTCAACCGGGCCGATGACTACGACCTCCCGCGGTCGATGCAAGCGGTCGCGGAGAACCTGGCCCAGCTATACGGCTCGGGTGGCGAGTCGGGCGTGGTGATCCTCGGTGGTGGCGCGCTGCGTGGTCTCGGGCCGGCCACGGCCGGTCTCGGCGGCAGCCAGCAGCTGATCTCGGATGAACTGGAGGCGCGGGTCCTGGACAACCAGATCGCGCACCAGTTCGTGACGTTGCCGCCAACCACCGACCCGCAGGGCAATCGGATCGCGGCACGCCCCGGCATGGTGGTCGGCATACCGGTGACCGTCGCGGTCGGCACCTTCGAGCTCTACTACGTGCTGCCGATCGATCACGAGGCGGCCAGTGCCGACCTGGTCCGGAACACCGTGATCATCACCGGTATCGCGCTGGTCGTGCTCCTCGCCGTGATGGCCGGATTGATCACCCGCCTGGTGGTAAACCCGGTGCGGGACGCGGCGCGGACCGCTCAGCGGCTCTCGGCCGGCCTCCTGGACCAGCGCATGGCGGTCCGGGGCGAGGACGACCTGGCGATGCTGGCGGCCAGTTTCAACCAGATGGCAGTAAACCTGCAGCGGCAGATCGTCCGGTTGGAGGACATGTCCCGCCTGCAGCGGCGGTTCACCTCCGACGTCTCGCACGAGCTGCGAACGCCTCTGACGACCGTACGGATGGCGGCCGACCTGCTCTACACCAGCCGTGACGACCTCGACCCGTTGATGTCCCGAAGCGCCGAACTGCTCAACGCGGAGCTGGACCGGTTCGAGGAATTGCTGACCGACCTCCTCGAGATCAGCCGCTTCGACGCCGGCTTCGCGGCGCTCGACGCCGAGCCCACCGATCTGGTCGCGGTCCTGGACCGCGTGGTGGATCGCCTGGCCAGCGTGGCCGAGCGCGCCGAGATTTCGGTCCGGCTGATCGCCCCCGACCACCCGGTGATCGCCGAGGTGGATCCGCGCCGGGTCGAGCGGGTGCTCCGCAACCTGGTCGGCAACGCCATCGAGCACGGCGAGGGCCAGCCGGTCGTGGTCACCCTCTATTCCGACGAGAGCGCCGCCGCGGTGACCGTCCGAGATTTCGGCGTCGGGCTCAAGCCGGGCGAAGAGAAGCTGGTCTTCAATCGGTTCTGGCGCGCCGACCCGTCACGCGCCCGGCAGACCGGGGGCACCGGCCTCGGCCTGTCGATCAGTCTGGAAGACGCCCGGCTGCACGGCGGCTGGCTCGAGGCGTGGGGCGAGCCAGGCCGGGGCGCGCAGTTCCGTCTGGTGTTGCCGTTGCGCGCCGGCGGTCGCCTGAACAGTGCGCCGCTGCCGCTGGTGCCGGAGAGCAACGAGCTTCCGATGGCTACGACCGATGTCGTCCTCCGGCGCGCCGAGCCAGCAGATTCGGAGACGCCGGCCCACGACGTCGGCGGCCTCGCCGACGGCGACCAGATCAACAGCAACGGTCACCCTGGTGACAACGTCCGTCCCGCAGCTACCTCTAAGGCCGCTGGCAGCGACCCGCAAAGCGGTAGTGGCCAGCCAACGGTGGACGCCGACGAGTCCTCGTCGGAGGCGGCCCATGCCTAACATCAGCCGTCGTCTGCCGCTGCTCGCCGTGATCATAATCGTGGCCACCGCGTTGATCGCGGGATGCGGTGTGCCGTGGTCCAGCGGCGTCATCACGGACCGGTCCGCGGACAAGGGCGGCGCCGGCAAGGGCGCCACCATCAAGGAGCTGGCTCCCGGCCCGGACGGCGTCAGCACTCCGGAAGCGTTCGTCAACGGCTACCTGCAAGCCCTGGCCGGGCGCTCAGACTCGGACCAGAAGAGCCTGTACAACGCGGCCGCCGCGTTCATGAGTGATCCGACCGCGAGCACCTGGACGCCGGACAAGACGATCACCGTTATCCGCCCTCTCGGAACGGCGAACATTTCGTCGTACCTCACCGGTGGCTACAAGTACTCCCGCCAATATCAGGTGCTGGGGATCTTCTCGCCGGGCGACGGCACGCTCCGGCCCGCGACCAGCCGATCAGTTACCACGCTCGACTTCTACATAGGGCCGGTGCTCGACGCGACCAATCCGCAGCGGCTGCAGTTCGTCGGGGAAATGCCCAAGGGGCTGTACCTGTCCGAGCAGGGACTGACCGACTACTACCGGCAACAGCCGGTGTATTTCTGGGATGCGAGCAAGGAGGTGCTGATCGCCGAGCCCCGGTACGCCCCACTCACCGTGACCCGCTTGCAGCGCCTAACCATGATCGTGAACTGGGTGCTCGCTGGGCCCTCGGATGCGCTGGGCACCGCAGCCACCCACATCGTCAACGCCACACTCCTGGACCCGGTGGTCAGCGAGGTTGACGGCAAGGTCGTGGTCGACCTGGCCCAGACCCGCAACTTTGAGGCGACTGACGGTCTCAAGCTCACCGACGAGCTTCGTTGGTCCCTGAACAGCCCCGACTTCGGCTCATTGCCGGTGGTGGCGCTGCAGGTGGAGCGGCAGAACCAGCCGGCGCTGGAGCGGACCATAACGGACCCGTCGAACCCGATCTCGCATTACAACGAGCCCAGCGAGTTCGCCATCGGCGACGGCAAGGTCCGGGCGCTCGACGGTGCCGAATTGCCACCGTTGTTGCGTGACCTTCCGCCGAACTCAGCCAACTCCAACGTCGTCTCCGCCGCCGTCAGCACGGATACCAGTCCGGGCAGCGCAGCGGTCGCGCTGGTGCGCCACATTGACGGCGAAGATCAGTTGTTCGTTCGCAGCGGCAACGGGGGTTCCTTCAAGAAGATGCTTACCGCTTCGTCGATGAGCCGGCCGACCATGATTGCCAAGCCCCGCGTCACCGTCGCGGTGGTTGCCGACGGCAGTCTCAAGCTCGTCGATGTCGTCAGTGGCAAGAGTCGGACCGTCGCGGTGGCCAATTCCGGGAAGCTGACTGATGTGTCGGTGGCACCAGACGACCGGCGGCTGGCGCTCGTCAACTCGAAGGGTCAATTGTTCACCTCGACGCTCATCTGGCAGACCGGCCCGGATCTCGCGACCCCGGCGTGGCCGGCCTGGCCAGACGTCTCCAAGGTCACATCGGTGGCCTGGGCTGGGCAGAACGAGTTGGTGGTGTCCGGTTACCGGAACGTCACCAATGACTACGCGGTCGTCAAGGTCAACGCCGATGGCACCTCGGACAAGGTCAACCCGGACGGCACATCCGGCGAAGAACTGCAGGTCAGCAGGTCACCAATCAATCATGTCGAGGCCTACCCATATAATCCCATCGATTCCTTGTCGAAGAACGCTGTCATGTATGTGACGAGCGACGGTGCACGTCGGATCAGCCCGTTCGACTCCGAGTCCCAGGCGGTGTCCTGGGGCAACGGCTCCAACAGCAGCTGGGGCACGCCGACCTCACCGTTCTTCGCCGACTGACTGGCGGGCGCGCCCGCCGATGCCCGTGTCGATGGTGGTGTCGTGCTCTTTTTCGCGTTGGTCGATCTGGTCTTTCCGGCTGACTGTGCCGGCTGCGACAGGCCCGGCGAGGGCCTGATCTGCGCGCGGTGCCGGGCCGTGCTTGCCGAGCTGCGACCGGTGGCGGCCCGCCCCACGCCGGCACCGCCGGGCTTGCCCGGTTGCGTAGCGGTCGGCAGCTACGACGGCGCTCTGCGCGACTGGCTGCTGGCCTATAAGGAACGCGGTGCCCATCGGCTGGCGGTGCCGCTGGGCGCGGCGCTAGCGCGGGCCGTGACCGCCGCGGTGGGCGATCCGAGACAGCCGGTCGCACTGGTCGCCATTCCCTCCACATTCGCCGCCGCTCGGCAACGGCACGGGGATCACATGGCCCGGATGACCCGACACGCAGTACGCCAGATCCGCGCCACCGGCCGCCCGGCCGTGTTGGTCCCGGCGCTGCGGGCCTGCCCCAAGGCCGACTCGAGCCATCTGGACGCGGCCGCCCGGGCGCGCGCCGCCGCGTCGGCGTTCCGAGTGCGGTCCAGGTCGGCGGGCCGGCTGGCGACGGTCCAGCGAGCGGGTGCGGCGGTGGTTCTCGTCGACGACATCGTCACTACCGGAGCCACCCTGGCGGCGGCGGCGGACGTGCTGGCGCGGGCGGGCGTACGCGTCTGTGCGGCGGCCACGATCGCCGCCACGGTGCGGCGTTCCGTAGGCACATCCCATTTGTTGAGAGTGTCGGAGAGCGCCCGTTAGAGGGAGATTCGCCCGGTACGGGTCCTACCGCTCCAGGTGGGCAAATCTCACCATGACGTTCTTCTGAACGAGGGGTGACGGGCGCCTTGACACGGTCTAGCGTCAAAAAGCATCACCACATATCGCCACCGACCCGGCGGCCAAGGCGGTCCCGCACTCAGGTGCCGGACGCGAGCGGCGGAGACGCCGGCTCGGTCGTTCTACCGAAGGGGGGAATCGCCCGAAGATCGGTCGCAGCCACCAGGCTCGAAGCCCGCCGCGAGGCATGGCCGACCGATTCCGCGTTTGATCCAAACGACCATCGAGCATGTCATTAACTGAGAACTGACGCGCTGATGGGGTCGGCGCCCAGAGAAACCTCAACTGGGGGAGGTCAGGAGTGGAAATCGTCGTCAAGGGCCGCAACGTCGAAGTGCCGGATCACTACCGGCAGCACGTTTCGGAGAAGTTGCAGAAGGTCGAACGATACGACGACAAGATCATTCGGGTGGACGTGGAACTGTTCCACGAGAAGAACCCGCGACAATCCGAACGCTGCCAGCGCGTCGAGATTACCTGCGTGTCCCGGGGACCGCTGGTGCGCGCGGAGGCCTGCTCCGGTGATTTCTACAGCGCGCTCGATGCCGCGATCACGAAGCTTGACGCCCGGTTGCGGCGCAGCGCCGATCGACGCCGGGTGCACCGCGGCCGCCGCGCGCCGATGTCGGTGTCGGCAGCCACGTCCGGGCTCGCCGTCGCATCCGAGGAAACGGTGGACGAGACCCTTGCCGCGGGCCGGCGCGAACTGGTTGACGCGTTCGCCGGCACCGCCGCCATTAACGGCTTCGACGGCCGCCGAGTCGGCAACACCAGCAATGGAAGCGCGCCCGCGCTCTCCGAAGAAGACGACGACCAGCCGTGGCACGTCGTCCGGATGAAGGAGCATCCGACCGAAGCGATGACCGTCGAGGACGCGCTGTTCCAGATGGAGCTGGTCGGGCACGACTTCTACCTGTTCATGGACAAGGATTCCGGTCGGCCCAGCGTCGTCTATCGCCGGCACGCCTACGACTACGGTGTCATCACACTCGCGAATGCGGCGTAACCGAAAGCGCCTCATAGCTCACGCATAGTTTCGACTTCCCAGCATTGCTGGTGTTTGCGATGATCTCGGGATGCCGAACAGTGCTGTGGTTTCCGCGCCGGCCGTGCCCCCAGGTTCGGCCGGCGCGAGCCGTGTCTTCAGTCGTTCCGACCTGACCATCCTGGGTTTAGCTGCGCTCGCCTCAGTGCTGGCCGGGGCGGCGCACTACGCGGCTGCGCCGTCGGTGCTCCGGTTCGTCGTTTCGGCGGCCGCGATCGCGCTGCTCGCATCGGTGGTCGGACGTTGCGTCGAGCGACTCGGTGACCGCCTCGGTGCCGGCGCCACCGGAGTGCTGCAGAGCGCTCTGGGCAACCTGCCCGAGCTGTTCATCGCCTTCTTCGCCCTGCGGGCCGGCCTGCTGTCGGTGGTGCAGGCCGCGATCATCGGCTCGATCCTGGCGAACCTGCTGCTGGTGCTCGGTGCGGCGTTCATCGTCGGCGGCCTCAAGCACGGCACTCAGCGGTTCTCGGCCGGGCCGGCGCGTACCAATGTGGTGCTGCTGGCGCTGGCCACGGCGGCGCTGGTGCTGCCCAGTTTCGCCGCGCACACCAACTCGCCGGCCACCCACCACCTCACCGCGCTGTCGGTTGCCGTCGCGATCGTGCTGCTCGCGGTCTTCGCGTTGTCGCTGCCTGCGTCGCTGCGACGGCAGACCGGGTCCGGGTCCGACTCGGACAGCTCGGTCGGCAACGCGGTGCGCGCCATCGGTCACGAGGACTCCACGCATCACCAGGGACACTGGCCGATCTGGCTGGCGGTGGTCCTGCTGGCTGCGTCTGGTGTGATCGCCGGTCTCGTATCCGACTGGTTCGTCGATGCGTTGCAGCCGGCCATGGAGTCGCTGCACATTTCGCAGGCGTTCGCGGGTCTGGTGATCGTCGCCATCGCCGGAAACGCCGTGGAGAACTTCGTCGGCATCCAACTGGCCGCGCGCAACCAGGCGGACTATGCGCTATCGGTGATTGTCAACAGCCCGTTGCAGATCGCGCTGGTGCTGGCGCCGGTCCTGGTGCTGTTGAGCTTCTTCACCGCGACAACGCTGACGCTCGTGTTCTCACCGCTGCTGGTCATCTGTGTCGTGGTGTCGGTCGTCGTCACCGCACTGATCGTCAACGACGGCGAATCGAACTGGCTGGAAGGCGTGATCCTGGTGGCGCTCTACGCCATCATCGCCACGATGTTCTGGTGGGGCTAGCCCGCGCGCCCGGCACCGCCGCGTTTCAGCGTGGATCGTCTGGCAGCAGTGCCCACGCCACGTTGTCGACGCGCCCGGGCCGGTCGGTGCGGGGCAGGCGGGCCCGCTCGAAGCCCTCGCGGGTGAAGCCGGCCTTTTCCATCACCCGTTGCGAGGCGAGATTGTCCGGCGCCGTGCCGGCCACCAAGCGCGCCGCATGCACCTCGGCAAACGCCCAGTCGGTCAGCAAACGCACCGCACGCGGCGCGAAGCCGCGGCCGCGGAACTCCCGGGCCACGTCATAACCGAACATGAACTGCCGGGTGATGCCCTCGCCGTGCAGTGAGATGAGACCGGCGAACGCCATCGTCGCGGCGTCCCGGATCACGAACTGGGCCTCCTGGCCGAGCAGCCATCGATACCCGGCCTCGGCGCAGCGTTTGCGGCACCGTTCGATCGTCGGTGGAGTCAGCGCCACGGTCGTCGCGATCACCTCGGGCAGCTGCGAGATCGCGTACATGTCGTCGGCGTCGCCGTCGCGCAGCGGAGTCAGCGCGACGATCCCGTCGGTCAGCGCGTCGCCGGTCAGATCCGGCAGGACACGGACCGCCGGGTCACCGGAGTCGGTGGCGAGGCGGCCCCAGACCGCGGTGTCGCGGAGCGAGTTGTCCCGGCCGACGTTGCCGCCGCGGCGTACGCCTTCGTGATTGAAGCCGGCCGCCATCGCCACCCGCATGCTGGCGACGTTGGTGGTGAGGTGGGTCAGCTCGACCCGGCGGGTGCCCTCGTTGAACGCCCAACCGGTGAGCAGGCGCAGCGCCGCGGTGGCGACGCCGCGGCCGCGAGCCTCGGGCGCCACCAGATAGCCGACGCTGCACGCGTGGCTGCTCAGCGGAGTGAGCGCGATGGAGCCGAGGAAATCATCGGTGCCTTGATCAGCGATCGCCCAGGTGTCACCGCGAGCCTGCGCGGCGGCGATCCACTGCAGCGCGTCGGCGTGCGAATAGTCGGCCGGAATCGTGCTGAGCGTGTGCTGGGTCACCTCGTCGCGGCAGGCGGCCACCACACCGTCGGCGTCGCTGGGTCGTGGCGGCCGGAGCCGGACCGGTCCGTCGCCCGGACCGATCACCTGAGCTTCGTGCTCCACCGCGGTCATGCCTCCGTCCGGATTTCGAATGACGCCTGCTGCAGTGCCGCCGGCAGATCCGACGGCAGCAGTGAGGCTACCCACGCATCCCGGCGCTCGCCGCGGTGTGGCACCCCGCTGCGTTGGATGCCCTCGTAGACGAACCCGGCCTTGACAGCGACCCGCCGGCTGGAGTCGTTGCCGACGTGTGCGCGCCAGATGATCCGCTGCAAGCCCAGCGCTTTGAACCCCCAGACGCTCAGCGTCTTCAGAGCGCTCGGCGCGAATCCCTGGCCGCGCGCTTGCGGGCTGATCATGAAGCCGACCTCGGCGGCGCTCGGGTCGGTGGCGAGGATGCGCAGGTCGATGGTGCCGCAGTAGGCATCGTCGGCGGCGCTGATGGCGAAGATCGCCCCGCGCCCCTCGGACCACATCTGCGGCGCGATCGCGCGGACGAACTGGACCGCGTCCTCGGTCCGGTAGGGCAGCGGCACCGTTGTCCACTCCGCCGACTCCGGATCTTGGCAAGTGGCGGTAAGTGCGGAAATGTCGCGTTCGGCCAGAGGACGCAGCCAACCGTCCGGTTTTGGGTCGATCAGGCGCATCGTCGGTTGCCGGGCACGCTGCGGGTCCATCTGCGCATCGTGCCGGATCGTTATGAGATCGGCCACCCGGTTAGCCCGCGACCCGCGGGAAGCGGCGTCCCGGGCCGGTCACCGGCGCCTTTGTTGGAATGATTGAGCGCCGAATACGCTTGGAAACGTCGAGGTGTGTGCGCGGTCGCATCGTGATCAATCACGATCCCGTGTCAGTGCGTGTACGCCTACCGACGCGGCTGACACACGGATACCTTGTCCGCCTACGATGGGTCGGCAGATAAGTTGAGGGAGCGCAATTCACCGTGGCCATTTTTGAGAAGCTTCTCCGCGCCGGCGAGGGGCGGATGCTCCGCAAGCTTCAGGCGATCGCCGACGCCGTCAACTCGATCGAAGATCACTACGTTGATATGTCCGACGAGGAGCTGCGCGAGCAGACCGAGGTCTTCAAGCAGCGCTACGCGGACGGCGAGTCGCTCGACGACCTGATGCCGGAGGCGTTCGCGACCGTCCGTGAGGCGGCCAAGCGGGTCCTCAACAAGCGCCACTACGACGTGCAGATCATGGGCGGCGCGGCCCTGCACTACGGCAACATCGCCGAGATGAAGACCGGCGAAGGCAAGACCCTGGTCTCGACGCTGCCGGCTTATCTGAACGCGCTCACCGGCAAGGGCGTTCACGTGATCACCACGAACGACTACCTGGCCCAGCGCGACGCCGAGTGGATGGGGCAGGTGCACCGCTTCCTCGGTCTGACCGTGGGTGTGGTGCTGCCGAACCAGGTCGGCAACGGCCACCGTGAGGCCTACGAGTGCGACATCACCTACGGCACCAACAATGAATTCGGCTTCGACTATCTGCGCGACAACATGGCCATGTCCGCCGATGAGCTGGTCCAGCGCGGGCACCACTTCGCGATCGTGGACGAGGTCGACTCGATCCTGATCGACGAGGCGCGGACGCCGCTGATCATCTCCGGCCCGGCCGAGCAGTCCGCTCGGTGGTACCAGGAATTTGCCAAGATCGTGGCGCGCCTGGAGCCCGGCAAGGACGGCGAGAACGACTACGAGGTCGACGAGTCGAAGCGTACGGTCGCGATCACCGAGCGCGGTGTGTCCCGGGTGGAGGATCGCCTCGGCGTCGACAACCTCTACGAGTCGGCCAACACGCCCCTGGTCGGATACCTGAACAACGCTCTGAAGGCCAAGGAGCTCTACAAGCGGGACCGCGACTACATCGTCTCGGACGAGGACGAGGTCCTCATCGTGGACGAGTTCACCGGCCGCATCCTGCACGGCCGCCGCTACAACGAGGGCATGCACCAGGCGATCGAGGCCAAGGAAGGGGTCGAGATCAAGCAGGAGAACCAGACTCTTGCGACGATCACGCTGCAGAACTACTTCCGGCTCTACGAGAAGCTCTCCGGCATGACCGGAACCGCGCAGACCGAAGCGGCCGAGTTCAACAAGGTCTACAGCGTCGGCGTGGTGTCGATCCCGACCAACCGCCCGATGATCCGGATGGATCAGTCCGACGTCATCTACAAGACCGAGAAGGCCAAGTTCAACGCGGTCGTCGAGGACATCGCCGAGCGGCACGCCCTCGGTCAGCCGGTCCTGGTCGGCACCGTCTCGGTGGAGAAATCCGAGCTGCTGTCGCAGATGCTGCGGCGCAAGGGCATCTCGCACTCGGTCCTGAACGCGAAATACCACGCTCGCGAGGCGGAGATCATCGCTCAGGCCGGCCGCCGCTCGGCGGTCACGGTCGCCACCAACATGGCCGGTCGAGGCACTGACATCCTGCTCGGCGGCAACGCCGAGTTCCTGGCCGCCGCCGAGCTGCGCCAGCGCGGCGTCGACCCGGACGAGCAGCCGGATGACTACGCGACCGCCTGGGAGGACGCTCTGCCGCGCTGGGAGAAGCAGTGCGATGAGGAGGGCGCCGAGGTGATTGACGCCGGCGGCCTCTACGTGCTCGGCACCGAGCGGCACGAGTCCCGCCGCATCGACAACCAGCTGCGCGGCCGGTCCGGCCGGCAGGGCGACCCGGGCGAGTCCCGGTTCTATCTGTCGTTGCAGGACGAGCTGATGCGCCGGTTCCGGTCCGGGGCCGTGGAGGCCGTGATGGAGCGGCTCAACATCCCCGAGGATGTGCCGATCGAGTCCAAGATGGTCAGCCGCCAGATCAAGGGCGCGCAGACCCAGATCGAGGGCCAGAACGCCGAGATCCGCAAGAACGTTCTGAAGTACGACGAGGTGCTCAACAAGCAGCGCCAGGTCATCTACACCGAACGCAACCGGGTGCTGGACGGCGAAGACCTGAGCGACCAGGTCTCGACGATGGTCAACGACGTCGTGAGCGCGTACGTCAAGGGCGCCACGGCCGAGGGCTATGCCGAGGACTGGGACCTGGAGCAGCTGTGGTCCAGCCTGAAGCAGCTTTACCCGGTGGGCGTGACGATCGAGGACGTCGAGGACGAGGTCGGCGGCCGGGACAAGCTGGACGCCGAGTTCCTCGAGCAGACGCTCCTGGAGGACGCGCACCGCGCCTACGACGCGCGGGAAGAAGAGCTCAGCCCGGAGGCGATGCGCCAGTTCGAGCGCCTGGTCCTGCTTCAGGTGATCGACCGCAAGTGGCGTGAACACCTCTACGAGATGGACTACCTGCAGGAAGGCATCGGCCTGCGGGCCCACGCGCAGCGCGATCCGCTGGTGGAATACCAGCGCGAGGGCTTCGACATGTTCGCCCAGATGCTTGACGGCATCAAGGAGGAGGTCGTCGGCTTCCTCTTCAACCTGGAGGTCCAGGTCGAGGAGGCGCCGCCGCCGGCTCCGGTCGTCGACGCCAGCGCGGCTCGGCTGCTGCCGGCCAGCCAGGCTCCGGTCGAGGTCAAGGCCAAGGGCTTGGGCCAGGCGCAAGGCGGACAGCAGCGCGGCTTCCAATACTCTGCTCCGGCACTCGACGGTGCCGCGGGCAACGGTGGCACCGCGGTGGTCGAGTCGGCACCCGCGCTCGGTCTCGGCCGCGGGCCGCAGTCGCCGATGTCGGCCGGTGCCAAGACGCCGGCTCCGGGCCAGGTTGTCGGTGGCAACGGACCGTCGCGCAACGCACCGTGCCCGTGCGGGTCCGGTAAGAAGTACAAGCGGTGCCACGGCGCGCCCAGCTAGGCAGCCGGCGATAGACGAAAACGGCGCACGTCCCGGTCGGGGACGTGCGCCGTTTCGGTTTCGGCCGGGACCGGCGTTAACGAGTCCCGCGGTCTTAGACCACCTGGACCAGTGTGCAGAGCCAGTGCCCGGCGCGTGCCTCCAAGCGCATCGCAAGTGCCAGCGCTCCGTCGCCGTGGTCGAGGACGGCCACCACCTCGGCGATGCCCGGCAACGGCTCAGCGACCCGGAGCCGGCGCAACCGGAAGACCTGCCGACCGCTGCCCGCCTGCCGCTCGGTCAGACCGCGCGATGGTGCGCCGCCGCTGTCGCCCGGTGCCAGGCGAGCGCTGCGGACGGTGCCGGTATTCCGGGCCGTGCCAGCGATAGTGGCGCCGCGGGCGGCGTTGGGATTAGCGGTGCCGCGGGCCGTGCCAGCGATGGTGCCGCTGCGGACCGCGCTGGTATTGGCGGTCGGTGCGGCGTCGGCATCCAGCCGCCGGTGCGGCGCGTTGCGCCGGAATCGGAGCTGCCGGAGCACATCGTCAAACTCCACCGGACCGGTGAGCGTACGCAGATGGCTGGTGGGCCGGAAGCCGTTCAGGACCTCGAGGCAGACCTGCACGTAGCGAGCCGCGGCCGGCGCTGATGAGCCGGGAGCCAGCCCGCCGGAGTGTCGCCGTCCCGGCGCCGCCAGATGTGGCGCCGCCTCGATGCGCGGCAGCTCCGGATCGTCGTCAAACGGTGCCTCAAGCTGTGGCGCTGACCGCACCCGAAATCCCCAACGCTGCGCCGGTGCGCTGACGTGCTCTGAAATCACCGTGGCTGACATCAGCCGCCTCCGTCATTGGGTCTCGAATGCCTTCGTTTGCTTTCGTTTGCCTTCGACATTTATAGACCCATCGATGTCTGGAGGCAAGGTGCCGAA
>Ga0070665_100005745_pt1 | contig 12737 bp, 11 predicted proteins | sample KBSS13metaG_FD_65862 | JGI IMG/M metagenome (GOLD analysis project Ga0070665, IMG submission 65862) | Switchgrass rhizosphere microbial communities from Kellogg Biological Station, Michigan, USA - KBS S1-3 metaG | ecosystem: Host-associated > Plants > Roots > Rhizosphere > Soil ... | reverse complement strand
CCGGGCTTCCGCAGCTCCATGCCGGCCTACGAGTACCTCGAGGAGGCCCGCCCCGAGCCGCGGCGATGGATCGCGACGACCGGGATCCCGGTCGGCGGCGACGGCGCGAACGCCGACATGGACGTGCGGCTGGCCGCGCGCAACGCGCTGTCCGAGCTCGTCGACTGGATCGCGGCCGAGCGTGGGCTGACGCCCGAGGCCGCCTACGTGCTGGCGAGCGTCGCCGCGGACCTGCGCATCAGCGAGGTCGTGAACGTCCCGAACCCGCTCGTGTCGGCGTCGCTTCCCCTCGACGTCTTCGAAGACCGCTAGCCGAGCGCAGCGCGCACGGCGGCGCCGGTCTCGGTGGTGGTCGCGGTGCCGCCCAGGTCGGGCGTGCGGGTCGCCGGGTCCGCGATCGTCGTCTCCACCGCGCTCAGGAGGGCCGCGCCGGCGTCGGCCTCGCCGAGGAAGTCCAGCAGCATCGCGGCCGACCAGATCTCGGCCACCGGGTTGGCGATCCCGCGCCCGGCGATGTCCGGCGCGGAGCCGTGGATCGCCTGGAACAGGCTCGGGTTGCGGCGCGTGGGATCGAGGTTGGCGCTCGGCGCGATGCCCAGGCTGCCGGCGATGGCCGCCCCGAGATCGGTGAGGATGTCGCCGAAGAGGTTGCTCCCCACCACCACATCGAGCGACGCGGGATCGCGCACGACGCGCGCCACGAGTGCGTCGATGAGGCAGCTGTCCGTCGTGATCTGCGGGAAGTCCGCCGCGACCTCGTCGAACACGGCGTCCCACAGCGGCATCCCGTGACGCAGCGCGTTGGACTTCGTCGCGCTGGTGACGTGCCCGCGGCCGTGCTCGGTCGCGTGCTCGAACGCGAAGCGCACGATCCGCTCGATCCCGTCGCGGGTGAACACGGACGTCTCGACGGCGAGCTCGGTCGGGTGCCCGCCGTGGACGCGCCCGCCCGCGCCCGCGTACTCGCCCTCGGTGTTCTCGCGCACGAAGACGATGTCGACGTCCTCGGGCGTGACCCCTCCGAGCGGGCTGTGCACGCCGGGCAGCAGCCGCGCGGGGCGCAGGTTCACGTACTGGTCGAAGATCTGGCGCAGCGAGAGGATGAGCCCCCAGCCGGTGACCGTGTCCGGGATCCGAGGGTCGCCCACCGGGCCGAGGAGGATCGCATCGAACGCGGCGAGCTGCTCGGGCCCGTCGGCGGGCATCATCGCGCCCTCGGCGAGGTAGCGCTCGGAGCCCCAGTCGAACGTCACCGTCTCGAGCGCGACGCCCTGGGCGGCGGCCACGGTCTCCAGGCACGCGAGCGCCTCGGGGATGACCTCGGGGCCGATGCCGTCCCCGGGGATGACTGCGATGCGGTGTGGACTCATAGTGGGTGGGAGGTGGCACCGAAGCCGCCGTCGACGGTGAGCGTCGTGCCGGTGACCCAGCGGGCCTCGTCCGAGGCGAGGTACACGAACGCGTCGGCGATGTCGCGCGGCTCGCCGAGCCTACCCAGCGGGTGCATCGCCTCGACGCCCGCCCGGGCCTCGGCGGGATCGTCCTGGCCCGCGAGCCAGCGCTCGAGCATGGGCGTGGCGACGAAGCCGGGGGAGACCGCGTTGACCCGGATGCCGGCCGCGGCGCCGTCCAGCGCCATGCACTTCGTGAGCATCACGACGCCGGCCTTCGCGGTGGCGTAGGCGGCCTGGCCCGTCGTGCCGACCATGCCGGCGATCGACGCGGTGTTCACGATCGCGCCGCCGCCGCCCGCCTCCAGGTGCGGCCAGGCGGCCCGTGACACGAGGAACACGGACTTGAGGTCGACGTCGAGCACCCGGTCCCAGTCCTCGTCGCTGAGGTCGCGCACGGCCCCGACCATCGGAATCCCCGCGTTGTTGACGACGACGTCGATCCCGCCGAGCGCCTCCGCGGCGGCGCGCACCGCCTCGGTGACCGCCGCGCCGTCGGTCACGTCGATCGCGGCGTGCGCGGCGACCCCGTCGCCGAGGCTTGCCTCGAGCTCCGCGAGCGCCGCGCCGTCGACGTCGAGCACGACGGTGCGGGCGCCCTCCTGCACGAAGCGCCCGGCGATCGCGCGGCCGATGCCGGATGCGGCACCGGTGACGACGGCGCGTCGGCCCGCCAGCCTTCCCTGCTCCGCAGCCTCGGCCATCGGCGGGTTGTACCAGAGGCGCACCGATGTTGGACGTTCGGCCATTCGCCGGATATAAGGGCGCATTCACGGTAGGCGTGTGGCAGCAAGGCAACAGGGGAGCTCGATGTCAGACTTCAAGGTCTCGTTCAGCCTCGAGGGCCAGGTGGTCGTCGTGACGGGCGCAGCCCAGGGGATCGGCCAGGGCGTCGCGGTGGCCGCGGCGGGCGCCGGGGCGGACGTGGCCGTCGTGGACCTCGACGAGGGCGCGGCGGCGGAGACGGTCTCCCTCGTGGAGGCGGAGGGCCGCCGGGCGCTGGCGGTCGGCGTCGACGTCGGCGACCGCGATGCGGTCTTCGCCGCGTTCGATCGCATCGTCGCCGAGCTGGGCCGCGTCGACGGGCTCGTGAACTGCGCCGCCGTCATCAGCGAGAACGTGCCCGTCGAGGAGGCGACCGAGGCCGACCTCGACCGCCTCTGGCGGGTGAACGTCAAGGGCGGGCTCTTCTGCGCGCAGGCCGCGTTCCGGGACATGCAGCCGCGCGGCAGCGGGTCGATCGTGAACATCGCCTCCCAGGCGGCGCTGCTCTCGCTGCCCAACCAGGTCGTGTACACCGCGACGAAGGGCGCGGTCGCCGCGATGACGCGCAGCCAGGCGATCGACTGGGCCACGCACGGGATCCGCGTGAACGCGATCGCCCCGACCTTCGTGTGGACGCCGATGGCCGAGCCGATGCTGCAGATCCAGCAGGTGCACGACGCGTCGGTCCGGAGGATCCCGCTCGGCCGCATCGGGCAGCCGCGCGACATCGCGGGCGCCGCGGTCTATCTCATGACGGACGCGTCGTCGCTCATCACGGGCCACGTGCTGCCGGTCGACGGCGGCTGGACCGCCGGCGAGCCGGGTCTCGACCTCTAGCCGGGCGCCGGTACCGGGGCGGGTGCGCTGCGCGCGGGCGCGGCGGTCACCACCGCGACGCCCAGGATGACGAGCGCCATGCCCCCGAGGACGATCGCCTCGGGGGCGTTGCCCCGCCCGACCTCCACGGCCACGGCGACGACGGGCGCGAGGAACTGCCACGCGCTCGCACGGGTCGCGGGGATGAGACGCAGCGCGGTGAAGTAGGCGAGCGACGCGATCGCCGAGCTGCCGATCGACACCCACGCGATCGACGCCCACAGCTCGCTCGAGCTCCACGTCGTGGAGGCGATGTCTCCGTAGGCGAGCGCCAGCGGGACGAGGGCGACCCCGCCGATGAGGTGTTGCGCCGCGGTGAAGCCGACCAGGTCGGTCGCCGGGTACCGCGTCGTCGTCGCCTTCACGATCAGCGTGCCGACGCCGAAGCCCGCGCCGGCGAGGAGCGCGATGGTCATCCCGAGGACGAGGTCGGCGGTGTCGGCCTCGCCGCCGATCTGCGAGGAGATCATCGTGACGACGCCCACGAACGCCGTCACGAGCCCGACGACCCCGATGCCGGCGATGCGCTCTCCGAGGAACACGCGCCCGAAGACGAGCACGAAGAACGGCGTCGTGTTCACGAGCACCGCCGCGTTCCCCGCGCCGGCGAGCTTCGTCCCCTCGGCGATGCCCTCGTAGGTCAGCGTGACCATGAGCAGCCCCGAGATCGCGGCCATCGCGAGCGGCCGGCCGCGGGGGAGCTGCCCGCGGGTGAGGACGACGACCCCGAGCAGCACGGCGCCCGCGGGAAGCGCGCGCAGGACGGAGAAGACGACCGGCGACGCGTACTCGGCTCCGATCGCGGTGGCCCGGAACGCCGTGCCCCAGAAGAACACCGTGACGAGGAGCAGCAGGTACGGCAGCCAGGCGACGGCGTTGCCGCGGCGCGCGGTCATGCGGCCTGCCTCCGGGCGAAGACGAACTCGAGGGTCAGCCCGATCGCGACCCCCCACAGCATCGGGTTGCCGAGGAGCTGGGCCGTCGCGGACAGGGAGCTCTGCAGCGGCGCCCACGCGAGCGCGGGCACGAGCGCGGCGGCCGCGATGATGCGCGCCGACGGGCCGAGCGGCCAGAGCCGTCGCGTCGTCGTCACGATCATCGTGCCGAGCATGAACGCGAGCAGCGTGGCCGACACCTGGAGGGGCAGCGCGGCGACGAGGCCCAGGAACGGCCCGACGAACGCGAGGACGAAGATCATGAGCGCCGCGAGCGCGAGCGGCGCGCGCCGGTGGGTGCCGAGCAGCCCGGCGATCGGCAGCGAGTCGAGCCGGCCGACGGTCCCGAGGACGTTGCCGAGCATCGCGCCCCCGACCTGCGCCCCGCCGTGGACCGCGAGGGCGCGCGACGATCGGCGCGGGCTCTCGGGCGCGGCCGTCGCGTCGGATGCGATCTCGACCGCCGCGACGGTGTTGAAGCCCACGATGAGCGCGCCGATGATGAACGGGATCGCGACCGCGGCATCGAACTCCGGGGCGCCCCACGGCAGCAGCGGCGGCGCCGCGATGCCGCCGCTGAGATCGGCGCGCGGCAGCCCGGTGAGCAGGAAGGCGGCCGCCGTACCCGCCAGCAGCGCGCCGAGCAGGGCGTACGGACGCAGCGCACGGCGGCGCTGCAGCACGAGCGCGACGGCGAGCGTCGCCGCCGCCGTCATCCATCCGGTCGTCGTCCCGCGCGGCGCGCCGGTGCTGACGCCGACCGCGCGCTCCAGCGTGGTCGGCATGACGGCGACGGTGACGACGAGGACGAACACCATGCCCGTCAGCGGTGTGAAGACACGCAGCAGCAATCGGTCGAACCGCGCCAGCCCGAGCAGGATGACCGTGACGCCGGCGATGAGCATGCCGCCGGTGATCTCCGCCAGGTCGTGGCCGCCGCTGGCCACGACGATGACCGAGGCGAGGTACCCGGCCGCCGGGCCCTCGTACAGGGCGAGCCGGTAGCCGAACGTGACCTGCGCGAGCGTCGCCAGCGCCAGTGTGAGCAGCCCGGCGAGCAGGAAGGTGCGGCGCTGATCGGCCGCGACGCCCGCGACGTCGCCGGTGACGAGCCAGAAGCCGAACGCCTGCGGCACAATGGCCAGGACCCAGAGCGCCGCGACCCGAACGTCGGGGAGCCCGGGCACGGGCACGCGACGGAGACGAGCGGCGGCCGGCGGGCGGGTGACGGTGCTGTGCGTGACGCGGTGCATTGGGCAGCGGCCGCGGTTGTCCCCCCAGCCCCGAGGCGCGTAGGATACGTCTTTGCATGCAATGGCATGCAGAGACCGCGATGATCGAGCCGACCGACATCTTCAGCGCGCCCGACGTCGCGTCCAGCAGCGACGAGGCGCTCCGCGCCATCCGCCGCTCGATCCTCGACGGCACGCTGCGGCCGGGCGAGCGCATCATCGAGCAGCGCCTCGCGAGCGAGCTCGACGTCAGCCGCACCCCGATCCGCGAGGCGCTGGGCAAGCTCGAGCGGGAGAACCTCATCGTGCGCTCGGGACGCAGCATGGCCGTGCGGACGTTCACCCCGGACGAGGTGCGCGACGTCTACGACCTGCGAGCGCATCTCGAGAGCTACGCGGCGCGCCGCGCGGCCGAGCGCATCGCAGACCACGAGATCGCCGAGCTGCACGCCGTCCAGGATGCGATCGCCGCGGCGGTCGAGGCCGAGCACGACGACGAGATCGCGCGCCGCCGCGAGCCCGCGCGCCTCAACCAGCACTTCCACCTGCTCGTCGTGCGGGCCGCGCGCTCCGCGCCGCTGGAGCGCAGCGTGGACAGCGTCGGCCAGACGCCGTTGATCTACAAGGCCTACCTCTGGTACGGACCCGACGAGAAGCGCCGCTCGGCGGCCGAGCACGGCCATCTCCTCGAGCTGCTCGCCGCGCGCGACGCCGCCGGGGCGGAGGCCGCGTGGCGGCGCCACATCGAGCTCGGCCGGGACGTGCTCATCGAGGGGCTGCTCGCCAGGCAGGCGCGCACGGACTCCGGGTTCTGACGACGAGAGGATCGATGTGAAGGCTGTTCGCTACCACGAGCACGGGCCGGCCGACGTCCTGCGCTACGAGGACGTCGACGTCCCCGAGCCGGGCCCCGGCGAGGTCCGGGTGCGGGTCGAGGCGTGCGGGGTCAACCACTTCGACGTCGATCTGCGGTCCGGCGTGTCGCGGTGGCCGCTGCCCCTGCCGCATCAACTCGGGGTCGAGTTCGCCGGGACCGTCGACGCCGTCGGCGAGGGTGTCGAGCACCTCGCGGTGGGCGACGGCGTCTGGCCGCAGCACGAGGTCGAGTGCAACGAGTGCCGGTACTGCCGGGCGGGGCAGCCGAACCTGTGCCTGCACGCGCGCATGATGAGCGTGCAGTTCCCCGGCGGCTACGCCGAGCAGGTCATCGCCCCGGCGCACGCGACGCACCTCCTGCCCGACGGCGTGACCGCCGAGATGGCCGCCGCGGGGCAGGTCGTGTTCACGACCGCCTGGCACATGATCGTGACCCGCGCGCGGCTGCGACCGGGCGAGACGGTCGTCGTCCAGGCCGCGGGCAGCGGCATCGGCCATGCGGCGATCCAGGTCGCCCGCCTGAACGGCGCGCGCGTGATCGCGACCGCCGGCGCCGACCACAAGCTCGCCCGGGCCCGCGAGCTGGGTGCGGACGAGACGATCAACTACAACGAGGACTCGATCGCCGAGCGGGTGTTGGAGATGACCGACGGCGAGGGCGCAGACGTCTTCATCGAGCACGTGGGCGGCGACAAGTTCATGGACAGCCTGCGCGCGCTGCGCAAGGACGGCCGTCTCGTCACGTGCGGCGGACACGCCGGCGAGACCCCGGAGCTGGACCTCATCGAGCTGTTCCGCAACGAGTGGCAGGTCATCGGCTCGCGCATCGGCACGCCCGCCGAGATGAAGCTGACGATGCGTCTCATGGGCGAGGGCAAGCTGGCCCCCGACGTGCACGCGGCGATCCGGCTCAAGGACGCGGCGCAGGCCCACCTCATCATCGAAGGCCGCAAGCAGACAGGAAAGGTGGTGCTCGTCCCATGAGCGACGCGATCCGCAACCCCGACGACTACGTCTCCGTGTACACCCGCGACGTGCAGCTCGACCCGGCGACCACGTGTCTCGTCGTCGTCGATCTCATGTACGCGACCGGCTCCCGCGAGCACGGCCTCGGCGAGAACATGACGAACGAGGGCCGGATCCACGAGGCGGACTACCGCTTCGACCGCATCGACCAGCTCGTCGTCCCGAACACGCTGCGGCTGCTGGAGTGGGCCCGCGCCAACGACATGCGCCGCGTCTTCCTCACCTACGGCTCCGAGGTCGAGGACTACAGCGACCTCTCGCCGCAGATGTACGACCTGTGCAAGGCGACCCGCAACCGCAAGGGCCTGCGCGAGCACGAGCTCCTCGACGTCCTCGACGTCCGGCCCACCGAGCGCGTCATCAACAAGATCACGCCGAGCGCGTTCACCTCGAGCCCGATCGAGCTCATCCTGCGCACCTACGGCGCCACGGATCTCATCTTCACGGGCGTGTCGACGAACATGTGCGTCGAGAGCACCCTGCGCGACGCATCCGACAAGGGCTTCGGCTGCGTCATGGTCGAGGACGCGACCGGGACCGACGCGCAGGAGTACCACGACAACGCGATCCTGACGCTGCAGCGCCTCTACGCGAGCGTCTGGTCGACCGACGACACGCTCGCGCACCTCGACGCGCGCGTCGCGGCGGGGTCGGCAGCGTAGTGCTGAGGGTCGGGGTCGACGTCGGTGGCACGTTCACCGACCTCATGCTCGTCGACGACGAGTCGGGCTCGGTGGTCGTGCACAAGATCGCGAGCACCCCGAGCGATCCGTCGCAGGCGACGATGGTCGGCCTGCGCCAGCTCTGCGAGCTCGGCGGCGTGGGGCCCGCGGACGTCGGGCAGCTGCTGCACGGGACGACCGTCGCGACGAACATCGTCCTCGAGCGCAACGGCTCGACGACGGGGATGATCACGACCCGCGGGTTCCGGGACATCATCTACATCGGGCGCCACCGGCGGCCGAAGACGTTCTCGATCTACCAGGACCTCCCGTGGCGCGAGCCGACGCTGGTCGCGCGGCGCAACCGCCACGTCGTCTCCGAGCGCGTCGTCCCGCCGGGCGACGTCGAGATCCCTCTCGACGAGGGCGAGGTGCGCGAGGCCGCGGCGGCGCTGCGCGAGGCGGAGGTCGACGCGGTCGCCGTCTGCTTCCTGTTCTCGTTCCTGAACCCCGACCACGAGCGGCGCGTCAAGGCGATCCTCGAGGAGGAGCTGCCCGGCGTCCACCTCTCGATCAGCCACGAGGTCGTCCCGCAGCACCGCGAGTACGAGCGGTTCTCGACCACGGCGCTCGACGCGTACATCGGCCCGAAGACCAGCAGGTACCTGCGCAACATGCACACGGCGCTGCGCGACGTGGCGCCGGACACGGACTTCCACCTCATGGCGTCCAACGGCGGCACGCTGACGATCGACGGCGCGGTGTCGCGCCCGACGCAGCTGCTCATGTCCGGCCCGGTCGCGGGGATCGTGGGCGGCATCGCCGCCGCGCGGTCCGCGGGCTACCGCAGCGTCATCACGCTCGACGTGGGCGGGACCTCGGCGGACATCGGCGTCGCGCCGGACGCCGTGGTGCGCATGAAGCACCTGTACGACACGAACCTCGGCGGCTACGAGGTGATGATCCCGATGGTCGACCTCGACACGATCGGCGCCGGAGGCGGCTCGCTGGCCCGCGTGGACGCCGGCGGGCTGCTGCGGGTCGGGCCGCAGAGCGCGGGCGCCGACCCCGGGCCCGTCTGCTACGGCCGCGGGGGCACCGAGCCGGCGGCGACCGACGCGCAGGCCGTGCTCGGCCGCATGCGCCGCGGCGCCCGGCTCGCGGGCGACCTCGAGCTCGACGTCGACGGCGCCCGGGACGCGGTCGCCGCGCTCGGCGGGCGGCTGGACCTGGACGTCACGAGCGCGGCGCTCGGCATCACGCAGATCCTGACCCAGAACATGGTCAACGCGATCAGCGTCAACAGCGTGCAGAAGGGCTTCGACCCGCGGGACTTCAGCCTCGTCGCGTTCGGCGGCGGCGGGCCGCTCTACGGCGCGGACATCGCCCGCGAGCTGTCGATCCCCCGGGTCATCGTCCCGCCGCACCCCGGGATCACCTCGGCGATGGGCCTCCTGGACTCCGACCTCAAGTACGAGGAGCAGCGGACGGTCATGGTCGAGGCGCCGGACGCCGACGCGGCCGAGCTCGACGGCATCTTCGGCGAGCTGGAGGCCAACGGCCTCGCCGCGCTCGACGCCGACGACGTCCCCGAGGCGGACCGCGTGTTCGAGCGCTGGGCCGACTGCCGCTACGTCGGTCAGGCCTACGAGCTGCTCGTGCCCGTGCCGTCCGGGCCGCTGGACGACGCGGCCCTCACCGCGCTCGCCGAGCGTTTCGAGGAGGCCCACGAGCGCGAGTACTTCTACCGCTTCCCCGAGAAGCCGGTGCAGATCGTCCACGTGCGGTCCTACGCGATCGGGCTCATGCCGTCGATCAGCCCGACCGTCATCGCACCGGGGGACGCCGAGCCGCCGCCGGACGCGCTGGCCGGCCGCGCCTCCGTCGTCTTCGCGGGCGCCGACGGCGCGCCCGCCGAGCACGACACGCCGTTCTACGAGCGCAGCGCGCTGCGCGCAGGGAACGTCATCGCCGGCCCGGCGATCGTCGAGCAGCTCGACTCGACGACCGTCGTCCCGCCGGGCACCACCGCCCGCGTGCTGCCCGACGGCGCGATCATCATCGATCTCGAGGTATCCACATGAGCGAGACGGCCGGGCGCATCGACCCGATCACCCTCGGCGTCCTGGGCGGCGCGTTCCAGGCCATCGGCCTGGAGATGGGTCATGCGCTGAAGCGCATGGCCTACAGCCCCGCCGCCCAGCAGGTCGAGGACCTCGGCGGCGGCCTCTTCACGGTCGACGGCCGCGAGATCTGCGAGTCCGACACGACGCCGATGCACATCGGCTCGATCCCGGCCTACATCCGCGGGTTCATGCGGCGGCTGGAGGGCAAGGTCGAGCCGGGCGACATCATCATCCACAACAACCCGTACCACGGCGCCTCGCACTCGCCCGACCTGTGCGTTGCGATCCCGATCTTCTGGGAGGGCGAGCTCACCGCCTGGTCGGCGTCGACGATCCACCTGTCCGACACCGGCGGCGTGTTCCCCGGCATCGCCATCGACGTGCACGACGTCTGGGCGGAGTCGAAGATCTACGACTCCCTCAAGCTCTACGAGCGCGGCGTGCGCAACGAGCAGCTCTGGCAGTTCTTCATCGACAACACCCGTACGCCGAGCTACGTCGTCGGCGACACGGAGGCGATGATCGCTGCGGGGCGCCTGGGCGAGAAGCGCTTCCTCGGGCTGCTCGAGAAGTACGGCCGCGACACGGTGATGACCGCCGTCGAGGAGTTCCTCGACTACTGCGAGCGGATGATGCGCGCCCAGATCGAATCCGTGCCCGACGGCACGTGGGAGGCGGAGGGCTGGCTCGACGACGACGGGCGCAACCGAGGCGAGCCCCTCTACGTGCACACGAAGGTGACGGTCGAGGGATCGGACATCACCGTGGACCTCTCGAAGTCCTGCGACAACGTCGTCACCGGCTTCAACGTGCCCTTCGGCGGCAGCGTCCTGCCCGGCATCTACACGGTGATCCGCTCCGTCTTCCTCGACGAGGCGACGTTCGACGACTTCATCCCGCAGAACGACGGGATCTTCCGGCCGATCAAGGTCATCGCGCGGGAGGGGAGCATCTTCAACCCCACGTTCCCGCGCTCGGCGCTGTCGCGCGTGTGCCCGATCCTGCGCGCGTCGGACGCCGCCATCCAGGCGCTGTCGGAGGTCGTGCCCGACCGCGTCGCCGCCGGGTCGACCGCCATCGGCGTCGGCGTCTACACCGGCTACGTCCCCGAGAAGTCGGAGTACTGGGTGCACGTGGAGATCAACGAGGGCGCCTACGGCGGCCGGTGCGGCAAGGACGGGATCGACGCCATCGACGTCCTCACGGTGAACTCGCGCAACACGCCGATCGAGGAGACCGACTGGCTGTTCCCGATGCGCACGGAGCGCTACGAGCTGCGCGACGTCGAGCCGGCGCCGGGGAAGTGGCGCGGCGGCATCGGGATCATCCGCGCCAACCGCTTCATGGGCGACGGCGCGTTCACGTCGGAGACCGACCGTGCCTACGAGGCGCCGACCGGCCTGTTCGGCGGCGGGGCGGGGAGCACGCTGCGGCTCTACCGGATCGACGGGGACGGCACCGAGGTCCCGCTCGAGTCCAAGCAGACGAACTTCGCCATGCCCGCGGGGGCCATGCTCGTCTGGGAGCAGGCCTGTGGCGGCGGCTACGGCGATCCGTTCGAGCGCGACCCCGCGGCGGTGCTGCACGACTGGCGCGAGGAGCTGGTCAGCGCGGAGTCCGCCGAGCGCGACTACGGCGTCGTCATCGACGTCGCGGCCGACGCCGTCGACGCCGACGCGACCGCGCGGCGCCGCGCCGCCCGCTGATCCACGAGGAGGAAGAGCACGTGCGCATCAAGTACATCGTCCCGTTCCCGTTCGACGAGGTCGGCCTCGCCAACCGCGCCGCCCAGCTGCCGGACGAGCTGCGCACGCCGGGCGTCGACTACGAGTTCGTCCCCGTCAAGAACTCCTGCCACAACGCCGACAGCGCCTACGAGCTGCTCATCCTCGATGCATACATCGCCGAGGCGGGTCTCGCCAGCGAGGAGGAGGGCTACGACGCGGTCGTCATGGACACCGTCTCGGATTCCGGCCTCGCGGCGCTGCGGTCGCGGTTGACGATCCCGGTCCTCGGGCCGGGGCTCGTCCAGCAGCACGTCGCGGCGATGCTCGGCAAGCGGTTCTCGATCCTCACGATGTGGGAGCGCTGGCGGCCGCTGTACGAGAAGACGATGGCCGAGTACGGAACGGGGCAGTACTGCGCGTCGATCCGCTCGATCGGCAAGCGCCCCGACCAGGAGCAGCTGCTCGCCGGTCGCGAGGAGGTCGTGTTCGACGCGCTCGAGCGCGAGGGGCGCGCCGCGATCGAGGAGGACCACGCCGACGTGATCCTCATCGGCTCGACGACGATGCACCAGTCGGTCGAGCACCTCCGCAAGACCCTCGGCGTCCCCGTCATCAACCCCGGGCCGCTGACGATCAAGCTCGCCGAGCTGTTCGTCACGCTCGGGCTCACCCACTCCAAGGCGGCCTACATGGCGCCCGAGGTCATCCAGGACGAGAAGTTCAACTCGCTGATGGGGGTCTAGGCGAACGCCGGCGGCCGGCGGCGGTGCCAGTCGGTCGCCTCCTGCACCGCGTGTCCCGCGCGCAGGATCAGCGCGTCGCGCCAAGGCGCCGCCGCGAGCTGGACGCCGGTCGGCAGCCCCGTTGCGTCGAGCCCGGAGGGGATCGACGCCGCGGGCAGGTGCGCGAGGCTCCACGCGTACGTGAACCGCGTGAGCTCCGCGGTGACGGCGATCATGTCCGCGTCGGCCCGCAGCGGGGCCGTCGCGTTCGTCGTCGGCGTCAGCAGCAGGTCCACGTGGTCGAAGACCTGGAGCATGCGCACCCGCCAGTCGCGCATC
>Ga0070665_100005744_pt1 | contig 12738 bp, 11 predicted proteins | sample KBSS13metaG_FD_65862 | JGI IMG/M metagenome (GOLD analysis project Ga0070665, IMG submission 65862) | Switchgrass rhizosphere microbial communities from Kellogg Biological Station, Michigan, USA - KBS S1-3 metaG | ecosystem: Host-associated > Plants > Roots > Rhizosphere > Soil ... | reverse complement strand
GTCCGGCATGTAGCGCATCAGATAGACCATCTGCGGGTACTTGCGGATGCCCTCGCGGAAATTGACGAGCTGGAGATACAGGTAGCGTGAAGGCTTGCCGGCGATACGCGGGTAATACTGCTTCGTGCCGGTCCCCTCGCCCTCCTTGCCGTGACAGATGGCGCAGGCCGCAAGGCGCTGCTCCAGCGTGTCGGCGAAAGGCCGGACCGGCGCGGCGTCGGGTGCTGCCACCGCACTGCAGGACACGAGCGTCGCGATCGACAGCAAGAGTTGCCAGGCTCTGGTTCGCATCGCTTCTCCGTCGCTCGCGGCATCGCCTGCGATGCCCCTTTCCGGATTGTGCGCAAACGCGTTCGGTTCGACAACGGGACAAAACTCGCGTCGACGCGCCGACACCGGGTTCTCCTCACCGCCTCGCTCGCGATGCACCTGGCGAGATGCGGCAGCAGGCGTTCGCCACACCTAAGGTAACCGAATCCAAACCGTAATGCACGACGCCCCGTGTCAAATCGATTGCGGCACCTGTGCAGCAGGCGCTTGCCGAATCGTTCATGCGCGCGCTGCAGCCACGGCTGCATGATCGCAAGTCTTCTGGGCAGCCCCTGGGACGTGTTGCCTACGGGACCAGGTTCCCGGCGATGGCGCACACGAAGCTTTGCAGTCGCGACGAGAAACCGGGAGCGTCCCGGATTTGCCGGGTCGCGCCAAGGTAAGATGACAGGACACTCTGGCTCGAGATGCTACCCGACCTCGTCTCTCTCGCCCTATTCGTCCGCGCCGTCGACACTAAGAGCCTCTCGAAGGCTGCCGAGCAGGTGCACATCGCGCTAGCGGCCGCGAGCCGGCGCATCGCGCTCCTCGAGCACCGCTATGGGGTCAAGCTTCTCTACCGGTCGTCGCAGGGCGTCGAGCCCACTCCGGCCGGGCTAGCCCTCGCCCTTCACGCGCGCCGGCTGATGGAACAGGCGGAGAAGCTGCAGGCCGAGCTGTCCGACTATGCGAAAGGGGTCAAAGGACATATCCGGATCAAGGCCAATACTTCCGCCATCACCCAGCATCTTCCGAAGGACCTCGCGCAATTCGCCGCGAGCTATCCCGACGTCAAGATCGAACTGGAGGAGTCTCGCAGCGTGGAGATCGTCCAGGCGCTACGCGAAGGGAGTGCGGATATCGGCGTCGTCATGGACGGCGTCGCACGCGAAGGTCTCGCCAGTTACGAATATCGACGCGACCGCCTGGTCGCAATCGTCCCGCGCCGTCATGAGTTGCGCGCCCGCCGAGTGCCATTCGAGCAACTTCTCAAGTACGACCTGGTCGCGCTCGACAGCTCCGCCGCGATGATGAGCCTCCTTTCCGATGCGGCGGCGGGCGCCGGACAGCCGCTCCGCCTGCGCGTGCAAGTAAAGAGCTTCGAAGCAGTGTGCAAGCTGGTCCAGGCCAACATGGGTATCGGTGTTTTGCCCGAAGCCGCTGCGCTCGACTTTGCGCCCATCATGGGTCTTCGCCTCATCCGCCTGACCGACGGCTGGGCTGACCGCTGCATGCACGTCTGTTTCCGGGATTTCGACAGCCTTCCGGCAAACGGCCGCAAGTTGGTCGAGCAGCTGGTGGGCACCGCCAGCCTTCGCATTAAGCGAAGCCCGGCGTGACCAGATTCTAATTCCGCCCTTCTCCGCCGTCGGTACACTTTGCTCAGCCGGTCCCGCCTTCTCGGCAGGGATCAAGACGGACGCTTTCGATCCGATCGGGCAAACCCTGCGCAGGAGATCGAGCGATGAGCACCATGTTCATTGGCGGCAAGTGGGTGTCGGCCGCGGGCGGCGAGACCATTCCGGTGCTCTCGCCGGTCGACGGTGCGGCGTTCGGTGAAATCGCCCGCGCCCGCGCTGTCGATGTCGACACCGCGGTAAGCGCGGCGCAACGCGCGCTGGCCGGCGGCTGGGGCAAGATGACGGCGACCGAACGCGGGCGCGTCCTGACACGGCTTGCGCAGAAGGTTGCGGACAACGCGGAGGACCTGGCACAGCTCGAGGCTCGCGACACGGGCAAGCCCATGACGACCGCGCGCAACGACATGCAGGTCCTGGCGCGGTACTTCGAGTTCTACGGCGGCGCCGCCGACAAGATTCACGGGCAAATCATTCCGTTCCTCGACGGCTACACGGTAAGCGTCCTGCGGGAACCGCACGGGGTCACCGGCCACATCATTCCGTGGAACTATCCGGCGCAGATGCTCGGCCGCACGCTGGCCCCCGCGCTTGCGATGGGCAACGCCACCGTGCTGAAGCCCGCCGAGGACGCCTGCCTTTCGACGCTCGAGGTCGCGCGGCTCGCGGCCGAAGCCGGATTGCCCGAAGGCGCGCTCAACATCGTCACCGGCTATGGCCACGAAGCGGGTGCCGCGCTCGCGGGTCATCCGGGCATCAACTTCGTGACGTTCACGGGCTCGAACGAAGTCGGAACACTGGTGCAGCAGGCCGCCGCAAAAAACGCGGTGAAGTGCGTGCTGGAGCTGGGCGGAAAATCGCCGCAGATCGTCTTCGAGGATGCCGATCTCGATCGCGCCGTGCCGATCATCGTGAAGGCGATCATCCAGAACACGGGCCAGACGTGCACGGCCGGAAGCCGCCTGCTCGTCCAGCGCAGCATCTATGCCGATTTCCTCTCCAAGGTGGCGAGCGCGTTCGCCACGGTCAAGGTCGGGACACCCGAGATGGATCTCGACTGCGGCCCGGTCGTCAACCGCAGCCAGTTCGAGCGCGTGAACCGCATGGTCGACGCGGCAAGGCACGCCGGCACCCCGCTGCTCGCCCAAGGCCAGCTCGCACCAGGCCTCCCGGCCGGTGGCTACTTCGTTCGCCCGGTGCTGTTCGGCGACGTGCCGCGGAACAGCGAACTGGCGCAGCAGGAAGTCTTCGGTCCCGTGCTGGGCGCGTTTCCTTTCGAGGATGAGGCGGACGCGATCGCGCTCGCCAACGGGACCGACTATGGGCTGCTCGCTGCCGTCTGGACCGAGAACGGCGGCCGGCAGCAACGCGTTTCGAAGGCCGTGCGATGCGGCCAGGTCTTCATCAACTGCTACGGCGCGGGGGGCGGTGTCGAGCTGCCGTTCGGCGGCGTCAAGCGGAGTGGCCACGGGCGCGAGAAGGGCTTCCTCGCACTCGAGGAGATGAGCACCACGAAGACGCTCGTCCATTTCCACGGCTAGGTGCCATCGCGCGACATGACCGAGCTCGCAAGGCACCGCAATGTGCTGCGATCGCTGCCCGCGAACATTGCGGGTTACGGCAACGTGCGGCCGTTCACCGGAGCCTTCGACAACCTAGGCGTCATCGAGAAGGCGCCCGTCACGTTGCGAAGCGCCGTGCCGGGCGAATCCAAGATCCTGCCGACGATCCGTGCGGCGATCGAGGCGTGCGGGCTCAAGGACGGCGCGGTCATCTCGTTCCACCACCACCTGCGCAACGGCGACCGCGTGCTCGCGATGGTGATCGCCGAGATCGAGCGATCGGGACTGCGCGACATCACGATTGCGCCGAGCTCGCTCTTTCCCGCGCACGCGGCCCTTGTTCCGTACCTCGAAAGCGGCGTCGTCTCCGGCATTCACACGGCGTACATGGTCGGGCCGGTGGCCGCGGCGGTGTCTCGCGGCGTATTGAAGCGCCCGGTGACGATGTGCACGCACGGCGGGCGCGCGCGCGCGATCCAGTCGGGCGACCTTCGGATCGACGTCGCGTTCGTCGGCGCGCCGACCGCCGACGCCTACGGCAACATCAACGGCGTCGACGGCCCCTCCGCGTGCGGCAGCCTCGGCTATGCAGCCGTCGACGTCGAATGCGCGCGTCGCGTGATCGCGATTACCGACAACCTGGTGCCCTACCCCGCCTGCCCGATCGACGTCACGCAGGATCACGTCGACTTCGTGGTCGCCGTCGATTCGATCGGTGATCCCAGCGGCATCGCGTCAGGGACGACGCGCCCGACGACCGACCCGGTCGGCCTGCAGATCGCGCGCTCCGCGGCCGACGTGATCTCACTGTCGGGCCTGATGAAGGAGGGCTTTTCGTTCCAGACCGGCGCAGGCGGCATTTCACTCGCCGTCGCGGCCGCCGTGAAGGACGTGATGCTGCAACGGAACATTCGCGGCAGCTTCGCGTCCGGCGGCATCACCGGCGCCATCGTCGACATGCTTCATGCGGGACTCTTCCGCGCGCTGTTCGACGTCCAGTGCTTCGACCTGGCCGCCGTCGATTCCTACCGACGCGACGAGGCTCATCTCGCCATGAGCGCATCGATGTATGCCAATCCGCACAACCGCGGCGCGGTCGTGAACCAGCTCGACGCGATGATCCTCGGTGCCGCCGAGATCGACGTCGGCTTCAACGTCAACGTCACGACCGGCACCGACGGCATCATCATGGGGGGCTCGGGCGGCCACGCCGACACCGCGGCCGGCGCGAAACTTGCGATCGTCACGACGCGGCTCAACGCGGGCGGCTACGCGAAAGTGGTCGATCGGGTCACCACGGTGACGACACCCGGCGAAACCGTCGACGTGCTGGTGACCGAAGCCGGCGTCGCCGTGCACCCCGCGCGCGAGGAGTTGCGCGATCGCCTGGTTGCGGGCGGCGTGCGAGTCGTGCCGATCGAGCAACTGCGGCAGATGGCCTCGCAGGCCGCCGTCGAGCCGAAGCCCGACCCGCGCGACGAGCGGATCGTCGCGGTCGTCGAGTATCGCGACGGCACGGTGACCGACGTCGTGCGCGCCGTCGCGTAGCCTCTAGCGCTGCAACAGGATTTCGCGCAGCCGCGCGGCCGCAGCGTCGTCGATCGCCCCGCGCTCCATCCCCAGCGGAATCGTGCGATCGCAGACGACACGATAGAACTCCATGACTCCGGGACCGAGCGGCCTCAGCGCCGCGACGTGCTTTTCGATCGAGCCCAGGTCGCCGCGCGACACCGGTCCCGGCATGCCTTCGGCCAATCCCGCGGATTCGATCGACGCCAGCGTGCCGCGCGCGAGCGGCAGCAGGGCGCGCACCGCGTCGTCCTCGGTCGCGCCCCAGGACTTCCAGATGGTGGCCGCCTCCGCGAACAACGCGTTGATGAACTGCGACGTGTAGCCCGCCGCGGCATGATAGCGGCCGCGCATCCCCGGCGGCAGGCGGTTGATCCGGCATTCCAGCCGCTGCGCGATCGCGACGAGCGCCGCGTTCAACGGTTCCGGTGCCTCGATCGTGATGGTGCAGCCCGGCAGCGAGCGTACGGCTGCGGCGGGGTCGCCGAACGTCTGCATCGGATGAAACCCGCCCGTCATCGCACCCTGGCTCGCCGCGTGCTCGAGTGCAGCGACGTCGGTCACGCCGCTGCAATGCACGGCCGCCGCTCCGGGCCGCCAGCGAAACTGCGCGGTCGTGTCGGCGATCGCGCCGTCAGGGGTGGTGACGAACACGAGATCGCAACCGTCGACGACTGCCTGGCCCTCCGCCATCACCGTGCAACCGGGGATCTGCGCGGCCAGCCGTTCGGCATCGGCGGGAATCATGCTCGCTGCGGCGACGACGCGAAGGCCGTGCTGCGCGAAGCTCCAGGCGAGCGCGGTACCGAGCCGACCGGCGCCGATGAAGCCAATGCGCAAGTGCGCGGGATCGTGCTCGAACACCTTCATGTCACACCTCGCTCGCTGACGTTCAATGCCTCGGCGGCCACGTGCGGTACTGGTCCAGCCGCGCGACGTCCGGCCTCGCGCCGAGTCCGGCGCCGGTCGGCACCGGTACGTGCCCGTCGGTCACCGGAAGGAGGTCGCCTAATACGAGCTCGCGGCCCGCATTGGGATGGCAGTCGTATTCGAGGAGGCCCGTGCCGCCCGCGGCGGCGAGCAGATGCAGCGACGAAAGGATCGAGATGCCGCCGCCGAAGAAATGCGGACAGTAGCGCTTGCCGGCACGCACCGCCGCCTCCGCGACGTGGAAATTGCCCGTGATGCCGCCCCACTTGGTCACGTCGGGCTGAAGCACACGCAGCACGTCGTCGGCGATCGCGTCGTCGAACTGCGAGCCCTGGAAGTTCTCGCCGCCGGCCAGCGGGATCGGCGATGCCTTCGCGAGCGCGCGCCACTTCTCGACCGGGGCGTCGACACGAATGGCTTCCTCGAACCACTGCAGGTCGATCGGCGCGGCGGCTTGCGCGAACTCGATGGCGGATTCGACCGACAGTGCCTGATTCGCATCGCAGGTGAGTACGGCGTCCTTGCCGACCGCCTCCCGCATCGCCCGCAGATTGCGCAGGTCGCGCGCGTTGTCGAAACCGGTCTTCAGCTTGAACGCGCGGTGTCCTTCCGCATAGCGCGCCGCGGCGAACTTCTCCGGCTGGTCGGGATTGATGCCCGTCGCATAGACAGGGACGCTGTCGCGCGGCGCGCCACCGAGCGCGCGGTAGAGCGGCGTACCTTCCCTGCGCGCTGCGAGGTCCCACAGCGCGATGTCGATGCCGGAGATGACCGCGGCAATGGGTCCGCTCTCGCCGGTTTGCAGCGCCATCACTTCAAGCTCGGAGGTGAGTTGCCGAAACGCCTGGTCCGGTGTCGCGTAAGTCCGTCCGATCACGCGGTCCTTGAAATCGTCGGCGAGCCGCGCACGATGCTCGGCGCCGACGGCGGGCCAGTTGCACCAGATCTCGCCCCAACCTTCCGCGCCGTCGGCGTCGACGATGCGGACCAGCACCATCGGACGATCGCGAAACGTGCCGAACGAGACCTTGATGGGCGCGGCGGTAGGGACGCGATAGGCGAACGCTTCTATCGAAACAGGCTTGATCGGATTCACAGACTCATTCCCTTGGTGACATTTTGGATAGCGGGAAGCGGGGCTCGGGCAAACCACGCACGCCGGCCTTCATTGCGAGCAGGCTGCCGGCAAGCGGCTGTCGCGCGAGATCATCGGCGGACATCTGCTGGCTGGCCGTGGTGATGAACAGGATGTCGAGATCCGGTCCACCGAATGCGCAGCAGGTCGGACGATGCGTCGGTACCTCGATCACGCGCTCCACGCGTCCGTCGGGGGCATAGCGGACGACGCGCCAGCCGTTGAACTCGGCGTTCCACAGGCAGCCTTCGGCGTCGATCGTCGAGCCGTCCGCGAATGCCGGCTGCGCCGACGTCGCGAACACGCGCTCGCCGCTCATCTCGCCTTTGTCCGGATCGAAGTCGTAGGCGAAGATCGTGTATCGCAACGAGTCGGCGAAATACATCGTGCGCCCGTCGGGACTCCAGGCCAGGCTGTTCGGAATGCAGATGCCGCCGTGCTTCGCGTCGAAACTCCCATCGACGTCGAGACGGTACAGCACGCCTTCCGGCGCGCGCGTGACGTTGTGCATCGTCCCCACCCAGAAGCGACCCTGCCGGTCGCAGCGGCCGTCGTTGAAGCGATGCCCGGGAACCTGCGCGGGCGGCGTCGCGATCGTCGCCAGGGCCCGCGTTCGCGGATCGAACGATGCGATGCGCTCGGGAAGCGCTACCAGGAGCCGCCCGTCATCGCAGAGAGCGATCGCGCCTACGAGGTCCGGCATCGGCCACGTGTCGATCCGCCCGGTCGCGTGGTCGAGGCGTCGCAGCGCCGGGCGGCGGATGTCGACCCACCACAGCGCTTGCGCGATCTCGTCCCAGAGCGGGCTCTCGCCGAGGATGTCGGTTTGCTCGCCGACGCGCGCCAACGTGGTCATGTGCGAATAGGGAATCAGGTCGGTGAAATGGTGGACCGCAGGCGCGATTGTCCCCGCGTCGACCATGGCTCGGTATTGGAATTTGGGCAACCGCGCCTTCGTCCCGCGCGAAGGCGTTGGCGCGCTCGCAGCGCACGAGTGAGTCTTGGTGCCCTTCGGCAGACCCGCGGGCGAGCGCAACAGCGGCCTTCGCACGATGCGAAGGCGCGATTGCCGAGATTCTAATTCCGGACGCGCGGCGACCGCTCTAGCATCCGCATCGACAAGTTGTTCGCCATAAGTTGTTTGCCATTTGCAAGCGGTCATTGGAAGGACCGCCAAATCGCACCGCAGGAGGAGATCCAGGATGTTGAGCCAGCTGTCACCGGCGTCGCTGTTCTCGCTTGAAGGCAAGGTCGCGCTGATCACCGGCGGCGCCGGAGGCATTGCGTCGGGCCTGGCGCGAGCCTTCGCCGCCGCGGGTGCTGCGCTCGTGCTTGCCGATCGCAACGACGCCGTCGCCAAGCGTGTCGACGAATTGTGCGGCGCGGGCGCCAACGCAGCCGCGCTCGTCTTCGACGTCACCGACGCAGCCGCCGTCGATCACGCGTTCGACGAGACGCTGAAGCGCTTCGGCCGCGTCGACATCGTCGTCAACAACGCGGCGATCATCGTGCGCAAGCCCTTCCTCGAGCTCACGCAGGAGGACTGGAAGCAGGTCATCGACATCGATCTCACCGCCTGCTTCACCATCGCACAGCGCGCGGCGAAGCTGATGGTCGCGCAGGGCTCGGGCCGCATCATCAACATGAGCTCCATCATGAATCACGTGTCGCGGCCGAACCTCGTGCCGTACGTCACATCGAAGGGCGGCCTTGCTGCGTTCACCCGCGCACTTGCCACGGATCTCGCCGGCACCGGCGTGACAGTCAACGCGCTGGCGCCCGGCTACACGGCGACCGAGTTCAGCATGGCGAGCAACAAGGAGTTCCACGACTTCGTCCGCGACTGGACGCCATGTCGCCGCTGGGGCACGCCCGACGATCTCGCGGGCCCGGCGCTGCTGCTGGCCTCCGATGCCGGCGCCTACATCAACGGGCACGTCCTGTACGTCGACGGCGGATTCCTCGCCGCGACGCGCTAAAGGCGCGATTCGACATGGCCGCGAACGCGACAGGCACCGCCGCCTCGGTCGGCGCGATCGCCGTACCGGGCAGGGCGCCCCGCTTCACCAAGACGCGCGCTTTTCGCGCGGTTCGCTCGTTCGCGGTGTTCCTCGCGATCTGGTGGGCGGTGGCAGCATGGGTCGACCACGCGATCCAGCTGCCGTCGCCGGGTCGCGTCGCGACGGCGCTGTTCGACCTTGCCGCCAGCGGCGAGCTCTTCGAGCACATGCTGATCAGCACGACACGGCTCGTCATCGCGCTGGTGGTTTCGGTCGTGCTCGCGGTGCCGCTCGGATTCTTCATGGGCCTCAACGCCACGGCGAACGCCTACCTGGATCCGCTGGTCGAGCTGTTGCGGCCGATCTCGGGCATCGCATGGATTCCGCTGGCGTTGTTCATCTTCGGCGTCGGCGACGTGCTGCCGGTGTTCATCATGGTGTACGTCGCGTTCTTCCCGCTGCTGCTCAACACCATCGCGGGCGTGCGCAACGTCGATCGCAAGCTCGTCAACGCCGCGCGGACGATGGGTGTCGGACGAGCCGCGATGCTCCGGAAGGTGATCGTTCCAGCGGCGTTTCCGACCGTCATGGTCGGGTTCCGGCTCGCGTTCGCCGGCGCCTGGGCGGCCATCATCGCGGCCGAGCTGATCGGATCGCCGAGCGGCCTGGGCTTCGCCATCGAATGGTACCGGCAGCTCCTCATGAGCCCAAAGGTGTTCGCGTTCATCGCGATGATCGGATTGATCGGCTACCTGTGCGACGTCGGACTGCGCGCGCTCCAGCGTCGCCTCACGCCATGGGCGGAAGGGACGGGAATATGACCACCGCAACCGCATCCGTCAACGGCACCGCGTGGAGTCGCGTGCTGCAGCTCACGCTAGTGCCGCTCGTCCTCGTCGTCGTGTGGCAGTTGTGGGGAATGTTCCTGGCCAGCGACGAACGCACGCCGGTCCCGAGCCGCGTGATCACCACCTTTTTCGACCTCGTCGCGAACGGCGGCCTCATCGGAGCGCTGCTGCAGAGTCTTACGCGCGTGGTCGTGGGCTTTGCGATCTCGCTCGTCGCCGGCACAACACTCGGCCTCCTGATGGGCTCGTACCCGGCGTTGCGCGACTCGCTCGATCCGATCATCGAGGCGTTCCGTCCGCTTGCCCCCATGGCGATCCTGCCCATCGTGCTGCTCTGGTTCGGTACCGGCACGCCGGCCGCGACGGCGATCGTCACGTATGCCGCGTTCTTCCCGCTGCTGGTCAACACCGTCCATGGCGTGAGCCGGGTCGACCGCAAGCTCGTGCAAGCCGCCTCCACGATGGGCGTGCCGCGGCCATCCGTCCTGATGCGCGTGGTGCTTCCCGCGGCACTGCCGAGCATCCTGCTTGGGGCGCGCCTCTCCATGGGCATCGCGTGGACCGCCATCATCGCCGCCGAACTCGGCGTCGGCGCGAAATCCGGCGGCGGCACCTCGGGCGGCATCGGCCAGATGATGTTCGTCTTCTATTCCTACAGCATCGACCTCAACGCGATCGTCGTCTGCATGATCGTCGTCGGCGTCGTCGCGCTTCTGATCGACCGGCTGTTCCGTATCGCGGAGCGCCGCCTCATGCCCTGGAGACAGTAAGCCGTGAACACCGCCACCGCCATGCCCAAGCTTCGGCTCACGAACGTGCTGAAGCAGTTCGTCGCGCCGCGCACCGGTCAGCTCACCACGGCCGTGACCGACGTCAACCTCGATATCGAGACCGGCGAGTTCGTCTGCGTCGTCGGGCCGTCGGGATGCGGCAAGTCGACGGTGATGAACCTCGTCGCGGGTCTCGACACACCGACGTCAGGGACGATCGAGGCCGATGGGAAGCCCGTGACCGCCCCCGGCGCCGATCGGGGCGTGATGTTCCAGGACTACGCGCTGATGCCGTGGATGAGCGTCTACGACAACATCGGCTTCGGCCTGAACTACGGCACCCCGGGCAAGGGCTTCACGAAGGAACAGCGGGACGAGCGCGTCCGCCACTTCGTCGACCTGGTCGGTCTCAAGGGTTCCGAGAAGAAATATCCGCACCAGCTCTCCGGCGGCATGCGTCAGCGCGTCGCCCTCGCCCGCCTGCTCGCCAACGGTCCCGACATCCTGCTGATGGACGAACCGCTCGGCGCGCTCGACGCGCAGACGCGCCTCATCCTGCAAGTCGAGCTGCTCAGGATCTGGGGCGAGACCGCGCTGCAGAAGGAGCGCAAGACCGCGATCTTCATCACCCACGACATCGAGGAGGCCGTGTTTCTCGCCGACCGTGTCGTCGTGATGAGCACGCACCCCGGACGCGTCAAGGCGGTGATTCCCGTCGACCTCCCGCGCCCGCGCACCGAGCACACCCGGGCCCTGCCGCGCTTCGGTCAGCTCGGCGAGCAAATCTGGAATTTGATCCGCGACGAAGCGTATCGCGCGATCGACGACACCGGCGACAAGCCCGTCGCGGCTGCGTCGGTCAAGCAATAGCAACCTGCCCATTCAACCAGGAGACCAAAACATGTTCAAGACGTCGAAGAGCGGATTCAGCCCATCGCGGCGCGATCTGCTCGTGGGCAGCGCCGCGCTCGCCGGCGGTGCGATCCTCGGTGCGCCGCGCATCGTGCGCGCACAGGGCAAAGGCGAGCCGCTCAAGGTGTCGGTAGGCTGGATACCATGGGCCGCGGCGAACTCGCCCGTCTCGAAGTACATGATCCAGAACAAGCTGTTCGAGAAGCGCGCTGCCGAACAGGGCTACGACGTGACCGTGGACTGGCGCGAATACCCGACCGCGCTGCCGATGGTCGAAGCCGTCGTCGGCAACAACCTCGACATCGGCATGTGGGGCAACACCCCGATCGTGCGCGCGATCTCGACGGGGTTGCCGATCAGCTTGGGCGTCGTCGGCGAAGGTCATCTGCGCTTCCTGATCACGACCCGCAAGGGCTCGCCGATCCACAACATCCAGGACCTGAAGGGCAAGACGATCGGCGTTTCGCTCGGCGGCGACCCGCAGAGCGCCCTCACCCAAATGATGAAGTACGAGCTCGGCAGCTCCGATCCAAAGGACAACGGCATCAAGCTCATCAACATGCCGACCCATGCCCAGGCCGCGTCGGTGCCGACCGGCGTCGACGCGACGTGCACGATCTCGCCTGCGTACTACGCCGCGCAGAGCACCGGCACCGTCGCGATCATGAACTCGTTCGGCTACACCGAGGATTACTACGAAGGGCCGCTCGGCAAGGGCGCGGGAATCCTGATCCCCTCCGTCAAGCAATCGCCGTTCTATCCCGACGGCTATTACCTCCATCGCTCGTTCTGGCTGATGCGCAACCAGATTCCGGAGAAGCATCCGAAGGTTGTCGTCGCGTTCCTGGTCGCGATGCAGGAGGCGGTGGCGGCGCTGACCGCGATGGACCCGGGGCAGGTGTCGCAGCTCGTCAAGGATTACTGGAAGCTGGATGCGACGGCGGGCGCCAAGGTCGTCAAGGACGACGTCCTGTTCGCGAGAGGCTGGGACTGGCCCACGGAGAACGACGCGCGCGCCGTGCTCGAGGCGTCCAAGTACATGGTCGCCAACAAGGTGATCGAGAAGCCGCTGACGTGGAAGCAGGTGAAGGAGGCGTTCTCCCGCACCGCGCCGCTGGTCAAGCAGGCGTACGACATCGCCGGCAAGAAACCGGCGGAGGGCGACTTCCTGCGCACCGACACAAGCGACCTGCGTGGCCTGCCGGTGTGGCAGATCGACAAGTGGAAGGATTACACCTGACACCCGGCGCCACGCCTGGTCCGGCCACGCGGTGCAAATGTTCAGGAGGCGTGCTTGACCGGCCGGTCTTCGCGGACCTGCCGGCCAAGGGTGCCTCGAGTTCCC
>Ga0070665_100005740_pt1 | contig 12741 bp, 9 predicted proteins | sample KBSS13metaG_FD_65862 | JGI IMG/M metagenome (GOLD analysis project Ga0070665, IMG submission 65862) | Switchgrass rhizosphere microbial communities from Kellogg Biological Station, Michigan, USA - KBS S1-3 metaG | ecosystem: Host-associated > Plants > Roots > Rhizosphere > Soil ... | reverse complement strand
AGAATCCCCTTGTCCACAAGGGCCCTGAGAACTTTCTCGAAGCCTTTTTCGGTCGCCACCACAGCGAGTACCCCAAGCCGCCGGAGACCCGGGAAGCGACGGTGAGAGGGAGCGTGACCACACGCCCACCGCCACCACACTCTTCAAAATCAACCACCGCCACCACCCACCACCCGCAGAGCGGCTACGCACCCACTGTGGTCTGGCCCCGTGGTTTCGAGACGGGCGCAGAGCGCCCTCCTCAACCAGCGGGGGAACGGGCAGTCCGCCCTCCTCAACCAGCGGGGGAACAGGCAGTCCACCCTCCTCAACCGCCGGGGAACAGGGCAGAGCACCCCCTCCTCAACCAGCGGGGGAACAGGCAGTCCGCCCTCCCCCAACCAGCGGGGTCACGGGCAGTCCGCCCTCCTCAACCAGTGGGATCAGGCGGTCCGTCCCTCCTCCATCAGCGGGTCCGACACCCCATCGACCACCGACGCCCAGTCCCTGAATGCCATGCTCGGGGCGTGCGGATCCTGGTCACCTCGTTCCCCGGGCGCGGGCACCTCAACCCGGTGCTCCCACTCGCCATCGCCGGGCGCGCCGCGGGGCACGACGTGCGGGTGGCGACGGGAGAGGACCAGTGCGCGCACGCGGCGTCGTACGGCCTCGACGCGATGCCCGTCGGCCCCGGGCTCGGCGACCTGATCACGCTCGGGGAGCGCACGCACGGAGCCACCTGGGGCGACCGGATGTTCGAGGACACCTGGGTCCGCGAAGCCGCACCGGCCCTGTTGTCGGTGGCTGATGCCTGGCTGCCCGACATCGTCGTCTCCGAGGAGGAGGAGTACGCCGGGCTGCTGGTCGCCACGCTGCTCGAGATCCCGGCGGTGACCCACTCGTGGCCGTGTCCGTGCCGGCCGATCCTCCAGCGCAGACGGGCCCTGGAGCGGCTGAGGCCCACGTGGGCCGACCTCGCTCCCGGCCGCGAGCCCCGGCAGACGGGCGACGTCTACCTCGACGCCTGTCCGCCGCCCCTCCAGTCGCCCGAGATCGCCGACATTCCGGAGGTCACCCCGATCCGCGCCACCTCCCCTCCCGACCTGCCGGGAGGGTCAGGCGTCGTGCCGGACGACCTGCGCCACCCCGCGGCGTACCTGACCCTGGGCACCGTCCCGGTCTTCAGTACCCCGGGCCGCCTGCGCGAGTGCATCGACGCGCTGAGCCCCCTCGTCGCCTCCCTGGTCGTCACCACCGGGCCCAACCCGGTGGCGAGCCTCGGCGACCTGCCGTCGCACGTGCTCGCCTGCGACTACCTCACCCAGAGCCGGATCCTGCCGCTGGTCGACCTCGTCGTGTCCCACGGTGGCGCCGGCACGACCCTCGGTGCCCTGCAGGCGGGGCTGCCGCACCTGCTGCTGCCCTACGAGTCGCAGAGCCAGGAGAGCTCCGCCGAGGCGGTGGCACGACTCGGGGCGGGGCTCGTGGTCCCCGTCGAGACCCGCGACGTCGACGAGATCCGCGCCGCCGCCGCGCGGCTGCTCGGCGATCGTGCTCATCGGGAGGCGGCGGAAGCCGTGCGGTCGACCCTCTCCGCGCTGCCGTCACCCGAGGCCGTCGTCCGCCGGCTCGTCGAGCTGGTGGGGGGCGCGGACTAGGATTTCTTCGGCCGCTCAGGGCCATGACCGCAGGAGAGGGACACCGCCACCGCATGACGGCCAGCCGAGCGACACCCGCGGAGGGCCGCGAGCAACCCGGGTGGATCCGCAGGCTGAGCGGGCAGGTCTGGGTCCACCGGACCAACGTCCTGATCTCGTTCGCCGCCGCCGTCCTCGGCAGCCTGGGTCAGGCCGTCGTCCCGCTCGTGGCGCGCACGATCGTCGACGACGTGATCGGGCAGGACGGCGCGCGGCTGTGGCCCTGGCTCGCGCTGCTCGTGGTGATCGCGGTGCTGGTCTTCTGGTTCGCCTACCTCCGGCGGTATCGCGGAGGCCTGGTCGGCATCGCCGTGCAGTACGACCTGCGCAACCAGATCCACGACCACCTGCTCACCCTCGACGAGCAGAGCCGCTCGCACCTCAGCACCGGCCAGCTCGTGGCCCGCGCGAACAGCGACACCGCCCTCGTCCAGGGCCTGCTCAACTTCCTGCCGCTGGTGACCGGCAACCTGCTGATGATGATCGTCTCGCTGGTGATCATGTTCGTCCTCTCGCCCCTGCTGGCGCTGGTCGGGCTCGTGATCGCACCGGCCCTGTTCGTCGTCTCGCTCCGGATGCGGCTCAAGGTCTTTCCGGCGACCTGGGACGGCCAGCAGCGCGAGGGGGAGGTCGCCGAGGTCGTCGACGAGGACGTGAACGGCGTCCGCGTCGTCAAGGCGTTCGGCCAGGAGGAGCGCGAGCTCGGGCGGATGGTCGGCATCGTCCAGACGTTGTACGGCGTACGGATGCGCGCCACGAGGCTGCAGGCGCGCTACCAGCCGCTGCTGGAGTCGATCCCGGTCCTCGCTCAGGTCGCGGTGCTGGCCCTCGGCGGCTACATGGCACTCCACGACCAGATCTCGATCGGCACCTTCCTGGCGTTCTCGACGTACGTCGGTCAGTTCGTCGCGCCGGCCCGCCAGCTGGCCGGAGTGCTCACGGTCGGCCAGCAGGCCCGCGCCGGTGTCGAGCGGATCTTCCAGCTGCTCGACCTCGAGCCCCAGATCACCGACGCGCCCGACGCCGTCGCCCTGCCCGAGATGCGCGGTGAGATCGAGCTGCGAGGGGTCCGGTTCGCCTACGACGAGCAGCCGATCCTCGACGGGCTCGACCTCCACGTGCTGCCCGGCGAACGCGTCGCCCTGGTCGGGGCCAGTGGCAGCGGCAAGTCGACGGTCACCCGTCTGGTGCACCGGCTGCTCGATCCCGACGAGGGTCAGGTGCTCGTCGACGGGCAGGACGTCCGCTCGTTGACGCTGCACTCGCTGAGGAGCCAGGTCGGCGCGGCGTTCGAGGAGAGCTTCCTGTTCTCCGACACGATCGCGGCGAACATCGCCTTCGGGCAGCCGGACGCCTCGCGCGACGAGGTCGAGGAGGCCGCCAGGGTGGCCGGAGCCCACGACTTCATCTCCGAGACGGCCGACGGCTACGACACCCGCGTCGGCGAGCGCGGGCTCAGCCTGAGCGGTGGTCAGCGGCAGCGCGTGGCGCTGGCGCGGGCGATCCTGTCCGATCCCCGGATCCTGGTGCTCGACGACGCGACCAGCGCCGTCGACGCGGCCACCGAGGAGCGGATCTTCGCCCGGCTGCGCGAGGTCCTGGCCGACCGGACCAGCCTGATCGTGGCCCACCGCGTCTCCACGCTGAGCCTCGCCGACCGGGTCGTCCTCCTCGACCAGGGCCGGGTCGCCGACCAGGGCACGCACCGGGAGCTGATGGGGCGCAACCGGGCCTACCGCGAGCTGCTGACCGGACTCGACGACGACGCTGCCGGGTCGGTGGGCGACTCGATCGAGACGCTGAGCCAGGTCGACATCACGCCGGGCGCCTGGCAGCGAGGCACGGGAGACCGCGCCGAGGCCGTCCGCAGCGCCACCGAGCGCGCGGCGGCTCGGATGGCCGGCCGACCGAGCCTCGGCCCGGGGCTCGGCGGCGGCACCTGGCGCCTCAACCTGGCGCCCACCCCGGAGCTCCTCGCTCGGGTCGAGGCACTCCCACCGGTACGCGACCACTTCGTGGCCGACCTCGCCCACGAGACCCAGGCCGATCCCGACTTCTCGATGTGGCGCCTGGTCAAGGAGTTCCGGTGGGCGTTCGGACTCGGGCTGGCGCTCGTCGTGCTCGACGCGCTGACCAGCCTGGCCGGCCCCTACCTCGTGCGGATCGGCGTCGACCACGGCGTCGAGGCCGACGCCGCCCACGTGCTCTGGTGGGCGTCCGCTGCGTTCCTGCTCGTCGCGATGGTGGACCTGGTCGACCAGATCGCGTCGACGTTCATCACCGGCCGCACCAGCGAGCGGATCATGGCCGGGCTGCGCATCCGCATCTGGGCGCAGCTGCAGCGGCTCTCGCTCGACTACTACGAGCGCGAGATGGCCGGTCGGATCATGACCCGGATGACCACTGACGTCGACCAGTTCGAGACGCTGATCGAGAACGGCCTGCTCCAGGCCCTGGTCTCCCTGGTCACCTTCGTCGGTGTCGGCGTCGCCCTGCTGCTGATGGACCTCGAGCTCGCGCTCGCGACGTTGACGGTCATCGTGCCGCTCGCGATCGCCACGGTGTTCTTCCGCCGCGTCACCAACCGGCTGTACGACGTGGTCCGCGAGTCTCTCGCCGTCGTGAACGCCGACTTCCAGGAGTCCCTCTCCGGCATCCGCGAGGCACAGGCGTTCGTGCACGAGGAACTCACCCGCGAGCGGTTCCACCGGCTCGGCCGGCGCTACTACGACGGTCGCGCGCTGGCGCAGCGCACGATCGCGACGTACTTCCCCTTCGTGCTGTTCCTCTCCGCGATCGCGGACGTGATCGTGCTCGGCGTCGGCGCCCACCTGATCGAGCAGGGCCGGCTCTCCACGGGCGTCCTGATCGCGTTCCTGCTCTACCTCACGATGTTCTTCTCCCCGATCCAGCAGCTCTCGCAGGTCTTCGACTCGTGGCAGCAGACCCGCGTCTCGATCGGCCGGATCGCCGACCTGATGCGGCTGCGGACGATCACGCCGGACGCCGTCTCAGCTGTGCCGCTCGGTGAGGTGAGCGGCGAGCTCGCGCTGCACGACGTCCACTTCACCTACCCGCAGGCGGAGGTCGCGGCGGAGGAGCGCGGGCCGGCCGACCAGGTGCCGACCGGCGCCGTCGCCGTACGCCGGAAGCCGCCCGAGGCCCTGCGCGGCCTCGACCTCCACATCGCCGCACACGAGACCGTCGCACTGGTGGGCGAGACCGGGGCCGGCAAGTCGACCGTGCTGAAGCTGATCGCCCGCTTCTACGACCCCGACTCGGGCTCGGTCACGCTCGACGGGCTCGACCTGCGCAGCCTGTCGCTGCACGACTTCCGCAGCCGGCTCGGCTACGTGCCGCAGGAGTCGTTCCTGTTCACGGGGACCATCCGCGACAACATCGCCTACGGCCGTCCCGAGGCGTCCGACGCGGAGGTGGAGGCCGCTGCGCGAGCGGTCGGGGCGCACGACCTGGTCGCGACCCTGCCCGGCGGCTACCTGCACGAGATCTCCGAGCGCGGCTCGTCGCTCTCCTCCGGCCAGCGCCAGCTGATCGCGCTCGCCCGCGCGGAGCTGGTCGACCCGGTCGTGCTGCTGCTCGACGAGGCCACGGCCAACCTCGACCTGGCGACGGAGGCCAAGGTGTCGGCCGCGATGGCGGCGGTGGCCGGACGGCGTACGACGATCCTGATCGCCCACCGCCTCCAGACGGCCCGCACCGCCGACCGGATCATCGTGCTCGGCCAGGGACGGGTCCTCGAGGACGGGACGCACGAGGACCTGGTCGCCCGCGACGGTCGGTACGCCGCGATGTGGCGGGCCTTCGAGCTCGTGTCGGCGTCGTGACGCGGAACCGAGGGTAAAACCTGCTGCCGGGCGTGGACCACGGATTCACTCGTCCGCGGCCGGGAATCTCGCAGGATTCCGCAGGAAGGCGCGGCGGCTGAACGCCGATCCCTCGTCTTCCTCCGCGGCTGATGCGGGGCGGCCGGAAGGCCGGCGCAGGTCTTTACCCCGGGCGACGTCACACCTGCCGACTTGACCGTCTCTTAAGTCACAAGGAGGCAAAGACCGATGTGCACCAAATCCCCCCATGGTGCCCATGGCCGTCCGTGCGAGGACTGCCTGGGAGACCGGATCAACCGAACGGTTGACCTGGCCAGACGCGACCGTTCCCTCATCCCCCTCTGGGCACGTCAGCGTCGGTTCCAGGTACGCCCCGCCTATGTCGAGATGCTTCGTAGGGAGCCGATGACGGCGTGAGCCTCCTCCCGACACGGGCCCGGTCGCGTGAAGCGTCCGGGCCCTCGTCGCGTCCGGGTCTCTCTCGGGAGGACCCGGCACCGACGGAGCACGGGCGAGGGCCGGGTGCCTGAGACCGCATGGCTGGCGCGGTCTCGGGCACCCGAGCCGACCGACGACGATGCAGGTCGCGGCCGCGGCCACCGATAGGATCGGGGCCGAAATCCCACCCTGCGAAAGCGACGTCGTCCCGCCATGCCTGTCACCCGTTCGGACCTCCGGAACGTCGCGATCGTCGCGCACGTCGACCACGGCAAGACCACGCTGGTCGACGCCATGCTCCACCAGGCCGGCGCCTTCACCGCGCACCAGGAGGAGGCCGGCGTCGCCGAGCGGATCATGGACTCCGGTGACCTGGAGCGCGAGAAGGGGATCACGATCCTCGCCAAGAACACCGCGATCCACTACACGGGCCCGAGCGCGGCCGACCTCGGCGCGCCTCAGGGGATGACGATCAACATCATCGACACCCCCGGCCACGCCGATTTCGGTGGTGAGGTCGAGCGCGGCCTGTCGATGGTCGACGGGATCGTGCTGCTGGTCGACGCCTCCGAGGGGCCGCTGCCGCAGACCCGGTTCGTGCTGCGCAAGGCCCTCAACGCCGACCTGCCGGTCGTCCTGGTCGTGAACAAGGTCGACCGCTCCGACGCGCGGATCGCCGAGGTCGTCGACGAGACCTACGAGCTGTTCCTCGACCTGCTCGACGAGCAGCACAGCCAGGACGCGCTCGACTTCCCGGTCGTGTACGCCTCGGCGAGAGCCGGGCGAGCCTCGCTCGAGGCGCCGCCGAACGGCGGCATGCCGGACTCCCCCGACCTCGAGCCGCTCTTCCGCACGATCCTCGACACGATTCCCGCCCCGGAGTACGACGAGGGGGCACCGCTGCAGGCCCACGTCACCAACCTCGACGCCTCGCCGTTCCTCGGTCGCCTCGCGCTCGTGCGCGTCCACCAGGGCTACCTCAAGAAGGGCCAGAACGTCGCCTGGATCAAGCGCGACGGCACCGTGAGGACGGTCAAGATCACCGAGCTGCTGATCACCGAGGGACTCGAGCGCAAGCCGGGCGCGCAGGCCGGCCCCGGCGACATCTGCGCCGTCGCCGGCATCCCCGAGATCACCATCGGCGAGACCCTGGCCGACCCGGAGAACCCCGTCGCGCTGCCGCTCATCCATGTCGACGAGCCGGCCATCTCGATGACCATCGGTACCAACACCTCGCCGCTGGTCGGACGCGAGAAGGGCTCGAAGGTCACGGCCCGCCTGGTCAAGGACCGCCTCGACACCGAGCTCGTCGGCAACGTCTCCCTGCGGATCCTGCCGACCGAGCGCCCCGACGCGTGGGAGGTGCAGGGGCGCGGTGAGCTGGCGCTGGCGATCCTGGTCGAGCAGATGCGGCGCGAGGGCTACGAGCTGACCGTCGGCAAGCCGCAGGTGGTCACTCGCGAGATCGACGGCAAGGTGCACGAGCCGGTCGAGCGACTGACGATCGACGCGCCCGAGGAGTACCTCGGCACGATCACCGAGCTGATGGCGACCCGGAAGGGCCGGATGGAGCAGATGACCAACCACGGCACCGGGTGGGTGCGGATGGAGTACCTGGTCCCGGCCCGCGGGCTGATCGGCTTCCGGACCGAGTTCCTCACCGAGACGCGCGGCACCGGCATCGCCCACCACGTGTTCGAGAAGTACGAGCCGTGGGCCGGCGAGATCCGCTCGCGGGCGTCCGGCTCGCTGGTGGCCGACCGCACGGGTGCCGCCACGGCGTACGCCATGACGAACCTGCAGGAGCGGGGGATCATGTTCGTCGAGCCGACGACCGAGGTCTACGAGGGCATGATCGTCGGCGAGAACTCCCGGGCCGACGACATGGACGTGAACATCACCAAGGAGAAGCAGCAGACCAACATCCGCTCCGCCACCTCGGACAACTTCGAGAAGCTGGTGCCCCCGCGGAAGCTGTCGCTCGAGCAGTGCCTGGAGTTCTGCCGCGAGGACGAGTGCGTCGAGGTCACCCCCCACACCGTGCGGATCCGGAAGGTCGTGCTCGACCAGAACGAACGGGCCAAGCTGGCCGCCCGGGCTCGGAAGGGCGCCCGCTGACGGGTGCTCGGCTGAGGGTCGTCGGCCTCACCGGTGGATGTGCTCCATCCAGTCGTCCGGTACGGCGCCGGCGGGGCCCGGTGTCGGCTGGTCCGCGGGGTGGCTCTGCGGGCCGGCGAGCACCGGCCCCTCGTAGGACTGGTCGTCACGGAAGTCCCAGTACCAGTCCTCGGCCGGCTCGAAGCTGGTCATCAGCGGATGGCCGGACTCACGCCAGTGGGCCGTGGCGTGCTGTCCGGGTGAGGTGTCGCAGCAGCCGATGTGACCGCACTGGGCGCACCTGCGGAGGTGGAACCACCACCCGTCCTGCGCGAGGCACTCCACGCACCCGGTCCCGGACGGCTCCACCGACGTGTCGACTCCCTCGATGCTCACCGGTCCAGCCTGCCATCGGCGAGGTGGTCCCTCCAACACGGTCGGGTCAGGGCACGACGACGACGATGGGTGCGTCGTCGCGCGAGGTCAGCCGGTGGCTGAGCGAGCCGGTGATGCGATGCCACAGCTGGGTGGACCGGCCGACGACGACGAGGTGTGCACGCAGTCCCCGCGCGACCTCGGCCAGCGCGTGGGTCGCGTCGCCGCGCTCGGTGACGAAGCTCAGCTCGACGCCGAGCTTGGCGGCACGGTCGGCGGCTTCGACCCTCAGCTGGTCCGCGATCTCGTGCCTGGCCTGGTCGACCCCGGCGAAGTCATAGGGCACACCGAACGCGGCCGCCATGTCGACCACCGGAACGGCGTGGACCGCCACCACCGTGCCGTGGCTGCGCAGGGCTTCGCCGAGTGCCCAGGAGAGCGCGTCCCACCCGCTCGGTGAGCCGTCGAGGCCGACGACGATCACCGGTGGCGCGAGGTGGTCGTGGTCCGGCGCATCGGGCCGTCGCCCTTCATCGAGGTCGTGGGTCATCGGTCATCACCAGGTGTCGACGGCATCGATTCAGCCCTCCACGACCAGGTCGACGAGGCGTAGCAGCGCCGGGAGAGCGGCGTTCAGCTCGGCCGCGTCTCGTCCGTCGAGCTTGTCGATCAGCTCCGTCAACGCCTCCGCGCCCTCTCGGCGACGCTTGCGGATGAACTGTCGCCCGGCGCGCGTGATCGCGACGAGGACGACCCGCGCATCCACCCGATCGCGACGGCGCTCGGCCAGACCGAGCTTCTCGAGCTGGGTCACCAGTGAGGTCATCGACGGCTGCGTGACCTCCTCGGTGACGGCAAGATCGGTCAACCGCCTGGGGCCGGTGTGTTCCAGGGTGGCCAACGTCGACAGCGCCGTCAGTCCGAGCGTGTGCGATCGCCGGCGGATGACGCCGGCGGCCAGCGCGAACAGCGCCTCGCCGAGGGTCTCGTTCGCCTGCACCACGCCAGAAGCATACTAGAATCTATATAGACGTATCAATGGTATCTTCCCGGCCGCCGGGGCCCTACCGCTCGACCAGCCACCGGGCCAGGAGGGTGCCGTCGTGCTCGGCGAGGGTGGCCAGGCGGAGCGGTACGTCGACGGGCGGCCCGTCGGTGATCCGCCGGTGGGAGCCGCTGATCACCCGTGGCACGATCGTCGTGTCGAGCTCGTCGGCGACGCCCTGGTCGAGCAGGTCGCGCAGCAGGTGGGGCCCGCCCTCGGACAGCAGGTGGCGGAATCCGCGCAGCACCAGCTCGTCCTTGAGCCGGGCCAGGTCGACACGGTGGGAGCCGAGGACCAGGACGTTGTCCTGGCCGAGGATCGAGCGAGCCTCATCGAGGTACGGCGCGGTCGACACCGTGGCCATCAGCACCTTTCCCTGCTCGGCCGAGCGCTGGGTCGCCGGCACCGAGCCGGAACGCGACACCACGACCAGCGGCTTGCGCCCCACGGCGTAACCCTCGATCCGGACCGTGCCGGCCCCGACCACCACGGCGTCGGACATCTCCCGGAGGAGGTCGAAGACGAGCTTGTCGGCGCCGTTGTTGATCGAGCGGCTGGTCCCGTCGTCGCCGGTGGCGGCGCCGTCGACGGTCGAGACGAAGTTCACCCGCAGCCATGGCTCGTCGGGTGGGGCGTAGAGCGCCCGCAGGTCGTCGTCCGCGCCGAGCAGGACTCGCATCCGTCGTCTCCCCATGTCTCGAGATCGTCGAGGGCCGGGCCACCATCGTCACACGCACGCCGGCATACACGCCCAGGGGGTGCGGAGCCGCTGTCTAGACTGCCCGGATGATCTCGCTGTCGGAGCTGGCAGCGCTGCACAGCGAGTACGCCGACGAGCTCGCCCTGCCGATCGACCCGGTGACCGTGCGTGGCGTGACGATCGGTGCGGCCGATCCGGTGCTGATGGGGACGGTCAACCTGTCCCGCGACTCGACGTACCGGGAGAGCATCGCCGTCTCGACCGACGCCGCGATCCGCAAGGCGCGCACCCAGGTCGCCCAGGGCGCCCGGGTCGTCGACGTCGGTGCCGAGTCCAGCACCGCCCGGGCCGCCCGCGTCGCCGGGCCGCAGCAGCGGGCGACCCTCGTCCCGGTGATCGAGGCGCTCGCCGAGGAGTGCGTGGTCTCGGTCGAGACCTACCGGCCCGACGTGGTCGAGGCCGCGATGGGCGCCGGCGCCCGGATCCTCAACCTGACCGGGCGAGACGGCGAGGACGAGATGCTCGCCTGCGCTGCGTCGTACGGCGCTGCGGTCGTCCTCTGCTTCTGCGAGCCGGACGACGTCCGCGCCGACCACGACCACCCGACCGACGGCGACGCGCTGCCCTACCTGGTCGACCACTTCGGCCCGCGCATCGAGCACGCCCGAGGGCTCGGCGTCGAGGGGATCGTGGTCGACCCCGGCCTCGGCTTCTACTACGGCAACCTGGTCGACCCGGTCGTCCGCGTCCGTCACCAGGCCGCCGTGCTCGCGCAGTGCTTCCGACTCCGCACCCTCGGGGTGCCGGTGTGCAACGCGCTCCCCCACGCCTTCGACCTGTTCGAGGACGAGTTCCGCAAGGCCGAGGGCTTCTTCGCAGTGCTCGCGCGGCTGGGTGGCACCGACCTGTTCCGCACGCACGAGGTCGCCCACGTGCGGGCCGTCCTGGCGGCCATGGACCTGCTGGACGTCGTTCAGCCGAGGTGACCGCGCACCGACGCGTGGCCCGACAGCAGGTTGCGCGCGATGGTCCGGCGCTGGATCTCGTCGGTGCCCTCGTAGATGCGCAGCAGCCTCAGCTCGCGGTACCACCGCTCGATCGGCAGCTCGCGGGTGTAGCCCATGCCGCCATGGATCTGCAGCACCCGGTCGACGATCTGGTTGGCCTGCACCCCGCCGTAGAGCTTGGCCATCGACTGCGCCTGACGTGAGTCGACGCCGTGGTCGACCTGCCAGGCAGCGGTCAGGACCAGCCACCGCAGCGCCTCGATCTCGACCGCGGAGTCGGCGATCATCCACTGGATCGCCTGGCGGTTGGCGATCGGCTCCCCGAAGGTCACCCGGTTCTTCGCCTGCTCCATCGCCATCTCGACCAGCCGTTCGCAGGAGCCGAGCGCGCGGGCGGGCAGCAGGTACCGGCCCTTGCCGATCCACCGCATCGCGAGCTCGAACCCGCGGCCCTCCTCGCCGAGGATCGCCGAGTGCGGGACCCGGACGTCCTCGAAGGACAGGGACGCCGGCCCCCACTCCCCCATCGTCGGGATCGTGGCGGAGGTCCAGCCGGCGTCACGGTCGGCCAGGAAGCAGGTCACGCCGCCGTCGGCGCCCTTCTCCTTGTCGGTGACCGCGAAGACCATCGTGAAGTCCGCGACGTCCCCGCCGGTGATGAACGTCTTCTCGCCGTTGATCACCCACTCGTCGCCGTCGCGGACGGCGGAGGTGCGGATGTTGCGCGCGTCGGAACCGGCCCCGGGCTCGGTGATCGCGAAGCAGCTGCGCCGCGTGCCCTCGATCGTGGGCCGGAGGTAGGCGTCCTTCTGCTCGTCGTTGGCGTCGAACAGGATGTTGTCGGCGTCGCCGCCGAACTTGAACGGCACGAACGTGCGTCCGAGCTCGGCCTCGAGCAGCGCGTGCATCACGGCGCCCAGGCCCATCCCGCCGTACTCCTCCGGGGTCTGCACCCCGAAGAACCCCGACTCGCGGGCCTTGTCCTGCAGCGCCGTGACCTCCTCGAGGGTGATCCCGCGCTCGCCGTCCCGCTCGCGCTCGAGCACCTGCGGCTCGAGCGGCACGAGCTCCTTGGTGACGAACCTCCTCACCCAGTCGCGGATCTCGCGTTCCTCGTCGGTCAGCGTCAGGTCCATGCTCGAACCCTAGTTCGTCACCGAGCGACCACCGGCTCGCGCAGCTCAGCGGTACGGCCTGCGGTCACCGCGGCGGGCCGGCGCCGGCCGAGCCACAGCCCCACGGCGGCGACGAGCAGGCCCACCACCGCGACCCCGCCGACCGGCTGACCCAGCAGCGGCCAGCCGACCAGTGCGGTCACACCCGGGACGACGAACAGCAGGCTGGTCCCCCGGGTCGCGCCCCGGCGGGCGATCAGCGCGAACAGCAGCAGCGGGGCCCCGACACCCGTCACCAGTGCGAGCCAGGCGAACGTCGTCAGCGCCGGGACCGTCATCGGGATCGTGACCGGTCCGACGAGCGGTGCCACCACGGCCGTCGCGACCGCGCCCGCCGCCACCTGGACGGCGGTGAGCGCGGTCGCGCCACCCAGTCCGACGAG
>Ga0070665_100005739_pt1 | contig 12741 bp, 7 predicted proteins | sample KBSS13metaG_FD_65862 | JGI IMG/M metagenome (GOLD analysis project Ga0070665, IMG submission 65862) | Switchgrass rhizosphere microbial communities from Kellogg Biological Station, Michigan, USA - KBS S1-3 metaG | ecosystem: Host-associated > Plants > Roots > Rhizosphere > Soil ... | reverse complement strand
CCGAAATTCATATCGTCTCCTAGAACAGCGACCGCGCGATGAGATAGGCGATGAGCACGCCGACAAGGCTCAAGAGGGACACATCTAACGCTATAGGCCCGACGGCGAACTTCAAGATAACGAGGTCGATGGGCAGAGGGCCAACAGAAGGTGTCACGCCCGTCGTCAGAAATTCCTTGACCGCTCCCACCGGGAGAAACTTCCGGGCGAACTGGGTCATGAATCCACCGACGATGAACCCCAGTGCCAATACTACACCGTGGAACAGAGGTCGGTGCCGCGACGAACCGCGAGTTGCCGAGTTCCGCGTCGCCATCAGGACCTCCGATCCATCACGTAACCGATGGCCTCGCCGAGCGAGCTCCGGTACGGGTTATCAGGTAGCTCGCTGAGCGCCTCTTCCGCCTGCTGCGCGAATTCTTCCCCACGCCGTCTCGCATACTCGAGCCCGCCCTCTTCCCGAACGATTTCGACAACCTCGGCGATGATCGCGTCGTCCGGGTCCGGATTGGCGAACAATGCGTCGACGCGACGCCGCGCACCGGGAGACATGGTCCGCAATGCCGCGATGAGGGGCAGCGTCACCTTGTGCTCTCTCAGATCGAGCCCTGTCGGCTTACCGGTCGTTTCCTGGGCCTCGGTATAGTCGAGCAGGTCGTCGGCGACCTGGAACGCCATACCAAGACGCTGACCGAACCGCGTGAGCGTGCTGCGGAATCTGCGCGCGCCACACAACGAACCAACCTCGCACGCCGCCGCGAACAGCGAGGCGGTCTTCGACTCGATCAGCGTGTCGTAGTCGTCCTCGGAGAACTTGAGCGCATCGAGCGCCGCGAGCTGTCGCATCTCGCCCAGCGTGAGAGCATTCGAAGCCGCGGTGAACACCGCGAGCGGCTCCATGTCTCCCAGGCGCACGAGCTCGGACAATGCGCGCGAGTACAGGAAGTCGCCCATGATCACCGACACCTGATGGCTGAACAACGCGTTGATCGTCGGGCGCCCGCGGCGCATCACCGAATGATCGACCGCGTCGTCGTGCACCAGGGTCGCGAGATGGATCAGCTCGGCGACCGCCGCGAGCGTTTTCGCGCGCGGCTCCGGAGATCCGTCCACGTTGCTCGCCAGCAGCAGCAGCGTGGGGCGAACCATCTTCCCTTTCACCAACAGCAGATGGGCGTTGACGTCGGTGACGAGAGGGTTATCAGTGGCGACGATACGCCACATCTCGTCTACGACTCCGCCCAGCCCCTCGTGAACCGGGGTCTGAATGTGGCGGAGTGTGTCAGCCAGGGGTGGTGGTGAGCTGTTGGCTCGTGCTGTCAAGTCGCCTTCCGTTCGATCGCACTGATCCGTTCCGCCACATCACGGAACTCGATGTCGACGGCAAACACTCGTTGATAATAATCGAGTGCAGCGGCCGGTTTGTTCAACGCCTCGGTCGCCCGGCCTAAAAGGTAAAGCACGCCGACGAGATGATGGTCATCTCCTTCACCGAGCGCTACGGCTCGCGTCAACACCGAAGCCGCCACGTGGTGCTGCTCCTTCTCCATGAAGCACTGGCCGAGGGCTTCGTAGGTGCGGGTTCGATTCGACGCTCCTCGGAGGGCCTTCTGGAACTCGGCTACAGCTTCGTCGAGCAGTCCCATCTCCTTGTACGCAACGCCCAGGTCGTAGTGGGACTCGTAGTCCTCCTCTTCGACGTTTTCAGCGACGCCCTGCTTGAACCGCTTGAGCATCTCCTGGAAATCCGCCTGCTCGTCTCCGGTGGGCGGCTTCTCTTCCGCAACCATCCGCGTCGACTTGGGACTCTCACCGGAGCGTATCCACTCTCCGAGGTCGACGAAGTCGCTGGTGGCTGCGCTGCGGTCGAGCGGCGATGGCTTACGCGACGGAGGCAACGCTGTGACACCGCCGATCGGCGTTCGACCGGCGTGGGTTGGCCCCGGTTGATACGAGACGTGCGTGTCGCGCGGCCGCGAAGCTCCCGGAGCCCGCTGGTCGGGCGCATTCGGCGAAATGGCCTGAATCGCACCTGAACCCTTCGCTGGCGACACGGATGCAACCGATTCGACCGCGGCAATCGCGCGGGGATCGTCGGGCGCGAGCTCGAGGACGCGTTGATAGACCGCGCGCGCCTTTCGCTCTTCGCCGGATCGGAACAGCGCGTCGCCGAGCTCGATGTACGCATCGATCAGCTTGACGCGATGATTCGAGCGGAACGCGAGCTCGACGCGCTTCTGGTGGTGGCGTACGGAATCGGGCGACAGGCGAATGAGCTCATCGACGATGGCCAGTGCGCGCTCGAGATCACCGAGGCGTTCGAGCTCCGCCGCGACGTGCTCGAGCTCCTGCACACCGCCAGCGCGATCTCCCAATTCCAGCAGCCGCTCCGCGTGCTCACGCTGGATTTCCCACTCGGGCCGGCGCTCGTGCGTGACCGCTTCAGCGCGCGCGTGCGGCTCCTGAACGAGTACGACAGGTACAGCCTCGGCCGGGGGCGACGACGCCGGCGTAGCACTCGCCACCACGACATCAAGCTCGACCTCGAGCGCAGGCGCCGCATCGGCGACTGGCTCCGGCTCGATCGGCTCAGGCAGGTCCGGCTCGGCGAGCTCGTTAGGTGTCGAGACATCCGCTGCCGCCTCGGCCACGATCTCGACCGGCGCGTCCACCAGATCGTCCGGCCTCTCCTCATCGGTCTCGAATGCGTCGAGCGCCGGCGCGAGCTCGTCGATCGATGCCGGGGGGAGCTCGGTGGCTTCGACCAGCTCCGACTCGACCACGGAGGCGACTGCCGCAGCGGGCGTCTCTCGCGGCAGCTCGAGCGAATCGATGTCAACCGGCGCCGCAGATTCAACGGGAGGCTCGATCGTGTCGGGCTCGGGCCACTCGAGGTCGAGCGCGTTGGACGCGACGGCGGCCACTGCGGCGGCAGCCGGGACTTCCAGCGATTCGAGAAGCACGTCGTCCAGATCCGCGCTCGCAGATGGCAGCAGCTGCGACGGCTCGGGCTCCGACGGCTCCAGCAGCGGCTCCGACGGCAGGTCGAAGTCCGACGTCGTGCCTAACGAGAAGTCATCGCCGAGCGCTGCGGCGAGACTGGCGCCCGACGTGACCTCGTCGGCTGACGGCAGCGACATGTCGCCCAGATCGAACGACGGAAACGACACGTCCGGGTCGAGGGTCGACAGCGCGTCCGACGACATCGGCTCGGACTCGTCGGTTCTCGGCGGCAACCGGAAATCGAACAGCCCGCCGTCATCGCTCGGCAACGTGACGTCGGCGTCGGCCGCGAGATCGCTCGCGTAGTCGATCGAGAGCGGCGGACCGGACACGTACGCCGGCTCCTCGCCTAACAAGTCGACCGGCGCCGGATCGTGCTCCGCGTGGATGCCGAGCGTCGCGATCGAATCGGGCGCGGGAAGATCGGTAGACTCGGGCGTATCCGACGGCAGCGAAAATGCTTCGACCGCAGGAATCTCGAGATCCAGCGCTCCGAGGGCCGCAGGCTCCGGCGCTGGGACATCGCTCAGGATCGCAAGCTCGGGTGCGGCGACGTCGCTCAGGATGGCGAGGTCCGGCGTCAGCGTGTCGCTCAGGATCGCGAGCTCGCCCGTCACTTCCGTCGCGCTCGGCAGGTCGACGACATCCTCGATGTCGAGCATGGGCAGCTCGGGCGAGGACAGTGGCTCGACGTTAGGCACGTCGAGGTCGATGCTGAACGTGTCCGTAACCGCCTCCCCACCGACGGGGGTCAGCGGCGCAGCGGGCGTGTCACCGAGCGTCAGCGCGATGAGATCGGGATCGCTGACCTGACGGCCCGGAATAATTGCGGGCGTTGGCGCGGACGCCGGTGCAGGTTTCTGCTGGCTCTTTTGCTGCTGCTGCTGCTGTCTCGCGTTCTGCTCGAATGACGTGTCGAGGAAGATCAGGTCCTGAGACTTCTGAGCTCGATACGAACCCGACACGCGCGGCACGACTTCGGGGTCGATCGACTTCATGCGATCGACCGTCGCGCGCGCTTCGACCGTTCGTCCTTCGCTATCGAGCTTGTCATGCAGCTTCTGGAGCTGCTCGAGCGCCTCGTCCTGGCGGTTTTCCTTCGTCAGCTGCTCGGCCAGCATCAGCCGGATATCGTCCTGATCCGGGCAGAGATCGGCGAACTCTTTCAGCGCACGGAACGCCTCATCGATCTGCCCCGCCTTCTGCATGCGGTCGGCGTACTCGAGGAAGTTCTTTTTCGCGTCGCTTTTGAAGCCCTTCGAGGCGCTGATCTTTCCGAGCTTGTAGTAGATCGATGCGCGGCCGGGTGATTGCCGGAGCACCTTGTTGCACAGCGCGATCGCGTTGTTGAGGAACCCACGATCCGCATACAGATCGACGGCCTTCTCGTAATAGTTCAGCGCATCGGACGCGTTGCCCGTGCGAAGCATGAGATCGCCGACCCGGTTGTACAGCGGGATATCGACGTCCTCGATGGCGCCATCGCTCTCCTGAAGGAACTGGATGTAGAGAGCGAGGGCCTTGTCGAGCTGCTTTTTCTGTTCCAGCTCGACGGCTTTCTTTTTCAGCTTCGCGGCGTTGGACATCAGCGCGTGAGATTCCCGCGGTCAGTGCCAGAGCGCCTGGCGGTGCCGAGGCGACTCAAGAGTTTATCGAAGTAGACTGGTGACACGCACGCCCGCGAACCCAAGTCGCGACACAACGCTGATCACCATACCAATACGGCAGCTCCCGCACGTCCTGCGCGTCGAACAGCGCGAGGTCGGCAGAGTAGCCAGGTGCGATCTGTCCTACGCGATCCGCCAACGCCAGCGCTGCTGCACCGTTCACCGTCGCGGCAACCATCGTCTCCGCGACCGTGAGACGCAGCTGGCTGACTCCGAGTGTCATGATCAGCGGAAAGTTCGTCGTTGGGGACGTGCCCGGATTGAAGTCGGTCGCCAACGCGACAGCTGCTCCGGCATCTACCAGTGCGCGCGCTGGTGCCTGCTTTTCCTTGCCCAGAAAAAGCATCGTTCCAGGAAGCAGCGTGGCGACGGTGTCGGACTGAGCGAGCACGCGAATTCCTGAATCGGAGATAGCTGCGAGATGGTCGGCCGATGTGGCGCCGATCTCCGCGGCGAGCTCGGCCCCTCCCGACGGGCGGAGCTCGTCGGCGTGGAGCTTGAGCCCCAAACCGGCGGACCGCGCGGCAGTCAGAATCGTTCTCGTCTCGTCGATCGTGAACACGCCCGGCTCGCAGAAGACATCCGCGAAACGGGCTAGCCCCTCCGACGCAACGCCGGGGAGCATGGTAGAGACGAGCAAGCGAACGTATTCGGAACGTCCGTCCGAAAGTTCGCGGTACTCGAGCGGGATCTCGTGGGCGCCGAGCCATGTGGGCACGAGCCGCATGGGAAGTCTCTCACCGAGGCGGCGGATGACTCGGAGCGATTTGAGCTCGTCCTCGGGGGTGAGGCCGTAGCCGGATTTGACCTCCACCGTCGTCACGCCGTAGGCGGCGAGACGTCGCAGGCGGCGCTCTGCGAGGTCCAGAAGGTCGTCTTCGCCCCGTGAGCGCAGATCCCGGACAGAGGAGTGTATTCCCCCACCCCGACGCGCGATCTCCATGTAGTCCAGCCCGGACGCTCTGAGCTCCTGCTCTTCGTAGCGTGGCTTGCCGAAGATCGCGTGCGTGTGCGAGTCGACGAGTCCGGGCGTCAGCAGGCCGCCGCGGCAATCGACGCGCGCGGCGTCCGGGAAGCGCCGCTCGAGTTGGTCCTGCGGTTCGACCGCTTCGATGTTTTCGCCGTCGACCGCGACGGCGACGCCGGTCACAATCCCGGCGTCGTTCATGTCACGTCCGCGTCGCGCACGTCCCGGCCCGCGACACGTGACGACCTGCGCGGCGTTTACGAACAGCAGCAACGACAGGTCGTGCTGATCACGCCATTACGTCCCTGACGCGGGAGAGCCGGAGCGGCGCCTGCGCTTCGCCGCGGCAGGCGTAGTAGCACGCGTTGCAGTTGATCTCCTGATACTGCTTGTACTCGGTCCAGTGGAAGTCGACCGGGAAATCCGGGCAGCGCTTCACATGGCCCGTGGGGTCGATGTGAATCGTGCGAACGCCGGCCTGACACGGCTCCTTCATCTCGCCGCGCACATAACGCGGAATCTGCTCGATGTAGTAGTCCGAGTTCGTGATGATCCCGCGGCGCTTCCGCTTGAACGCCAGGAGATCGGCGACGACCTTGTCGATCGCTGCGAGCTGATCATCGCGGATCAGGTGCTCCTTGCTGCCATTCTTGGAGTCGGTGTAAACGCTGAAGTTGACGCCACACCCGAGCTCCGCCGCGTGCTGCGCGATGGGCAGGATCTGATCGAGGTTGTCGTCCTTGATCACGGAGTTGAAGCGGATCGAGTCGATACCGCGCTCCCGCATGATCGCGACGTTCTTGAAGATCTTGGCCGTCAGCCCGGGAATGCCACGCGCGGTGTCGTGACGCCCGTCGAGATAGTCGAGCGAGATGTTGAACTGATTGATCCCGGCCTGCCACAGCGACCACGCGCGCTCCGCCGTGAGCATGCCACCATGCGTGATCATCGTGATGTACTTGAGATGAATCGCGTTCGCGACCGTGGAGACGAGCTCCTCGAGATCGCGCCGCAGGGTCGGCTCACCGCCGGTGAACGTCACCATCATCGGGTTGAAGAACCGCGCCGCGTCCGCGAAGCTCTTGAGCTCGTGCTCCTTCGCTTCCGCGGGTGTCTTCCAGTAATCGCAGAAGCTGCACTTCGCGTTGCAGCGCATCGTCACCTCGAAGTGTACCAGGATCGGGCGGCGACGCGCCGTCAGGTAGGCGTACTTCGCGAGAAAGAGCGGAACGTGGTACGGCTTGAAACGCGCGGAGAGCATAGGACACCGGGAACGAGGAACGAAACGCGAGGAGCGACGACGGCCTGCCTAACGATCGCCAACCATGGGCAACTGGATCCCTGCTCGTGCAGCGGCATCGATCGCGGTCTCGTACCCGGCGTCGGCGTGACGTGCCACGCCGATCCCCGGGTCGTTGGTCAGAACCCGTTCGAGCCTAACGCGCATCTCCGGCGTCCCGTCGGCCACGATCACCTGCCCCGCATGGAGCGAGTTCCCGATGCCGACGCCGCCGCCGTGATGGAACGATACCCAACTTGCGCCGCCCGCCACGTTCAGCAGCGCGTTCAGAATGGCCCAGTCCGCGATGGCATCGCTGCCATCCTTCATCGCTTCCGTTTCGCGGAATGGTGACGCAACGCTCCCGGTATCGAGGTGATCGCGACCGATGACGATCGGCGCCGAGAGCTCACCGCTGGCGACGAGGTCGTTCAGCGCTACGCCGAACTTCGCCCGCTCGCCCTGACCCAGCCAGCAGATGCGCGCCGGCAATCCCTGAAAATGCACCTTCTCGCGCGCCATGGTAATCCATCGCCGAAGGTGCGCATCGTTAGGAAAGAGCTCGAGGACGAGCTCGTCGGTCCGGTGAATATCCGCCGGGTCGCCCGACAGCGCCACCCACCGAAACGGCCCCTTCCCCTCACAGAACAGCGGACGGATGTACTCCGGGACGAAACCGGGAAACGCAAATGCATCGTGGACACCGGCGTCCAGCGCCACCGTGCGAATGTTGTTTCCGTAGTCGAACGTCACCGCACCACGGCGCTGCAACTCGAGCATCGCCTGCACGTGCTGCACGATAGCCGACGTGGACCGCGCAATGTACTCGTCGGGCTTCGAACGCCGCAGCGTCTCGGCCTCGACGAGGGACACGCCGTTCGGTACGTAGCCGTTGAGCGTGTCGTGCGCACTGGTCTGATCGGTCAGCACATCCGGGGTCACCCCGCGGCGTACCAGTTCCGGCAAAACATCCGCGGCGTTCGCCACGAGGCCAACCGACAGAGGCGACCGCGCCGCCGTGGCTTCCCCGATCCACGCGAGCGCTTCGTCGAGATCGTGAGTCTTGCGGTCGATGTAGGCCGTCGCGAGCCGCTTGTCGATGCGAGACTCGTCGACGTCGATGCCTAACAACGCGGCGTCGTTGAGTGTCGCCGCCAGCGGTTGCGCACCTCCCATCCCGCCGAGCCCGGCGGTGAGGACGAAGCGTCCAGCGAGCGTGCCCCCGAAGTGCTTGCGAGCCACGGCACCGAAGGTCTCAAAGGTGCCCTGCAGAATGCCCTGCGTCCCGATGTAGATCCACGACCCGGCCGTCATCTGCCCGTACATCGTGAGGCCGAGCCGCTCGAGCTCGCGGAACTTGTCCCAGGTTGCCCAGCGACCAACCAGGTTGCTGTTCGCGATCAGCACTCGCGGCGCACCCGGCTGCGTCCGGAAGACGGCGACCGGCTTGCCACTCTGAACGAGGAGCGTCTCGTCGCCCTCGAGTCCGCGCAGCGTCGAGACGATCGCGTCGAACGCCTCCCACGAGCGCGCAGCCCGCCCAGTGCCACCGTACACGACGAGATCATCCGGACGCTCCGCCACCTCGGGATCGAGGTTGTTCATGAGCATCCGCAGGGCCGCTTCCTGCTGCCACCCTTTGCACGAGATCGTGCTCCCGCGCGGAGCCGTCACGACGCGTGGGCCGTGCGTGGCTGCAACCGCCGAAGGCCGAGCAATGGAGGACGCGGTCATGCGACGGTCATGGCGGCTTGAGCAAACCTCCCGGCGGAAATGGCATCTGCGAGCGCTGTAATATCCGGCGCAAGCACGCGGTCTTGTACGAGTGGCGCGACGTGCTCACGCACCACGGCGACCGCTTCCTCCACCGAGCGCGCGGCGCGTAGCGGGCGACGGTACTCGACGCCTTGCGCTGCACACATGAGCTCGATACCCATCACATGCTGCACGTTACGCACCACCCTCCCGAGCTTCCAGGCGGCGCTCATCGCCATCGGGACGACGTCTTCCTTGCTGCCGTCGGTCGGGATCGTATCGACGCTGGCCGGATGCGCCAGCACCTTGCATTCGCTCGCCAACGCCGCCGCGGTGACCTGCGCCATCATGAATCCGGAGCAGACACCAGCGTCCAGCGTGAGGAACGGCGGCAGCCCCTGATTCAGATCCGGGTGTACGAGCCGGTCGATGCGGCGCTCGGACATCGTCGCGAGATTCGTTAGGGCGATCGCGAGCACGTCGAGCGCCATCGCCACAGCCTGTCCGTGGAAGTTTCCGCCGCTCAGCAGCTCGCCGTTCTCGAACACGAGCGGATTGTCCGTCGCCGCGTTGAGCTCGCGCGACACGAGGGACTCCGCGAAGTCGATCGCGTCGGCCACCGGACCGTGCACCTGCGGCATGCAGCGGAGCGAGTAGGCATCCTGCACGCGTGGATCACCGTGACGATGCGACTCGCGAATCTCGCTGTCGGCGAGCAGATCGCGAAGCAACGCGGCTGACCGCAGCTGGCCGGCCTGCCCACGGATCTCGTGGATGCGCGCGTCGAACGCGACGGGCGTGCCGAGCAGCGCCTCGAGCGACATCGCCCCGGCGACGTGCGCGACATGCCAGAGCCGTCGCGCGTCGGCAACCGCGAGCGCGGCGAGCGCCGTGTGCGCCTGCGTGCCGTTGATGAGCGTGATGCCTTCCTTCGGGCCTAACGCGATCGGCGCGAGTCCGAACTCGCGCAACACGTCGGCGGCGTTTCCCGTGCCATGCTCGCTGTGCAGATCGCCTTCGCCAATCAGCGCAAGCCCGAGATGCGCGAGTGGCGCGAGATCACCGCTCGCGCCCACGCTGCCCTGCTCGGGGATCGGTGGCCACAAGCCGGCGTTCAGCATTCCGACGAGCAGATCCGGCAAGTCGGGTCGCGCACCCGAGTAGCCCTTCGCCAGGACGTTCGCTCGCAACAGCATCATGCCGCGCGTTGCCTCACGCGACAGGTGTGCTCCCACGCCCGACGCATGGCTGCGCACGAGATTGACCTGCAGCTCGGCGAGTCGCTCGATGGGGATCGCGACCTCCGACAGCTTCCCGAACCCGGTGGTGACGCCGTACACGACTTCGCGGTTGCGCGCGATGCGCATCACGTGCTCGTTCGCGCGCATCATGCGCGTGCGCGCATCGTCCGTGAGCGAGACGCGACGATCGTGTCGCGCGACGGCTTCGACTTCCGCGATTGTGAGTGAGCGCCCGTCGAGGACCACCGAGTCAGTCATGCCAGCAATGTCCTCGGGCGCAGGGTGCATGGCAAGGGAGCCACAGCCGGCCAGCAGCGACTACTGGAATCCTCCAGGCGTCCGCCCGTAGCTCCGTCGGTCGTAGTTAAACTTGAGATCTGGCTGCGCGCGCAGGGCAATGAAGAAATTGAACGCGAAGTTTCCGTTCGGCGATTGCGTGAATGCGAAGATCGCATCCCAATCGTGCATCTCCCGCCGCAACGAGACGGTGTGCATTCCGAACTCCTTCCGCACGAAGTCGTAGTTCGTCGACCACTGCATCGCCCATTTCGGCGTTATGCTGAAACGCGTCGACCCCTGGATGTTCTGCGTTGGAGGACTCTGGAAGATCTGCCCACCACCGGTGGTTGGCGCGAATGGATCCGGGACGCTGGATGCCGTCGACTGTCTCTGGACGCAGTTGTCGTAGGCGAACTGGTCGATCTGCTGCAGGTATGCGCACTGTTGCGCAGCATCGACGACGATCGCACCCTCGACCTGCCGGTAGCGTTGGGCGCTGTACGTGAGATCCACCTGCCAGCCCGCCCCGCTGCTCCGGAACTGCTCGTTCATGCGGTTCGCCGTGTTGACGCTGCCCGCAATCTTCTGACGCGCGATCGAGCGATTGTCGGCCGAGTCGCGTGAGGCAAGAGCAGCGGGTGGCGGCGGCGGCGCTGCCGATAGATCGTAGCCAAAGAGTCGAGCGATTGCACCGACGAGCGATGACTGGCGGTTGAGCGAGAGCGATCCGCGCACTGCTGTCCGGAACGGCTTGAACTCCGCCGTATCGCTGGTCCTCGGGCTGCCCTTGAACAACGAGTAATCGACGCCGAAATCGAACCCTGGCAGCAGGTCGGAACGCGCCGTGTACCCGAACTGCTCTGTCACGAATCCGGAATTACCCGTCTCCTTCGCCCGCTGGAAGTCGTACTCGAGCGGCGTGAAGTTGAGCGACAGCAGCTTGACCCGCGTCTTGGATTCGTCGCGGACGGTATCGCTCTTGGCCCTGAGCTTCGCTTCGATGTTGGTCGAAAACGTTAGGCTGACCAGGTTCTGGGCGAGGGATCCGATGTAGCCCTGGCGGGTCTGGTTCGTTGCGCGCAGGTATTCATCGCTCACCTCGGACTTCCCGGTGTAGCTGTACGACATCCCTGGCGAGATCGAATGCCGGAAGCGCTCGACCGGCCCGAATCCGGGGAACAGACCGAACAGCGTCGGCGACGCCGACAATCCGTAGCGCGCGCGCTTCTGCTGGCGGACGAAGGCACCGTTGGAGAACTGCGTGCGAATCAGGAACGCGCCGGGATCCACGTTCTCGAAGCTCACGGACGGCGTCACCTTCCACGTGCCTTGCAGAAGACTCGGCAGATTGATGCTGGTGTTCCAATCGAGCGTCGTCCGGAAGTCGCGCGCGAACGTCGTCACCTGCTTCTTCGACGAGTCGGACGGATCGACGACCGTCTTCACGTACGGGAAGTCGTTCAGGTTGTCGGAGAACCGGAACGAGTTCGTCCATGTAAAATTGCCGATCTTGATTGGTGTGTCGAAGCTCGCGCTCGTCTGCCGCGACCCGCGATTCACAAGTACGCTGTCGACGCCAACGCCGTTCGCACCCGGCCGGTACGCGTACAGCAACGGCGCCTGGTCGATCTTGAGCGACTGCCGGCTGCTCATCTGGAAGCTCGGCGTCCACGTGAGCCACTCGCCTGCGCTGATCGGCTTACTGGAGATATTCAGGCTCGGGAAATCCTGATCGACCTGATCGCGCCCGGGGTACTGCTTGCGTGATCCACCGAGTCCGATCTGAAACGCACCGATCTGCTGCTGGTAGTTCAACCGCGAGTCGATCGTCGCGAGCGCCGCCTGTGGGTTGAACGTGTTGCGTCGCTGGAGCGAGGTACTCGACGCGTAGTTCAGGTTCATCGTCAAGCGGCTCTTCTGCGAGAACTGCTGGTCGTGGCTCCACGAGTACGTCTGGTTCGACAAGCCGTCGCTCTGCTTGAGGAACGACACATCGAGCCCGCCGCTCATGAAGCGGTTGAGCCAGCGGTAATCCATACTCCCTTTCCACCGAATCCACCCAGGATCCGATGTCTCGGCGCCCGCGCCGCTTCGCCAGTCGAGTGCGACCTGACCGTCGTAGTAGTCGCTCAGCGCGAAGTAGTAGCCGAGGTCTTCGATGGTGCGGCGATAGTCCGGACTGTTGCGGACAATGTCGCTGACGCCGAACCGCGGCGGGATGATGCCGCTGCGACGTCCGGAGCGAAGATCCTGGAACACGAACGGCAGCCAGAAGACCGGCACGTCGCCGATGTAGAGCACAGCCGGCCGCGCGACCATGATGTCCTTGGAGACGACTTTCATCTCCTTGGCCGCGAAGTGGTAGTGTGGCGTCGAGTCCGTGCAGCTCGTGATCCACCCTTCCTTCGCGTAGAACGCGCTGCGCTTCGCGGCGGAGCTGTCGTTCTGGAAACCGGTTCTTGTCCCGTGAACGACCCAGACCTGACCGCTGTTGACCGACGTCGTCACCTCGTCCGCTGTTCCGCGCCGCTTGTTGATGTCGTAAACGAT
>Ga0070665_100005735_pt1 | contig 12746 bp, 15 predicted proteins | sample KBSS13metaG_FD_65862 | JGI IMG/M metagenome (GOLD analysis project Ga0070665, IMG submission 65862) | Switchgrass rhizosphere microbial communities from Kellogg Biological Station, Michigan, USA - KBS S1-3 metaG | ecosystem: Host-associated > Plants > Roots > Rhizosphere > Soil ... | reverse complement strand
CCGAACCCCGAACCCCGAACCCGAACCCCGAACCCGAACCCCGAACCCCCGAACCCTGAACCCCGAACAGAACCCTGCACCTTGAACCCGGAACCCTGAACCCGATCGAGTCAGTACACATCCAAGTCGCGCGCGGAAACGACCTTGCCGTCGTACGCGGATCGCACTTCCTTCAAAAGATCCTCTTCGGTCGAACTCCAGATTAGCTGGTGATACAGGACGAGCAGCCCCGGTTGCGCGCGCGTGGCGATCGCGCCGAGCTGGCGCGTGGAGGTGTGATACCGGGAGTGGTACGCCTGCCACTCCGGCGGACGCTTTGCGAATCCGGCCTCGGAATACACCTCGTGCACCAGGACGTCGCATCGCCGGCACTGATCCTCGATCCGTGATTCGGGCCCGGTGTCGCCGGAAATCACGATGGTGCGGTCGGGCGTCTGAAACCGGTAGCCGAACGCCTGCTCCCACGCCCCGTGCGGAACCGCAAACGCAGTGACGGAGACGCGCTCGTCGCGATAGACCAGCCCCGGCTTGATCTCATGAACCGTTACGAGCTTTGGATCGTGCTGGTGCTTCGGCTCGCCGCCGCGCGTGCGGATACGAATGTCTTCGGTGTAGGCGGCGATCAGGTGATCGGTCATCGCCCGGAGCCCGCGTGGACCGTAGAGCGTGAGCGGCGTCGGCCGCTCGAGAATCCACGGCGTGAGGATCAGATCGGCCAGCCCGAGCGTGTGATCCGAGTGCAGGTGGGTCGCGAACGCCGTCGTCAGCTTGGTTGCACCGAGGGCGGTGGTGCCCGAACGCTCCGCCGCCGCGGCGCGCCGCACGACGCCGACGCCGAAGTCCACGAGGTAGCTCGTCTCGTCGACGACGATCGCCACCGACGGTCCGTCGCGGTCGGGATCCGCATTCGGCGTGCCGGTGCCGAGCATCACGACGCGCGTGCGCACCTGGGCGTGCGGCAGCGCGCCGCCGGCGAGCAGCGCGGCCGCCGCGATGAGCGCGATCCGTCTCATGTCCGCGCAGTGTATAGCAGCGCGCGGTAGACGAGGACCGACACCGCCAGCGCCGGCAGCGTGCCGCCAATCGACCCGGCGGCAAAAAAGGCGGCGGCTCCGGCGGCCCACGCGGCGACGCCGGCGACCGAGACGCCTCGAAACGATCCGGCGGGGTTGTACATCTCGGCGATGAACGCCTCATCCACCTGCGGGCGTCGAATGTAGTAGTGCGCGATCAACACGCCGCCGACCGGCACCAGCAGCGCTCCGAGGAACATCATGAAGTTGGTGTACTGCTCGAGCCAGATCCCGGGCACGGCGCTGAGCGCTGTGCCGACGATGCCGATCGACCAGATCACCGCGGCGTCGTTGGCCCGCGGCGCCAGGCTCTTCCACGCCAGCGACGACATGTAGATGTTCACGAAGTTCGTCGTCAGGGTCGCCAGCGTGAGGAGCAGGGCGCCGGCGGCGCCCAGACCGACCGCGTCGAGCATCGCCCCCGGATCGCTGGTGCCCGCGGCGCGCGCCGCGACCGCGCCCAGAGGCATCATCCAGGCGCTGGTGACGGCAAGCCCGAAGAAGACGGCGAGCGCGCTGCCGCGGACCGATCGGGTGTAGCGCGAGTAGTCGGCGAACATCAGGATCCACGACACCTGATACCCGATCACGACGTCGAGGCCGCGCCACCAACTCATCGTGGTCTGCGGCGCCGCCGACGGCGACGCCGAGACCCGTGCGCACGCGATTGTCAGCGCCACCGCCACCATGACCATCGACGGCACCGCGATCCGATCGGCGCGGGCCACCGCGCGCGGACCGAGCCAGACGACCAGCGTCGCGAGCAGGCCGAGCGCGATCGCCCATGCGGTCTGCGATCCGGCGGCCGGCCCGATCCACGCGACGCCGACCCGCGCGCACGCCGAAGCGGCGATCACGTTGTTCAACGCAATCCACGCGAAGTTGCTCACGTACAGCACCACGGCGACGAGGCCGGCGCCGACGAAGCCCAGCGCCGGCCGCGACGCGATGATTGACGGGACGCGCAGCCGAGGGCCAAGCGGCGCGAGCGCCGCGACCAGGGCCGCTCCTGCCACGCTGCCCACGGCGACCAGCGTCATCGTGGTGGCGAGGGTGAAAGACGACGCGAGGCTCGCGCCGACCTGGAACGTCGTCGCGACGACATTGGCCCCGACGAAGATCAGGAAGAGATCGAGCGTCGACTGCACCTGTTCGGCGGGGGCGGCAGCGCGGATGTCGGCGGCGTTCACGCGTGGCTAGAATACACGCTTGCGAGATATCTAATCAGGCTATATCGTATAAACATATGGCCAAACAAGCGATCTCCGTCACGCTCGAGGCCGACAACCTGACCTGGTTGAAGGGCCGTGCCGGTGCCGCCGGGCTGCGCAGTGTCAGCGAGCTGCTGGATCAGCTCGTGACCGCGGCGCGCGCATCGGGCCGCGTCGGACCCTCGCGTTCGGTGGTCGGCACCATCGATCTGGACGCGAGCGACCCGTGGCTCGAGGGAGCAGACGAAGCCGTGCGCACCATGTTCGACACGTCCCTCGGGCGGCCGCTGATGGTCAAGGAGCCGTCGCCGGCGTACGGATCGGCCGGCAAGAAGCGAGCGCGCCGTGGCTGAACCGGCAGCCGCCGTCACCGACACGCATGCGCTCGTGTTTCACGCGGCCGGCGGCGGCAGGCTCGGGCCGCACGCCTCGGTGTTCTTCGATCGCTGTGAGCGGCGTCAGGCGATCCTCTATGTGCCGGCCGTGGTGATGTGGGAATGCAGCCTGCTCGCCCGGGTGTCGCGCATCAACCTCCGGCGCACCGTCCGTGCGTTCTTCGACGACCTGTTCAGCAACCCGTCCTATCAGCCGCTCGACGTGACCAGCGAACAGGTGTTCCTGGCCGACGAGCTCCGGTTTACGCGCGATCCGTTCGACGCGCTCATCTGTGCCGCGGCCCAGACCATCGATCTGCCGCTGATCACGCGGGACGCCCAGATCCGCGGCTCCGGAACCGTGAAGGTGATCTGGTGATCGAACGAACCATTGCGATCGGCACGCATGGGCGATATCTGCTCGAGCCGCCGGCGTCTGCGGGTCCCGCGCCAATGCTGGTTGGCTTCCACGGCTATGGCGAAGGCGCCGACATCCAGCTGGAGCGGATGCGTCGCATTCCCGGCGCGGACCGCTGGCTCCTCGTGTCGATTCAGGGGCTTCACCGCTTCTATCAACGCCGCGCGAACGAAGTGGTGGCAAGCTGGATGACGCGGCAGGATCGCGAGCACGCGATAGCCGACAATCTCGCCTATGCCTCTGCGGTGATCGACGCGGTGGAGCGCGAGTACCCGGGAGGGACGCGCCTGGTGCTGACCGGCTTTTCGCAAGGCGTCGCGATGATGTTCAGAGCAGCGGTCGCGTCCTCGCGGCCAGTGGACGGCGTGATTGCCGTCGGCGGCGACGTACCGCCGGAGCTTGGCCCTGCGGTCCTGGCGCGACTGCGCCGCGCCTTGGTCTGCCACGGCGCACGCGACGAGTGGTATACAGAAGCGATCTTCGGGCGCGACATCCAACGGCTGCGTGAGGCGGGCGTGACTGTTCGGCCGCTGGAGTTCGGCGGCGGCCACGAATGGTCCGACGAGGTGGTGCAGGCGGCGTCCTCTTTTCTCGACGAACGGCCGGCATGATGGAGATTCGACGCGCCGCGTCCGCCGATGCCGGCGCCATGGCCGAACTGCGATGGGAGTTTCGCGCCGGGCGGCAGCCGCCGACCGAGCAGCACGATGTCTTCGTCAAGCGTTGCGCGGCGTGGATGCGGCGCGAGCTTGCCAGCACCGGCGCGTGGCAGGCCTGGGTCGCCGTCGACAACCGCGTCATCGTCGGGCAGGTATGGCTCCACACCATCGGCAAGATCCCGAACCCGATTGACGAGGCCGAGCATCACGCCTACCTGTCGAATCTCTACGTCAGGCCATCGGATCGGGGCGGGATCGGTACACGACTGCTCGAGGCGGCACTCGCCCAGGCCCGCGCGGACCGCGTCGATCGCGTCGTGCTCTGGCCGTCAGGCCGCAGCGTGACGCTCTATCTCCGCCACGGTTTCTCCCACGGCGGCGACGTCATGGAACTGAAAGTCTGACGAAGTCCACGATGGCGCGCTGCACGCCGGCGTAGGTCGCGGCCTGCGCCGCGGGATCCTTCTTCGACAGCTTGAAAGAATGGTCGCCCTGCGCGACGACGTGCACGGCAGGAACCGGCCGCAGGGTGCCGAGGATCGGCGCGAGCTCGTCCGGTGTGCCGAACGCGTCCCGCGTGCCCTGGACGAAGAGCATCGGCCGCGCGATGGCCGGCAGATGTTTGTCGCGGCGCTCGGTCGGCCTGCCGGGTGGGTGCAACGGGTAGCCCAGCAGCACAAGGCCGGTGACAGGCAGCTGCGGATCGGCGGCGGCCACCTGGGTCGCGATCCGCCCGCCCATCGACTTGCCGCCGATGAACAACGCCCGCTGCGCCGTGTCGATGGTGGCGCGCACCGCCTCGATCACCGCGCGATAGCAGGCCTCGAGCGCCGGCGCGCGATCCGGAATCTTGCGCCCCTGTTCCGTATAGAGAAAGTTGAAGGTCACGACGTCGACGCCTTGCGCGGACAGCGCATGCGCGAAATCGACCATGAACGCGCTGCGCTGGCCGGCACCGGCGCCGTGCCCGAGGATCAGGGTTGCGGCCGGGCCGGCGGCGCGGGCCTCGGACGACGCCGGGTCGGCAGGGTCGTCCGCGACGCCGTGCCTGACCCCTGCGTAGACGAGCGCCGTAGTCGCGGCGCCCGTCTCCAGACGAACGATCAGCTCACTCGGATTTGGCAACGTCCTCGCCCATCTCGGCATCGGTCTTCAGCGCGTTGGTGACCGACAGCGCCCCGAACTGTGTTGCCAGCGATCGCGCCAGCATCCGGTCCACGTTGCTCTGGACGACACCGGTCAGCGTCACCCGGCCATGCTCCACGACGATGTGGATAGGCGGGTTCGGCATGATCGCATAGTTCCAGAAATTCGAATTGTTGTAGATCGATCGTGCGATCCGGTACCGCAGTTCGTCGTCGAACTGGGACACCGGCAGGACACCGATCTGATCGCTCACACTGCGCACGCCGTCCACCTTCGCGATCCGTTTCTCGAGGTCGTCGCGTTTGTATGGCATCGTCACCTTGCCGGTGAGGATCACGACGCCGTCCTTCACGCTCGCGCTCACATCGTCGAAGATCGTGAACTGCGTGTAGCGTTGCACCGTCTTGGCGATGTCCTTGGCGACCTGAAAATCCTTGCGGTCGCCAACCTGGCTGGCCGGCGAGGCGAGCGCGACGTTGGCCGTCACGAGCAGGCCTGCGGCACAGATACACAACTTCCTGAACATTTTGCACCTCCGAAGCGCCGGGCTGAGGCGGCAGCGCTAGCCACAAAAGGGGCAAATGGAATGCCAGCGTGTCGATGGCAAAACCGCGGGTATTTCTGTCGTTCCGGCCGTCGCTCGCGCGGCGATGTCCTCTGAACGTGACGCCTCGACCAATGCGCTGCGTCAGTGGCCGGCGAACGCCACGCCCAGGCCGTAGGTGATCGCGGCCTCGATGACGCCGACCACCGTCATCTCGGCGCCGCTGGCCCACCACGAGCGCGTCGTCACCAGCGACTTCGAGGCGCCAACCACGAAATGCGCGATGGTGCTGATGACAAAGGAGGCAATCACCGCCGGCATGCCGACGGTGAAGAAGAACGGGATGATGGGAATGAAGCCACCGATCGCGGTCGAGACGCCGGCCGACAGCGTCGAGCGCCAGGGATTGGGAAACGATTCCTCGTTGAGCCCGAGCTCCTCGTGGACCAGCGTGCGGAGAAACTGTTTCGGTTGCTTCTGCAGCCGCTCGGCCATCAAGCGCGCCTCTTCCGGCGAGAACCCCTTCAGCTGGTAGAACAGCTCGAGCTCGACCAGCTCTTCATGCGGGTCCTCGTCGATCTCGGCCTGCTCCCGCGCGATCTCGGACTCGTACACCTCGCGCTGCGACTTGGACGAGAGGTAGGCGCCCGCGCCCATCGACAAGGCGCTCGCAAGGGTGCCGGCGAGCCCCGCGGCGAGCACGACCTCGCTGCCGCCGGTGTAGCCGGCCATGCCCGAGACGATGCCGAACACCGCGCCGAGGCCGTCGTTCACGCCATAGATCGCGTCGCCAATCCAGCCGCTGCCGCGGACGTGCCAGCGCTCGCGGCCGAGAATCGAGTCGAGCCTAGATCGCGGCGTCGGCGCCTTGCCGCCGGCCAGGGTCCGCAGCACCACCGCGTGATCGCGCTCCTCGAGCATCGCCTCCTCGGCGATGCGGCGATCGGTCGGGTTGCTCAGCCGCTGCATCAGCTGGTCGTACTCCGCCTCGGCCTTGTTTTCTTCCTGCTCGAGCCGGTGCAGCACCACGTTCGGGTCCGAAATGCGCTGGAACCACGACAGGCCGCGCTCGACCTCCTTCGGATCGGGCACGTGTCCGGTGGACGCGGCGATGCGCTCGGACCAGCGCGCCGCGTGCTTGTCCTCCTGATCCGCCAGGCGCATCAGGATGTCCTTCCGCTTCGGATCGGTCTCGCGGTTGGCGAGGTGCTTGTAGGTCGCCGCGGCCTCGACCTCGCGGCGCCACATCTTCTCGACGGTTGCGAGGTTCGTCTTGTCGAGCGACATCTAGTGAATCACTCTCTCGAAGAACACGATGGTGCCAATCCCGGCCGCAATCAGCAGCACCTGGCGCAGCGCGCTCGAATCGATCTCGCCTTTGTGCAGGTTGGGAATCAGGTCCGACATCGCAATGTACAACAGGCTGGCCGCCGACATCGCCAGCACGTACGGCCGGATGCTGGGAATGATCTGGACGGCGCCGAACGCCACCAGCGCACCGGCGATGCTGGCGCCGCCCGTCACCACGTTCAGCAGCAGCGCCCGGCCGCGGCTGTATCCGGACGCCAGGAGAATCGCGACGTCGCCGACCTCCTGAGGAATCTCGTGGGCGGCGACCGCGATGGCGGTGTTGATCCCCAGCGGCACCGACGTCATCACCGCGGAGCAGATGATCGCGCCGTCGATGAAGTTATGGAAGCCGTCGCCGACAAACAGCAGCGGAGCCGTCGCGCCGTGCACCTCGCATTCGTCGGTATGGCAGTGGCGGAGGAGCACCAGCTTTTCGAGGGTGAAGAACAGCAGGATGCCGGCGAGCAGCGTCCCGAACACCGCCTGCGGCCCGAGCAGCGTGAGCGCCTCGGGGAGGATGTCCAGCAGCGCGACGCCGAGCAACGCGCCGACCGCGTAGCTGACCAGCCACGGCACCAGGCGAGTGCGGACGCGCGAGGGAAACGAGACCAGCATCGACGCGACGAGGAGGCCGCCGCAGCTGCCGAGGAGGCTCAGGCCGAGCGCGGTCGCGAGCACAGGCACGCGACATTCTAGCTCGCTATATATCCCCTTCGCGCGCGGACGCGGTAGGCGCGACTGCGGAGCTCCACGCGGATCGAGTGCCAGCGGCCGTCTTTCTTTCCGCTCGACGGGTAGCCAAGGTAGTACTGCTTGCTCAACTCGTCGGCGATGCTGGCGGTGGCCGGATTGAGGTCGCGCGGATCGCGGACGATCTCAGTGCGGCCGCCGCTGTCGTCGGTCATGTCGCGCAACGCCACGACGTTGACGCGATCATCGTTCAGACGGCCGCGTCGGGATCCGCCGCCTCCGCCCCCCCCGCCGCCTGAGGGCGGTTGGCGCGGGAAGATCGGCGGCGTGCCGCCGAATGGACCGGGTGCTCCGGGAAACGGCCGTGGCGACGGCGCCTGAACCGGCGGCCGCGGCGGCGGTTGGCGCACCGTCGATTCGCCTTCACCGTCGATCCCGATCGCGTAGACCAGCGTTTCGGTCTCGCGAATCTGCGCCTTGAGCTCACGCACCGTGGTCGCGCTCGCCGTGTCGTTGCCGTCCGAGATCACGAGCAGCGCCTTCTTCCGGTTCTGTCCCTGCAGGGTGAGCGGAATCGCCTCGGCGACGGCGTCGTACATCGACGTGCCGCCGTTCGGCTCGATGCGTCCGAGTGCGCGCGCCAACTGCTGGCGATCCCTGGTCCACGTTTGCAGCAGCACCGGCGTATTGCTGAAGCGGTACAGGAACACCTCGTCCTGCTTGTCGAGCAGATCGTAGAGCAGCCGATCGAGCGCCGCCCGCGCCTCCTGGATCTTGCCGCCGGCCATGCTGCCGCTGGTGTCGAGCGCGATGCCCAGGCTGACCGGCACCCGCTCCGCGCTGAAGTGCGTGACGCTCACCGGTACGTCGTCCTCGTAGACGACGAAGTCTTCCTGGCGAAGACCGGGGACGAACCGGCCGTTGGCGTCGGACACCGTCGCCGTGACGTTGATCAGCTCGACTCCGCTCTTGAAGCGGAAGCCCTGCGTCTCGTTGTCCGGGCGCCCCGGCACCGGCTGCTGGCCGTGCAGCGACGCGACGAGCAGCGCGCCAGCAACGGCGACGGTCTGCACGACACCAAATGCCAGACGACTAACTTTCATGGCGCCTGTCCAGATGAGCGATCAGCTTGTCGTCGGCCCTGAAGCTGACCCGGTACCGCCCGACCTCGCCGGCTTGTGACATCGTGACCGCGAACGTCGACTCGCCGCCAGGGCGGAGCGCGGGAGGGTCGACGACGGCGCGGCCGCTGGCGAGGAACCCGCCGTCGGGGGTAAAAAGCAGGACGACTGCGGTGAGCCGATCCATTGCCGTGCCCGAGGCCGGGTTGCGCACCACGCCGCGGACGGTCAGCTGATCGCCCGCACGCTCATGCCCGAGCGCGACGAGCTCGAGCGGCGGCGCCGCGGCTTCCGCCGTCGCCACCGGAGTCGCGGCGGCCGGTGTCCGGTTGAAGCGGTTCGTGCCCAGCATCGCCACGGACGCCGCCGCGCCGAGCACGAGCGCGCCGCCCGCGAGCACGACCAACAAACGCGAACCCGATCGGGCGGGAGCGGCGGCGAAGAGGGGCTGGGAGGCCGGACGCGCCGCAGCACCGCGAGCGAAGGCGGGAAGCACCCGCCCTGCATCTGACCCTGGGCGCAGCTCGAGATCTTCATCCCAGCGCCGCACGGCCGCGTGGCGCGCCTCGCCTGAGCGCGCGGCAATCGGCATGGGGACGGGCGGCGCGGTGTCGTGAATTTCCATCGACAGCGCGGCGACCCGCGCGTCCGATCGCCGGCGCTCGTCGGCCGCGATGCGCCAGGCGACCATGCTCATGACGGCGGCGAGCAGCATCGACGTGAAGGTCACGATCAGCAGGAAGATCATCGCAGCTTGAACTCCACCGCGACCTCCACGATCACGTCAACGGCGGCGCCCTGGCGCCGGGCGGGCGCGAACCGCCATTGGCGCACGGCCTGAACCGCGCGATCGTTCAACCCGCCGCCAAGCCCCTGCAGAATCTTGATGTCGCCGACCGACCCGTCCCTCCGCACCACAATCTCGAGCACCACGTCGCCCGACAGCCCCCGCTGCCTCGCATCCTCCGTGTAGTCGGCCTTCACTTCCCGCAGCAGTTGCGGCGCCTCGATGCCGCTGCCTGGACGATACGGCCCGCCGCCGGTGCCGCCGCCCGATCCCGGGCCGACCCCGTTGCCATTGCCTGGACCGAGTCCGGTCCCCGCCCCGGTGCCGACGCCTCCACCTGAGCCGGAGCCGTGGCTCTCGTTCTCGACCGTTGTCTGTTGCAGCACGCCCGGGCGGGTCCGCGGCTCGGCCGGTGCCGCGACGATCGGCGCGATCACCGGCGGCAGTGGCTCGGCTTTGAGCACTGGCGTGGGGACCGGTTCAGGAGGCGCCGGGACAGGCTGAAGGGGCTTCGGCTCCCGCCGCTCAGGAATCGGACTGCTGATTCGGCTGTGGCCTTCGCGGCTCGCCTTTGGCGGGGGCGCTTTCTGCAGCAGGCCACCGCCGCCGCCGCCGCCACCCGGCCCCGGTGTCGCCATGAACACGAGCCGCATCGGATCGGCGGGACGCTCCTCGGAGCGAAGCGACGCCGCGCGGGGCGACAGATTGAACGTGGCGAGGAAGATGGCGAGGGCGATGAGGCTCACGTGCAGCGTGCTCGACAGGACGAGCGGCACGCCGGTCGATCGCCGGATGGGCGCGGCGCCCGAAAACGTCCCGAACAACGGGCGCACCGCGGGCGATCTCGGTCCGCCGCCGGCGCGCGGGCTCAGCATCCGCCCGATCCGCAGGGCCTCGGCGTGCGGGACGAGGCCACGCGCGTAACCCAGCGCGATCAGCACGTCCGCCTCGGCCACGCCGGCCGCTTTGGCAATCTCGAGCGGCGAATACAAGTCGTGTGCGCGTCCGGATTCCATGGACAGCTGCCGTATGCGGGGCAAAACTCCTGCCTATAAGTTTCGGTCGTTTTGCCGTCAAACTTCGAGATCGCTCGCAGAACGCTGCTGCGGGGCTGTACTCCAGCCGGGACACCTGTCACCCGCGCGGCTTGATTCCCTCCACAAACACCAGACCTTCCCGCTCGGCCAGCGTGCGCACCGACTTGAACCCGTCGGCTTCGAGCGCCTTGGTCGCATCGCCGGACGCGACAAAGGGCGGACCGCTCTGCGTCCGCGAGAGGACGGCGCCGAGGCCGCCGCGGGGCACCGCGCCGATCACCAGCACGCGGCCGCCCTGGCGAAGCACGCGCACGAGCTCGCGAATCGCCGCGACGCGTCCTTCGGGACGCATCGTCCCGAACAGGCCTGCAGTGTCGTCGACGACCGCCACATCGAATACATCGTCGGGCAGCGGGAGCCGGGTCGGCGGCGCGACTTCAACCTCGACCAGGACGCCGGCATCCTCCGCGGCCTTGCGCGCGCGCGCCGCGGACGATTCGTCCGGCGCGACGACGGCCGCCCGGCCGGACAAGCCGACCTTGCCGGCGACCGCGGCCATCCGTCCGCCGTCGGCGCAGCCGACCTGGACGAACGCATCGCCCATTTTCACGCCGGTCATGCCGACGATCAGGAGATAGGGGTCGCTTCGCTTCAGAAACATTCAGCTCGGCCCTCAACGATGGCGCTTTCAGCTTACCGCACGCGGTTAGCTAACGCCGCGCGTCGTTAGCTAACCGCCGGCTGACAGCTGAGCGCTGAAAGCGATATGATCCACCATTCATGTCCACTCCAGTTGATATTGCTCCTGCGCGCGGCAAGCTCGGCGTGATGCTCGTCGGTCTCGGCGCCGTCAGCACGACCACGATTGCCGGCGTGCTCGCGATTCGCAAAGGCATCTCCAAACCGATCGGCTCCCTTACCCAGATGGGCACGATTCGCCTCGGCAAGCGGACCGAAGGCCGCTCGCCGAAAATCAGCGACGTGGTGCCGCTGACCCCGCTCGACGACATCGTTTTCGGCGGCTGGGATCTCTTCGCCGACGACTGCTACGCCGCAGCGCGGACCGCGGGCGTGATCGAGCCGGCGCTGCTCGATCAGGTGCGCCCCGAGCTCGAGAAGATCAAACCGTGGCCGGCGGTGTTCGACAAGCACTACGTCAAGCGGCTCGACGGCCCGAACGTCAAGAAGGGCAAGAACAAGAAGGATCTCGCCAATCAGGTCATCGCCGACATCCGCAAGTTCAAGTCGGACAACAACCTGGATCGGCTGGTCATGGTCTGGTGCGGCAGCACCGAGATCTTCGCGACCGAGTCTCCGGCGCACCAGTCGATCGAGGCGTTCGAGGCGGGTCTCGAGGCCAGCGACATCGCGATCCCGTCGAGCATGATCTACGCCTACGCGGCGATCAGCGAGGGGATCCCGTACGCGAACGCGGCGCCCAACCTGACCGCCGACATCCCCGCGCTGGTCGCCCTGGCCGCGAAGACGCAGTCGCCGCTGGCCGGCAAGGATCTCAAGACCGGCCAGACGCTGATCAAGACGATCATCGCGCCCGGCCTCAAGGCGCGGCTCCTCGGCGTCGAAGGCTGGTACTCGACCAACATCCTGGGCAACCGCGACGGCGAGGTGCTCGACGATCCGGAATCGTTCAAGACGAAGGAAGAGAGCAAGAAATCGGTCCTCGACTACATCTTCCAGCCGAACCTGTACCCCGATCTCTACAAGGATCTGTGCCACGTCGTCCGGATCAACTACTATCCTCCGCGCGGCGACAACAAGGAAGGCTGGGACAACATCGATCTGGTGGGCTGGCTCGGCTACAAGATGCAGCTCAAGATCAATTTCCTGTGCCGAGACAGCATCCTCGCCGCGCCGATCGTGCTCGACGTCGCGCTGTTCATGGATCTCGCCAAGCGCGCGGGGATGTCCGGCATCCAGGAATGGCTGTCGTTCTACTTCAAGAGCCCGGTGCACGCGCCGGGGCTGTACCCGGAGCACGACCTGTTCATTCAGCTGATGAAGTTGAAGAACACATTGCGGTACTTGAAGGGCGAGGATCTCATCACGCACCTTGGCCGTGAGTACTACGACTAAGTCTCCGTACGCCCAGCCGGCGCTGATCGGCGGCCTCGTCATGGGGGTGCTGTCGGCGCTGCCGATCATTTCCGCCGGCAACGTGTGCTGTTGCCTGTGGGTCGTCAGCGGCGGCGCCATCGCGGCGTATCTCTTTCAGCAGGACAGAGCCGCGCCGATCACGCCGGGCGACGGTGCGCTCGTCGGGCTGCTGGCCGGGATCGCCGGCGCCGTCGTCCGGTCGCTGGTGTCGATTCCGATCG
>Ga0070665_100005734_pt1 | contig 12749 bp, 6 predicted proteins | sample KBSS13metaG_FD_65862 | JGI IMG/M metagenome (GOLD analysis project Ga0070665, IMG submission 65862) | Switchgrass rhizosphere microbial communities from Kellogg Biological Station, Michigan, USA - KBS S1-3 metaG | ecosystem: Host-associated > Plants > Roots > Rhizosphere > Soil ... | reverse complement strand
CGGCACGGTCACGCCGGAGCCGAAACTGGAAAAATTGCTGTTGACCCAGGACACCATGTTTCCCCAACGGTCGGCTGTGGACAGCACGATGGTGTCGCCATTGCCGCCACTGCGGCCCGGCGCGGTGGCGGAGGCCTTGGCAGGATCGATCTTGCCGCACAGGCTTTGCGCATGCTCGGGCGTGAGCACGGCTTTTACCTTATCCTTCTGGCCGGGATTGAAATTGGGATCGCCGTTGATCGCGATCATGTCGCCATAGGCGAGCTTCTTGGCTTCCACCAGCAGATGCCAGTAGCGCGGGTCGGTGGGGCCAAGCGAGCTTAAGGTCTGGCCCGGATAAACCTTGCCGGCGCACGCATTCAGGATATTGAGCATCTCATTGGCGGCGAAACCCTGACTGGGCGGCGGCAGTTCCGCCAAGGTGAAACCGTGATAGTCGCTGAGCACCGGCTCGACCCACTCGCCCTTATAGTCGGCAAGGTCCTGCAAGGTCATGGTGCCGCCCAGCGCCTTTACCTTGGCGACAATCGCCTTGGCGATATCGCCCTTGTAGAAAGCATCGCGCCCCTGCGCCTGAAGCAACCGGAAGGCCTTGGCCAGGTCGGGATTGCGGAAGATCTGTCCTGCCTTGGGCTGCTCGCCATTGATGTACCAGGCATGGACGGAATCGGGATCCAGCGCGGTGCAGCAATTGGCGGGATCCGACGGGGTCGGACCGATGGCATTGGGAAGATGCCAGTCAAAGGCGGCGCGCTCGGTCAACGGAACGCCCTCGCTCGCATACGTCGCGGCGGGCTCCAGTACTTCCTTGAAGGTCCGAGTGCCGTACTTGTCCAGGACTTCCTGCCAGCCCCACACCGAGCCGGGAACGGTGGCGGTGAGAATGCCGCGCCCCGGCATGCCGGAGCCCGGACCCCAATTGGCGGGATCGCGGGCATAGCCCTTGGAATTCATGAAGGCGATGGTGGCGCTGCTGGCCGCCATGCCGCTGGCATTCAGCACATGAAATTTGTGGTCCTTGGCGGTGTAGATGATGACGAAGAGATCGCCGCCCATGCCGACATTCATTGGCTCAATCAGATTAAGCACCGCAGCGGTGGCCACCGCCGCATCCACCGCATTTCCGCCTTTACGCAGAATCTCCAGCCCCGCCTGGGCCGCCAGGGGCTGGCTGGTCGCCACCACACCGTTGCGGCCCATGACTTCCGACCGGCCCTGAACCATCCAGCCTTCCGCCCGGTCGCCATGCACAGCGTTGCAGGCCGGGGGATTTTGCGCGCCGGAATTGCAGGTCGAGGTGGAAAGCTGTGCCTGCACCGCACTCGCTGCACACAGCGTCAAGCCGAAAGCCAGCAGTCCAGTCCTGGTGCGCTGCAACCTGTTCATTGCCACCCCAAGTTTGCCCCGCGCCTTATAGCGCGGCGAGTCACCGGCGTACATCCTGCAGCGAACGGACCCGCGTATCGCGCTGCGCTTGCGTTCTTGGCTGGCCGCCTCAATCGGCTATCATCCCATTCTGTGAGAATGCGGGGCGCTTCGATGAATCTTGGGCGATACGGGCTTGTGGTGGCTTTTTCGCTTTTGGCCGGCGCTGCGCAGGCAGCTCCCGCGCAAGAGACATTGACGGCGTCAGGGCTCGCCCAACCCGTCGAGATCATCAGGGATCATTGGGGCGTCTCCCACATCTATGCCAAGAGCGAGGAGGACCTGTTCTTCGCTCAGGGTTACAACGCCGCGCGCGACCGGATGTTTCAATTGGAAATGTGGCGCCGGCAAGCGACCGGAACGGTCGCCGAGATACTCGGCAAAAAGGAATTGAAACGCGACATCGGCAACCGGCTGTTCAAATTCCGCGGCAACCTGACGGAAGAGCTGAACTGGTACCATCCGCACGGCGCGACAATCATCGATGCCTTTGTCAAAGGCGTTAATGCCTATATCGATCAGACGGAACGCAATCCCGGGCTGCTTTCGCCGGAATTCAAGATACTGGGCATCCGGCCAGGCAAATGGACGGCGGAGGTGGTGATTTCGCGGTTCAATGGCCTCAGAGCAAATCTCGACGAGGAAATGAACACCGCTTTGGCCGTGCAGGCGATAGGGGCCGGCGCCGTAAAAGACCTCAAGCGCTATCAACCCGCCAATCCGAATCTCAACATCGATCCGGCGATCGATCCCAAGCTGCTTTCTACGGGGCTTTTGGAGTTGTACGACGTTTATCGATCGCAGTTGGAATTTTCGTCCGATCAACTGCTGCCGGAGTATCGCGCCACCAAGACCGCGAGCGCGCTTGCACCCAAATCCGCGTCTCCTTCCGGGTTGGAGATCAGCGAGCGGCGGGTGGATATGGGCAGCAACAATTGGGTGGTCAGCGGCCGGCTGACGGAAAGCGGCTTTCCGATCCTGGCGGGCGATCCCCATCGCATCCAGGAAGTCCCTTCCCTGCGTTATTGGGTTCATCTCAACGCGCCCGGCTGGAATGTCATAGGCGCGGGCGAACCGGCGATCCCAGGCATTTCGCATGGTCACAATGAGTTCGGCGCCTGGGCCTACACCATCTACGGCGCCGATACGGAAGACCTGTATGTCTATGACATCAATCCCGCCAATCCGCTGCAGTACAAATACGGCACCGGCTGGGAAACCATGAAGGTAATCCGCGAAAGCATCGCGGTGAAGGGTGAGCCGGCTGCCGCCGTCGAGCTGAAATATACCCGCCACGGCCCGGTGATCTTTGAGGACAAGGTGCACCACAAGGCCTATGCGGTGCGTGCGGGATGGATGGAAACCGGCACCGCGCCTTATCTGGCAACCTTGCGCATGGATCAGGCGCGCAATTGGCAGGAGTTCGAGAGTGCAGCCGGTTTTGCCAGGATGCCGGCGCTGAATTTTGTGTGGGGCGGCAAGGATCGCAGCATCGGCTATCAAGCGGCGGTCATCGCGCCGCAAAGACCCAATTTTAGTGGGTTGGTGCCGGTCCCGGGCGATGGCCGCTATGAATGGAGCGGCTTTCTCCCCATCGGGGAGCTGCCGCATGTGCTGAACCCCGAAAAAGGTTTCTACAACACCTCAAACGACTATCAGGTGCCGCCAGGCTACGCCCATATGGAGGCGGTGCATTATGTCTGGGCCGATCCCTATCGGGGCCGCAGTGTGGCGGAAGTTCTCAGCTCGGGCCGCAAGTTCGCGGTGGCCGACATGATCCAGCTGCAAAACAGCGACCTGTCCATTCCTGCGCGCAGCCTGGTGCCGCTGCTGCACGATCTGTCCTTCCCCGATCCCGCCGTGGGAAAATCGGCAGAGCGGCTGCTGCATTGGAATTATGTGCTCGACAAAGATTCGGTCGAGGCCGGGATATATGAGATGTTCCAGCGCCACCTGATGACCAATGTTCAGGCGCTGCTTGTGCCCGCCGCGGTGCGCTCCGTTTTGGGCATGCCGCCCCTGGTGCGGATCGTGGCCTTCGTCACCGCGCCTGATGGCCGGTTCGGCAGCGACCCCGTCAAGGGCCGCAATGATATTTTGACCAAAAGCCTGGCCGAGGCTGTTGCGGACCTTACCAAGCGCTTTGGGCCTGATATGGAGAAATGGAAACTTGGCGCCTATCACTATGCCAAGATCGCGCATCCGATGACGGTCGCGGTGAAGCCCGCTTCTGCGGCCCAGTTCGACGTGGGACCGCTGCCGCGGGGCGGCGACGCCTATACCATCACCGCGACAGGCGGCACCGACCGGCAAATGACCGGCGGCTCCTTCAAGATCATTTCCGACACCGAAGATTGGGACAATTCGGTGGGATTGAACAATCCCGGTCAATCGGGCGACGTCAGGAGTCCGCATTACCGAGATCTGTTCGAATATTGGGCGCGGGGGAAATATTTTCCGATTTTCTTTTCGCGGCCGAAGGTGGAATCGGTGGCCGAGGAAAGGCTGACGCTCACGCCGCAATAGGACTCGCGGGTTGCATTGCTGCTTTCGGAGGTGTTGATTGCCTGCGGGAAATTGATCCGGTCCAGGGGCGTTCGCATGCGCAGTATAACGTTTCTTTTGCTGCTGCTGACGGGGTTGGGAATGGCGTTGCCCGGCGCCTGGCTCGCGCTCCTGGGGGGCTCGCTTTATTACCTGGTTGCCGGCACGCTGATCGTCGTTTGCGCCTTGCTGCTGCTGCGCGGCTCCGATTTCGCCGTCACGCTCTATTGGCTGACCTTGCTGGGCACGCTGGTGTGGTCGCTGTGGGAAGTGGGCCCGGATGCCTGGGCCCTGATGCCGCGGCTTGTCTATCTTCTTGTCGGCGGAGTTTGGCTGCTGCTGGCGCGAGGCTCTATCCGCCGCGCGCCAGTGGCGCTGCTGGTGGTCCTGGGCGTTTGCGGCGCCGCGCTATTTGTCTCGCTGAATCCCACCGTGTCGGCCCAGACCCCGGTCGCATCGACCGCCGCTCCTGGTGAATGGACTCATTATGGCAATTCCCAAGGCGGCACGCGCTATTCGCCGCTGGATCAGATCACGCCAGCCAATGCCGGCCGGCTGGAGCAGGCGTGGGTCTATCACACGGGTCTTTTCACCAGGGACAAGCATTCGGCGCATCAGCTTGAGCTGACGCCGCTGATGGTGGACGGAATGCTCTATGGCTGTAACGCCCACAGCGCCCTGTTCGCGGTCGATCCGGTGACGGGCAAGGAAATATGGCGCCACGACACAAAGATCGACGCCGATGCCGGCGGGCGCGGTGTGTGCCGCGGCGTGAGCTTCTTTCGCGCGCCGCAAGGCACTGCCGAATGCGCCACCCGCCTTCTGGTGGGCACGGTGGACAACAAGCTGATTGCGGTGGACGCCAAGACGGGCGCGACCTGCCACAGTTTCGGCCAGGACGGTTCGGTGGACTTGTCGGAAGGTCTGGGGCTGGAGCCCGCCACCCGCGGCTGGACCAATCCCACTTCGCCGCCCGCGATCGTGCACGGCACCGCGGTGATCGGCGCCTTCATCGTGGACAATTTCTCCACCCGCGTGCCGCCGGGTGTCATCCGCGGTTATGACGCGGTCACGGGTCAGCTGAAATGGGCCTTCGATCCCGGCAAGCCGGACGATCACAACCCGCCTGCGCCTGGCCAGACCTACACGCTTTCCACGCCCAACAGCTGGACGGCCTTCAGCGGTGACGAGGCGCTGGGTCTGGTCTATGTGCCGATGGGCAATGGCAGTCCGGATTATTATGGCCTGAAGCGCACCCCTGAAACCGACCGCTTCTCGACCGCGGTGGTGGCGCTGGACGCCGATACAGGAGCGGTGCGTTGGGTGTTCCAGGCAGTGCATCATGATTTATGGGACTATGACCTGGCAGCGCAGCCGGTGCTGGTCGATTTCCCCACCGACAGCGGCAAGGTGCCGGCGCTGATTCAAGCCACCAAGACCGGACAGATCTTTGTCTTGGACCGCCGCACCGGCAAGCCGCTGACCAGAGTGGAGGAGAAGTCGGTTCCGCCTTCCACCATTGCCGGAGAACGAATCTCGCCGACCCAGCCTTATTCCACCGGCATGCCCGACTTTTCAGGGCCCACTCTGAGAGAAGCGGATATGTGGGGCATCACGCCCTTTGACCAGCTTTATTGCCGCATCAGGTTTCGCCAGGCCACCTATCACGGCATGTACACGCCCCTGCGCTTTGGCGCATCGGTGCGCACCCCCGGCGAATTGGGCGGCATCGATTGGGGCAGCGTCGCGGTGGACGAGGGGCGCAATATCCTGATCGTCAATTCCAACCTGATGGCGGATTGGGATGAGCTGATTTCGCGCGAACAGGCCGACCGCGAGCATCTGTTCACCAGCCGCGATCCGCGCAGCAAAGACGCTCCGCGTCCGCCCTATCGTGGTGCCGCCATGGAAGGCACGCCTTACGGGCTGCACTTTGACGGATTTCGGACTTGGCTCGGCATTCCCTGCCAGCGCCCGCCTTACGGCTATCTGACGGCGGTCAATCTCTCCAGCGGCCAGACCGTCTGGCAGAAGCCTTTGGGCAATGCCTCCAACAGTGGGCCCTGGGGCATTCCGCTAGGTCTGCCGTTCCTGCTGGGCACGCCCAATATTGGCGGCTCCGTCGTCACCCGGGGCGGCGTGATCTTCATCGGTGCGACCCAGGATCAATATTTCCGCGCCGTCGAGGAAGCCAGCGGCAAAGTGCTGTGGGAGGTCAAGCTGCCCGCCGGCGGCCATGCCACGCCCATGACTTATCTGGGACAAGATGGAAAACAATATGTGCTGATCGCAGCCGGCGGCCAGGGCTCCTTTGGGACGGGGACGGGCGACAGTCTGATCGCCTATCGCCTCAGGCCATAGAGCGCTTCACCCGAAAATTACGCGACAATCAAAAAAGCTAGAGCATGATCTGATAATCAGATCATGCTCTAGCTTCGACCCGTTGATCCGGATTGACGGCCAGCCAGGCAATCCCGGCGATAGCGTAGATGCCCGCGAGTACCAACAAGGGAAGGTTCCAGTTGTTGGTCGCGTCCACCAGATAGGCCAGGACCAGCGGGCTGAGGATGCCGCCGACCTGACCGACTGTGTTCATCACCCCGGCGGTCACGCCCGCATGGCGGCCGCCGACATCGACCGCGCTGGCCCAGGCCGGCGCCAAGGTCAGCATCGAGCAGGCGCCACCGATGGCGATAAACAGGCCCGCGGCAAAGCCGTTGTTCAACTGTGTGGCAAGGAAGATTCCCAGCGCCGCCAGGACATAGCCGCCGACACCGAACACCCGACGCGCGGCGCGGCGCGAGATCGTCTGCGCCAGCCTGTCGGAGCCCGCGCCGCCGGTCAGGTCCGCAACAAAGCTCAGCATCAGCGGCAGGCCCGAAAAGATCGCCAGTTCAGCACCCGTCATGCCATGGGCTTGCGTCAGATAGGTCGGCAGCCAGGTGATGAAGAAGTAAAAGCCATAGGAGTTGGCAAAGGCCTGGATGCAGAGTGGCGCCACGGTCGGAGTTTTGAACACCGCCGTCCAGCTGGCGGGAGCATGGTTTTGCGCGGTCGGCAGCCCGCGCGTCGCCTCGATATGGTCGCGTTCTTCGGCCGATACGGATGAATGCTCGCGCGGCTCATCGCGGAACCAGGCATACCAACAGACCGCCCACAATATTCCTATCAATCCGAACACCAGGAAAATCGCGCGCCACTCCAGCCAACCCGCGATTGCCGCCACCACCAGCGGCGTCAGCCCACCCGACAGATGGGCGCCTGCGAAAAAAATACCCTGGATCCGCCCGCGATCGGCCAAAGGAATCCAGCGCGAATAGACTCGCGCCACCGATGGCCAGGCGCCCGCTTCGCCCACACCAAACAGGAAACGGATGATCACCATTGACATAAAGTTCCAGGCCGCGGCGGTCGCCATGGTGAAGGCCGACCATACCAGCACGACCCAGGTCAGCACGCGGCGCGCCCCGTCGCGGTCGGCCCACCAGGCGGCAGGCACGCCGAACGCGGCATAGGCGACTGCGAAGGCGCTGAAGATATAGCCCATCTCGATGCGCGACAGAGCCAGCTCGGCGCTGATCTTGGGGGCCAGCACCGCGATGCATACCCGGTCGAGATAGGTGACGGCGGCCAGCGCCATGGTGAAGGCGACAACACGATTGCGAACGGAGAATTTCATGCGACCCGAATGCCCCGAGGACCGTGCCGGTTGGGCGGCTTGCGGAGTTGTGCTCCACAATGGCCGCTGTCCAGCACTTGATTATCCCACGCACCATAGTGTGGGGCTGCGGGAAAGTCGCCGATATCTTGGTCTGTCCTTTTGCGTTGCACCATGAAGGCATTCGGTCATGGCTTTTCGGCAAATGAGGCGTACAGTCTCGAGATCATGAGGCTATGAGAATGGCCGGAGGAGTTTCCTGACCGCTTGTAAAAGGGGAGGAAGGTCATGGTCCTGAAAAAGCGTCTCATGGTTTGTACGGCGGCCGCGGCCCTGGGTGCGGCGATGCCTGCTGCCGCCGCGCCCTGGACTCGCGGCTATGTGGTCAGCGCCCATGAATATGCTTTCCGCTATGGCGGGCGGGCCGACTTCAGCCGCACAGGCGAGATCGAGCCGGGCGTGGATTGCCCGCATGGCAGCACGCTTCATTTCGCAAATCCTGAGCAAACCAAAAAGGCCGTGGCGCGGCAGCCCTGGCGGCTGGCGCAGGAGGCTGAGTATGTCGCCTATCCTCCGGGGATCGACAACGTCCGGTCACCCCTGGGAACGCGGTTTGGCATTTGGGTGCGCGCGCTTGCCTATCGCGCTTACAAGCGCGGCATCGAAACCTATGTCAATCCCTGGGCAGCGGAGGATCCGGGCCAGCCGCAAGTCGCCAGCCGCATCGGCGATGGCTTCAACCTGGACGGCAAGGTCAAGCCCACTGATTTTGTCAGCCCTGATGGCGAGAAGGGAATCGACAATAATCTGTATCGCGCCTGGGGCTGTGATGCGCCCTGGCGTGGCAACGGCAACGCCACCTTGGACCTGCGCGCGAACGATAAGATGCAGGAGGGCCTCTACACCATGGTCATCCGCGTCTCGGGCAACCAGGATCCGATGAATGACAGCGACGCCACGGTCGAGATCGGCTATTCGCCCGACAAGATCGTCAAGGATGCGCGCGGCGGCATCGCCATCGATTACTCCTACCGTATCCTCACGGCGGCGCAGTACACCAAGCTGAAGGCCCAGATCAAAAACGGCGTGGTGGAAACCGAACAGGTCGAGCATTTGCATAGCCCACGCATTGCCTGGTTCTATGACCAGACCGGCGACACCAATTTCACCAAGGGAAGAATCCGCCTCAATATGGCCGCCGATGGTCTCAGCGGCAGCGGCTTGATCGGTGGCTATCGCAACTGGCGCGATCTCTATGCCGAAAACACCTTCGCCCAGGACGGTGGCCAGCAGGGTGTTCGCGAGCATGAAGACCATGTCGCGCTTTATTATGCCTTACGGCGCAATGCGGATGGGCTGTACAACGAAAAGACCGGCACCTATGACGGTATCTCCAGCGTCTATCGCATCAAATTTGCCTCGGCCTTTGTGGTCGATCCTGACAAGCCGATGGATATTCCGATCCTAGTGGGAGACCTGAGGCGGAAAAAGATTTTTGAGGCGATCAAGGCCAACACCATCAAGGGTATCGAGACCCGCGTGCCCCAGGATGTGCCGCCAGGGACCGGCGAGGCTTCTTATCCTGGCATGGAACGCGGTGTCCGCGATCTTCCCAGCAAGGACTTCTTCCTCAAGGTGCTGGACCGTCCGCACTACCCCGATGGCGTGGGCATGGACAATCGCGGCAATCCCATCGATGATCAGGGAAACCGCATAGACAAGAACGGCAACCGGCTCGACGATCAGGGCAAGCCCATAAAGCCGCAACAACAGGTAAAAAACGAAACGCCTGCCGCACTGGCTTCCGCGCAAAAGCCATAACGGGCAATCGAAGGGCGGCATAACCGGGGGGTCAGCATGCGTGACAGTGCGCCAAGCCGGCGCTCGCTGCTCAGTATGATCGGCGTTATGGCCGGCAGTGCCGCCATGTATCACGCCATGACCGAACTCGGTTATGCGGAAGGCTCAAGCTTCACCGGCCCGATCAAGCTGTCCCAGCCGCCACCCAATACCTCTGTTCTGATCCTTGGCGCCGGTGTTGCAGGCATGGTCGCGGCGATGGAATTGCGCGATGCGGGCTATCAGGTGCGGGTGCTGGAATATAACGGACGCCCGGGTGGCCGAAACTGGACGCTGTATGGCGGCGATACCTATACCGAACTCGGCGGCGCGACCCAACATGTTCAATTTGATCCCGGCCAGTATATCAATCCCGGTCCCTGGCGCCTGCCGTATCATCATCGCGGAATCCTGCATTATGTCCGGCGTCTGGGCGTGGCCTTGGAGCCCTTCACCCAGGTCAATTACAATGCCTATGTTCATTCCACCGACGCCTATGGCGGCAAGCCGCAGCGCTACCGCCAGGTGCAGGCCGACTTTCACGGCCATGTCGCCGAGCTTCTGTCCAAATGCACCCGGCAGAACGCGCTCGACCAATCGGTGAGCGCGGAGGATCGCGAGATCCTGATGCTGGCGTTGCGCGATTGGGGCGCGCTGGACGCAAATTACGAATACAAGAAAAGCTTCGTCAGTTCGATGCGCCGGGGCTTCACGGTGGATCCCGGCGGTGGCCTGAAATCCGTGCCGGAGCCTTCCGAACCTGCGGCGCTCAGCGATCTGTTGCGATCCAGGCTGTGGTCCGCGATCGGGGCCGGTCACAATTACGAACTGCAGAGCGCCATTTTCCAGCCCAAGGGCGGCATGGGAATGATCGGCCAGGCGATGGGCAAGGATCTGGGGCCCCTGATCGAATACAATTGCAAGGTGACCGACATCCATCAGGACAATGCCGGTGTCTCCGTCACCTATGTCGATAGCCGCAGCGGCAAGGAGACCCGGACCGCAAAGGCGAAATGGTGCATCTGCACCATTCCCACGCCCATTCTCGCCCAGATTCCGATGAATGTGGGTCCCAAAATGAAGGCGGCGATCGATCAGCTACCCTATCTGGCGGCGCTGAAAGTGGGGCTGCAATTCAAACGCCGCTTCTGGGAAGAAGACGATCACATCTATGGCGGCCACAGCTATACCAACCTGCCCAATGCCATGATCGGGTATCCCATGTGGGACTATTTCGCGAAAGGCAAAGGCGTCCTGCTGGGCGCCTATACCTTCGGCAGGCCGGCCTATATTGCCGCCTCCAAGCCGCCTGAGGAACGCATCAAAGATGCGCTGCTGCATGGCTCCCAGATTCATCCGCAATACAGGGCGGAATTCGAGAATGGCGTTGCCGTAGCCTGGCATCGCGTACCCTGGGCCTTGGGTTGCCAGGGGGCGTGGACGGATGCGAGCAGGGAGATGCACTATGACAATCTGTGCGCCCTGGATGGCCGCATCATGCTCGCCAATGAGCATGCATCGCGCCTGCCCGGATGGCAGGAAGGTTCGGTGACTTCGGCGCTTGACGCGATTGGCCGCCTGCATGCGCGCGTGATGAATTCATGATGCCGGCCAGATTCATCTTTTCTATTGCGCTGAGCGTGCTGCTGACGGCGGCCCAGCCGGTTGCCGCGCAAGAGACACCTGATTTCCGGGGCGCACCGTTCTCCATGCAGGGCGGCGAGGCGGTCTATCGCGGTGTTTGCCAGGGCTGTCATATGTCCGATGCCAAGGGTGCGACGGGTGCCGGCAGTTATCCCGCGCTGGCAAGCAATTCCAGGCTCGCCAGTGCCGGTTATGTCCTCAGCATGGTGATGAATGGCCACAAGGGCATGCCGCCGTTCCGCGGCCACTTTACCAACCTGCAACTGGCCGATGTGGTCAATTATGTCCGCACCCATTTCGGCAATCATTACAAGGATCAGGTCAAGCCGGCGGACATCCAAGCCCTGCGATAAGGCCGATTCTTTCGCTGCTGCAATATTGAGGGTTGGAACGGTTTCCAGCATACTTTGACGATAAATGGGACGCACAATCCTCGTTATACCTTCGAGGGGTTGTGAGAACCTCAGTGGTTTCCTGACCGGTTGCGCAGCGGGAGGAAGTTCATGGTCCTGAAAAAACATCTCATGCTTTGCACGGCAGCCGTAGCTCTGACCGGCGGCACCGCATTGCCTGCCCACGCTGCTCCCTGGACCCGCGGCTATGTGGTCAGCGCCTATGAATATGCTTTCCGCTATGGCGGGCGGGCCGACTTCAGCCGCAAGGGAGAGATCGAGCCCGGCGTAGATTGCCCGCATGGCGCCACGCGTCACTTTGCCGATCCCGATCAAACCAAAATCGCGGTGGCGCGGCAAAAATTCCGCTCCCAACAAGAGATCGACTGGATCGCCCACCCGCCTGGGCTGGATCAGGTCAGATCGCCCCTGGGCGCCCGGTTCAGCATCTGGAATCGCGCCATCGCCTATCGCGGCTACAAGCGCGGCATAGAGACCTACGTCAATCCTTGGGCCACCGACGATCCCGGCCAGCCGCAAGTCACCAGCCGCATCGGCGACGGCTTCAACCTGGACGGCAAGATCAAGGCTGCCGATTTTGTCAGCCCGGATGGCGAGAAGGGCATCGACAACAATCTGTATCGGGCTTGGGGGTGCGATGCGCCCTGGCGCGGCAATGGCAATGCGACCCTCGACCTGCGCGCCAACGACAAGATGCAGGAAGGTCTTTACACCATGGTCATCCGCATTTCGGGCAACCAGGATCCAATGAACGACAGCGATGCCGTCGTCGAGATCGGTTATTCGCCCGACAAGATCGTCAAGGATGCCCGCGCCGGTATTGCGATGGACTATTCCTATCGCATCCTGCAATCGGCGCAGTACACCAAGCTGAAAGCCAAGATCAAGGACGGCGTGGTGGAGACCGAGCAGGTGGAGCATCTGCACACCCCGCGCATCGCCTGGTTCTATGACCAGACCGGCGACACCAACTTCACCAAGGGCAAGATCAAGCTGAACATCGCCGCCGACGGTCTCAGCGGCAGCGGGTTGATCGGCGGCTACCGCAACTGGCGCGACCTGTATGCCGAGAATACTTTCGCCCAGGATGGCGGGCAGCAAGGCATCCGCGAGCATGAGGACCATGTCGGCCTTTACTTTGCGCTGCGCCGCAATGCCGACGGCCAGTACAATGAAAAGACCGGCAAGTACGACGGCATCTCATCGGTCTATCGCATCAAGATGTC
>Ga0070665_100005730_pt1 | contig 12753 bp, 10 predicted proteins | sample KBSS13metaG_FD_65862 | JGI IMG/M metagenome (GOLD analysis project Ga0070665, IMG submission 65862) | Switchgrass rhizosphere microbial communities from Kellogg Biological Station, Michigan, USA - KBS S1-3 metaG | ecosystem: Host-associated > Plants > Roots > Rhizosphere > Soil ... | reverse complement strand
CAGTCATTTGGCCGTTTTGCCACAGGAAGGCATGATACACGCCGGTACCAGTATCGGCCCAGCCGGTAACCTGACCCGCGGAGTTGATGTCAGTTGCTCCACTATTGCCATTTGGGGTTAATACCCCGAGATCGATGATGGAGCCCTGCTGCCACAACACCGCGTGCCTATAGTACGCACCATTGATATAGATGTCGCTTGTGCCCACAACCTGTCCCGCGTCGTTGACGGCCGCCGCCGCACTGGTCAAACGGAGGCCCGGATCGCCGGGGAGCGTTCCGAGATCGGTAATAGTCCCCTTTTGCCAGATAAACGCTCGCGCGGAGATCGCAGTGGTTCTGCTCGATCCCACTACTTGACCGAGATTATTGAGGCAATGGCGTGTCGCAGCTGGGGTATTAATCGTTGCCGCAGACGTGTCCAAATTTGACCCCAACCCTTTATCCCAGAAAAAACCGTGAACTTGACCGTAAACATCAGTCCACTGGCCCGCAATCTGGTTCTTATCGTTGATCGCGAAGGCCTCGCTTCCGCCTGTTGGATTTATTAGCGCTCCGAGGTCGACGATGCTATACCTCGGGGTTGCGGAAAGGGTCGCAGTCATTCCTGCGACGACAATCATCAAAGCAGTGGCTTTCACGAATAAGCTCCCATCCGCTGGGCCCTTTCGGTTTCACGAATGGAATTTCTCCATTTATGCTCCGCAGCTTTTTGCATTATACAGCAATCGTTTCGATTACACGCAGGTTTTTCCGGCGCATTGCCGAAAGGCGTACCAGTACCCATAAAAGAAAGTGAGATTTCGGAATAAATTCCACGAGACTAAACGGGGTTGGAAAACGCAATGGCAAGCAGCATTGCCGAAAAGGAGGATAGGCTTGCGAGCCATGAGATTGTCAGCGCAAGATCAACGAAGTTCTTCGATTGAGATTTTGAACTAAGGCCTGGGCCTGCGAGTGATCGCCCGCAGTTATTTGATTGGTCTCGGAACTCCTTTTCTCTGGCGATGACGATTTCCTGGAAGGCGACGCATCACGACGGCAAACACATTGTACGGGACCACGATTAAATCAACCCTGTTGCATAGTGGCCCCGTCTCCATCACCGGCCCGCCAGTGCGCCCAGCCTCAGGACCAGGGATGCGGGGGCGGGCGATGGGAGGCAATTGCACGGGGAGCGCGGTTATAGTTGATTCCGTACCGAGGCCCAATCCGGGTAACGACCCCCCGTCCAGCACCGAATGCGCCAATTCCTGCAGTGGAACTAAGATGATTGCAGATGCCAAAGGTGATTATTCTCGGCGCAGGGGCAAGTAAAGCTTGTCCGAACACTGATCCGAATCGGCCTATGCCGCTATTGCGTGATCTTCCTGGGATTCTGAATCACTTCGATCCTCCGTCAGGCTTCCATTTGTTGGGTGAGTATTTAAATCGGCTCCTGGCAGTCACAAGCGGAAACATTGAGGAACTCCTAACGTTCATGTACCGACTGAATGAGTCGTTCTTCATGCCACGGGGCCAGTACCTGCTTGATGCGAAATGGATAGATCAGATTCTTGCGTCCTCCGCGCTACCCGAGGTATTTGTAGATCCGCGTGAAACTCCCGTGGCTATTGCTGTTGTCGAAGTACTTCGGAAAGTTGCCTCCGAGGAGCCTCAGTCTGGTGCTCGGACATTTTCGCCCGGCAACTTCTTTACAACTTTTCAAGGTGCCTTGCGTGAATATTTCAGCGCTTCGATTCGGACACATCCATGTCCCCTACACATGCGCTTATTCCAGGATCTTAACCGAAATGATTGTGTCGCTTCATTTAATTATGACGACATCGCTGACCACAGCTTGTTCGCCGCCAGGAAGTTGACCCCATTCTCATTCCAGGGGCTGGGATTTGAAGAAATCCTTTTGCCCGCGCGACCCATATCTACTGAACCGCTCGCTATCCCGGGTTGGCAGCAACGACAGCAGGTCATCGACACTTTCAATAGCGTTAAATTTCTAAAAGTTCATGGTTCGTTCACTTGGTGGTGCTGCCTTAAAAAAATGAGCGATGGACAGGATGGAACCATTCCGGTTAGCTCGATGTCTTTTCTGCGTCAGAGTCCCAAGGGTGGTCTGATGGTGCGCTACTCCTTAGGTGATCGGGACGACGCCACGAACTGGGACGGATGGACCTTTCCTCCGATTATTTTCCCGTTCTTGGTCAAAGGCTCTATCTACCGTGAGAATGCAATCTTCGCCCGACACCTGGCCGCATTTCAGAATAACCTGCGATGGGCCGAGGAGATCTTCCTGGTGGGCAAGAGCTTCCAGAATTCCGATCACGAATTAAACGGAATGATCCGTTGGGCAACCTTTGGCGACACCCGGAAGGTCTTGCACATCGTTGATCCCAGTAAGGACTCCGAGTTCGAATCGTTCCACTGCGCCTTATTCAATGCTCGCTTGGGCCGTCGTTACGCTTCATTCGAAGAATATGTTAACCATTCTGTATCGATCCGATCCTAGGTTTGCTGAGGTCCATCAATACAGCGGATCAACGAATAATAAAGCGAAAAACAACTTGTACAAATCAATACGCCCTTTTACACTTTCTGCGCAGGAACATTCATTTATACTGCCACTCGCAATTTGATCGCATCGTTCGGCGCATGAACCAGATCCTGCTTTGTGCCCAAGTACCGCTCGGTAGTCTGAACTGAAGCGTGGCCCAACAACAACTGAATCTGCTCAAGCTCGCCGCCACCGGCACGGCATAGCTTGGCGCATGTACGGCGGAGATCATGGGGCGCGATACCAGGGACGCCGGCTGCTTCGGCGTAAGGCTTGATGAGCTGCCAGACAACTTTCTCGCCCAAGCCTTCGCTAGCAATGCGATCCGCGCGATTCACTGACCGGAAAACGTGCCCGTCCGTTATGCCGGCAGGTGATGCCCAGGCATCGATTGCGACTTTCACCCAGGTCGGCATCGGCGCGGTCCGGACACGGCCGTGTTTACCGACCAGGTCAACGATGCACCACCGGCCGTCACGCTGTTGGAGATGAGTGAACGAGAGCGCGGCCACTTCGGAACGCCGCAACCCGCAGCCCAAAAGAACGGCCAGGATTGCGCGGTCGCGCAACCCGCGAACGGTTGTGATATCTGGTGCGCTCAGCAGAGCCTGCGCCTGCCGCAACGATAGCCAGTTTCCGACGCGAATGCCTTGCGTCTTCGCGCTCTTCACGCGGCTGATGCCGGCGGCCAGTTCCGGCGCAAGCAGCCCGTTGTCGGCAGCCTCCGCGGCCAGCTTGCGGATCGCGGACATTCTAATAATGATGGACGACGATCCGAGGCGGCGGTCTTCTAGCGATACTCGCCAGGCGCTCACGGTGGCCTTGGTGAAGCCGGGCCGCGGCGCCTGCTGGAACCAACCCATAAACTCGTCAAGCGCCATGTTGTACACGCGTTTCGTAATCGGCGAAGAGACGCTGTCGAGCACCAGGGTCTTCAGTTTCTGCCACTGCGCGATCTTTTCAACCGCAATCAAATCGTTCATTTAGGGTCCTGTTGTTGGGCATTATCGGAAGCTACGTCATGTGGACATTACCTCTGGTTGGGTCGACACATCAAGCCAATATCGCGATTCTCAAAGCCCGGCGGACAAAGTGGATTATTTCCGAATGGCTCAACAACCGGAGCGGTTTATCCCGAAGCGAAGTGTTGCCTGGACCCTTGTGCTGGTAGCGCGTGTTTGGAATATTTGTGCTGCTTACGGCTTAGTTGCAGGAGTCGCAGCACGTCTTTCCACTAAGGGCATCAATGCCCTCCTTGGCAATAATAGGCACCATTGCTAGCCCAGCAATTGGATCCGCCCACCACCAGCCTAGTGCCGCGTTGAGACCTAGCCCAAGAAGTAGGATTGCGGACAAATAGGTGCAGAGAGAAGTCTGCTTTGAGTCCGCTACCAGTGCCGCGCTTCCGATCTGTCCCGCAACAAGTCGCTTTGCGCGTGCGAGTATTGGCATAACCACTACCGACACGGCAGCAAGGACAATGCCGGGAATCGTTCTTTCGGGTGCTTCTGAAGCAATGAGCGCCTTCAACGATTCGTAACTGACGTATACCGCCAACGCGACGAAACACAGGCCCACGATTCTCAATGCGATTCGCTCTGATCGCTCGCGCTTTATAAGATCTGAGTCCGACTTAAGACGCCAAAGAAGGGTGATACCAGACGTCACCTCAATAACGCTGTCTAGACCAAAACCCACAAGGGCAATGCTCCCAGCGAGAAATCCGAAAGCCAGCGCGATCAATGCCTCAAGGCTGTTGTACGCGATAGTAATGATCTCAAGCCTCACTCCGCGCTGGATGTGAGTTTCTCGAATGGCAGCTTCCACACTTCAGTTTACCTGTCGAAGCAATCGATGCCGGTTTATTTGTTTTGTATCGACGTCCTGCTTGTTCGAATTACTGGTGATAAGGCGGCTTCCCGTTCCCAATTTGGCCAACTTCCTGATCAGACCGTTATGGTCGCGGGTTCGCTGCGGTCGACCGCGAGGGCCTTTTGCTTTCGGGAACCCATTCCCGGTACTCTGAAGTCGAGAACTGTAGTGTACGGCGCTTTTTCCAATTCGTGCTGGTCGCTTCTGCTGGTGGTCAGCTACCTGTGGGGCGGGTGTATATCCTGCCAGCAGTTCTTCATGTTCCCAGGGAGCAAAGGCCACTGCTGCGAAGAGCGGCGCTGCAAGAACCCGGTTAAGAAATCCACGGATCGTACGGGATCGCAAACGACGCCACAAGACTGCCAGACCATGCCGCTGGAGCGAGCCTCGGCGGCGCACTCGCCTTCCGATCTCGCGGCGCAGCTGCCGGCTGTTCCGGTCCCGGCCACGGATTTTATCGAGCTCGCGCGCAGCCATGCGAGGGCTGCCATCGCGTTTGATCCCACAGCGGGATCGCCTCCCGACATCCCCGTCATCGACGCGGCCCTGCTGATCTAGCTCTCTCTCCCTTTTCTCCACAAACAATTCTTGGCCGTAGTGTTTGATGCGGAAGGAGAGTCCGTGATCGATCGTCTGATCGAGTTTTCACTTCGAAATCGTTTTTTGGTTATTGCGTTCTATTTGGGGATCGCGGGTTGGGGATATTGGGCGTTGACCCAGAGTCCGGTGGATGCGATTCCAGATCTGAGCGATAACCAGGTCATTGTCTTCACGGATTGGACGGGGCGGAGCCCGCAAGAAGTCGAAGATCAAGTCACGTACCCGCTCACGACCAGCCTGCAGGGCCTGCCGGGGGTGCGAGTAGTACGATCAAGCTCGGCGTTTGGGTTCTCGATGATATTCGTGATCTTCGAGGACAACATCGATCTCTACTTCGCGCGCACTCGCGTGCTGGAGCGCTTGAATCTGGTGACTAAACAGATGCCTCCGGGAGTTATTCCTATGTTGGGCCCGGACGCCACCGGTGTCGGCCATATTTTCTGGTACACAGTGGAGGGCGCTGGTCGCGATTTGCGCGAGCTGCGCACGCTGCAGGATTGGTTCATCCGCTATCAGCTCAATTCCGTTCCCGGCGTGGCAGAAGTGGCGAGCGTGGGCGGAGAGGTGCAGCAATACCAGATCGATGTGGATCCGAACAGACTGCGCACCTACGGTTTGCCGTTGAGCCGGCTGGTGGATGCAGTGATGCGCAGCAACCAGAACGTTGGCGGCAATGTGCTGGAGTCGAATGGGTCGTGGTCCATTGTGCGCGGACTGGGGCTGATTCAATCGATTGCCGATATTGAAGACATCGTGGTGGGCGCGAAGGGAGGCGTGCCGATCTATGTCCGCGATCTCGCGAATGTGAGTATCGGCAACGCCTTTCGCGTTGCGTCGCTGGTGAAACTCGGCCGCGAGGCGGTGGGGGGCGTGGTGGTTGCGCGGTCGGGGGTGAATCCGCGGGAGCTGATTGATCGAGTGAAGGCCAAGATAAAAGACCTGGAAGCAGGGCTTCCTGCCGGGGTCAAGATCGTGCCCTTCTATGACCGGTCGGAACTGATCGACAACACCATCGAGACATTGCGGCGGGCGCTGATCGAGGAAATCCTGCTGGTGACTTTCGCGCACATTATCTTCCTGGCGCATTTCCGCAGCATTCTGATCGTCACCCTGCCGCTGCCGCTGGCGGTGCTCAGCTCATTTCTGATCCTCTACTACCTGAATGTCACGTCGAATATCATGTCGCTGGCGGGGATCGCGATTGCCATCGGCGTGTTGGTGGACGCGGGCATTGTGGTTACCGAAAATGCCTTCCGCCACATTGAGCAAGCGGGCGTCGATCCGCGCGACCGGCGTGCCGTGTGGCAAACCGTGCTCGAGTCGACAAAGCTAGTAGGCCGTCCCATCTTCTTTTCGATGGCCATCATTCTGCTGGCATTCATTCCGGTGTTCGCGTTGACGGGCCAGGAAGGGAAACTGTTTCGGCCGCTGGCGTTTGCCAAGACCGCGGCGATGGCGTGTGCAACCGTGATCTCCGTATCGTTGGTCCCGGTGCTGTGCACACTGTTGCTACGGGGCAAAGTGCATCGCGAGCAGGACAATCCCGTGATGCGTTTTCTGCAGTGGATATACCGCCCGGTATTGCGATGGGCGCTGCGCCATCGGGCGATCACACTGGGCATCGCATTGATTCTATTTTCCGAAGCTGCGTTTCTCAGCACACGAATCGGCAGCGAGTTCATGCCGCCCTTGAATGAAGGCGATTTGATGTTCATGCCGATTGCGGACCCCAGCATTTCGCTAAGTGAAAACACGCAAATCGCCATCCGGCAGGATCAAATCATCGAGAAGTTTCCAGAAGTCGCGTCGGTAGTGGCCAAAGTGGCGCGAGCCGATAGCGCCACCGATCCGGCGGCATTAAATATGACGGAAACCATCGTGCATCTCAAGCCGCGCGAGCAGTGGCGTCCGGGTATGACCATCGAGAAGCTGAAATCCGACATGGACCGCGCGGTGGCGATTCCAGGAGTGGCGAATATCTGGACCATGCCCATCATCAACCGCATCGATATGTTGAGCACGGGGATCCGCTCGGAGCTGGGAGTCAAGATTTTCGGGGCGGATCTCAAAACGCTGGAGCAAAAAGCCCGCGAGATTGCGGAAGTGCTGCGGAGCGTTCCGGGAGCGCGTGACGTATATGCAGAACAGGTCACGGGCGCCCTCTACACCGACATTCAGATCGATCGCCAAGCGGCGGCTCGCTACGGTATTAGCGTTGGCGACATTCAGGACGTCGTTGAAACCGCCATTGGCGAGAAAAATCTGACGACGACGATCGAGGGACGGAGGCGCTTTCCAGTGCGTGTGCGTTATGCGCCGCAGTACCGGAAAGACGTGCGCGGGCTGAACGATATTCTGGTGGCCGCTCCGGATGGAAGTCAAATTCCGCTGAGCCGCGTGGCATCGGTCAAGCCGTCGAGTGGGCCTGCCATGATCAACAGCGAAAACGGATTGCTGGTGGTGTCCGTTCTGCTGAACGTGCGGGACCGCGATATCGGCGGATTCGTGGATGAAGCGAAGCCGGCCATTCTGCAACGAGTGAGTCTGCCGGCGGGTTACTACCTGGGCTGGAGCGGCCAGTACGAAAACAAGGAGCACGCGCGCAAGCGGCTGCTAGTGGTGTTTCCGATTGTACTGGGCGTGATCTATATCCTGTTATTTCTCACCTACCGGTCTTTCCTCGAAGCCGCCCACGTGCTAATGGCCGTTCCGTTTGCGCTCACCGGGGGTGTTTATCTGCTCTACCTGCTGGGCTACAACTTCAGCGTGGCGGTGTGGATCGGATTCATTGCGCTCTTCGGTACGGCAGTCCAGACCGGCATGGTGATGGTGATTTACCTCGAAGAGGCCGTCGCGAGGAAGCAGAACGAACGCGGCTCCGACTTCAACTTGAGCGATCTGCGTGGAGCAGTGATGGATGGAGCCTTGCTGCGGCTTCGCCCTAAAGTGATGACGGTGTCGACCATAGTCGCGGGGCTATTGCCCATCATGTGGAGCCAGCGAGTGGGTGCGGAAGTGATCAAACCGCTGGCTACGCCAGTGCTGGGCGGAATGGTTAGCTCGCTTATTCATGTCCTGATTGTGACCCCGGTCATTTTTCTATGGCTGCGGGAAAGAGAACTTCGGAAAACTTTAAACCAAGGAGATAAGAAATGAATATCGGCATCAGTGGACTTATAGTAACGGCGGTAGTTCTGAGCGCTTGCAGCAGCAACAGCGCTCCGGCGACCAAAGAGATTGAATCGCACACGGCGGGCGACATGGTGATCACGCTTTCCAGCGAAACGGGACAGCTGGTACAAGGGAAAAACACGTTCTATATCGCGTTTCGCTCCACTGGCACGAATCAACCTGTGGATGCAGGAACAATCATGCTGAGCGCATCGATGACCATGCCGGGAATGGCGCCGATGGTGGCTCCTATCGAGATCACACCGGCAGGAAAACCCGGACAATACATCGTCAAGGCCGAGTTCGGGATGAGCGGTTCTTTTGGGTTCGAAGTGCGATGGGATGGTCCGGCCGGGCGGGGAAACACTACATTCCATAGCAGTGTGCGGTGACGATGATGAAACGAGCTTGGTTGATTTTGGCCGCAGTGATTCCTTTATGGGGACAATCGGCCAGCGACGGCATCGTCGACCTGGCGAACGGGCGCACAGTGGAAGAACTGGCGTCCATCGCATTGCTGCGGAACGGCGATATTCTGGCAGCCCAGCAGCAGGTGGAGGCCGCGCGGGGAGGCCTGACTCAGGCGCGGTTGCGCGCCAATCCTTCGGCGGAGTTAAGCGGATCGAAAGAGGTGGGAGGCTCGCAGAACACTCTGGTGTTAGGAGGGTCGCTTCCCTTGGAGTTGTACCATCGACGCGAGCGGCGCATGGAAGTGGCGGCCGGCGGAATCCGGACCGCGGATTTTGAGCGGATGGAGCGCGAACGGCAGGTTCGCGGGGAAGTGGAAACCAAGTTTGGCGAGGTGCTGGCCGCGCTACGGAATGTGCAGTTCACTGACGATCTTCTCAAGCTGAATCGGGACGCGCTGGCCCTGACTGAGGCGCGGGCCGATCAGGGCGCGGTCCCTCCGCTGGACGCAAATCTTCTACGAGTGGAAGCAAACCGTATCGATTCCCGGCGCGCCGAGTTCGAAGCCACTCTGGGAGTGGCTGTCCTTGAGTTGAAAAGTCTGATCGGAATGAAAGCGGAGGAGCACTTGCAGTTACGCGGCTCGCTGGAGTCACAGCCGCTCGAACTGACTCAGGATGCGGCCATTCAAAGGGCTCTGGCCGCGCGGCCGGACCTACTGGCGGCGCGAGCAGCTGAGGAAGTCGCGAGCGCCAGGTTGAAGCAAGCCCAAACGGAGGGCAAGGCGGATGCGAGCATTTCGGCGAACTACCAGCGCATGGACTCCAGCTTTGACTTAAATGGTTTGAATGACGCCGGTCAACTACGGCCCATTCAGGGAGTGTTTCATTCCATCGGAGCGGGCGTCTCGATCTCGCTGCCTGTTAGAAATCGCAACGAGGGCGCGATCCAGACTGCGGTGGCGCAAATGGAGGAGGCCCGGAGACGGCGCGAATATATGGAACTAAATGTGACGCGCGAAGTTCTCGCGGCATTTCTGGTGGAGGCTAAGGCCAAAGAAAGCTTGGATATCTACAGCCGCGGCGTGCGGGATCAGGCGAGCCAGAACTTGGACGTGATCCGCAAAACCTACCAGCTGGGGCGCACGCAATTGCTGGACGTCATCGCGGAACAACGGCGCTTTATCGATGTCGAGACCGGCTATACGGAAGCTTTGAACCGCTCCTATCGGGCTTCCGTGCGCGTGAGAACGGCCGCAGCGTTGGGGGTTGGAGGGAGATAATGCAACCCACGAGCAAATCCGAAAGGACGACGCGGCCCAGGCTTTGGCTGGCCGGTTTGGCGATTTTGATCGCAGGTGTTGGGGCGGGTGGTTGGCTGGCGCAACGCGGCATTCTGTTTTCGACGCCAAAATCGCAGCAGGGCGTCGCAAGTCCGGTGCCTGCCACCACTTCATTGCCGGTAGCCGCGCCCACACGATCCCAGGAAGTTGAGGTTACTGTTCCGGTGGAGTCTCTCGATCGCATGCATCTTCAGTTTGCAAAGGTGACTGCCGGCACGATGAGTACCGAGGTTCGAGTTCCAGGAATAGTTCAGCCGAATGCCTACCGTGAGATTCACGTGACGCCCATTGCGGGAGGCGTGGTGACGCAGGTTTCGGTCGAGCTCGGGCAAAGTGTCAAGCGCGGGCAGCCGATTGCCCAGGTGTTGAGCCGGGATCTGGCGGAAGCGCAGACCGCATTCGTGGGGTTCGAAGCCGAATTCGACGTGGAACACAAGAAGTTGGAACGCACGCAGGAGCTGGTCCGAATCGGTGCGGCCAGCCGCGAGGAGCTGGAAAGGGTGGAAGCCGACCATCGGGTTCACGCGGCACACGTGCAGGAAGCAAGACAGAAACTGCTTCTGCTGGGATGGGACGAAGAGCAGATTGGACGGCTGAGTGCCGGGCAGCAGGCGAGCACTAATATCTCGGTTCCATCCCCAGTCGATGGAATCGTGACGGCGCGCGCGGTGAATTTGGGGCAAGTGGTGGGGCTGGGTCAGGATTTGTTCACAGTGACAGACCTCTCGGCGGTGTGGATCGAGGGCAACTTGCTGGAGGACGACTTCAGCGCGGTGCGCGCAGGCAGCCACGCGGCGATTACCACGCCGGCGTATGCGGGGCGAATTTACCGCGGAGTGGTGGATTATATTGAGCCGCGAGTGGATCCGCAGACGCGAACGGCGAAGGTGCGGGTGACGATCGAGAACCCGGGGTTAGCGTTACGGATGGGCATGTACGTGGATATGAAATTTACGAACATGAAATCGGGGCATGCGGTGATTGTGCCTAAGGCGGCGATCCAGGCGATGGCGTCCGGCAGCGTGGTTTATCTTTCGGTGGAGTTGAAGGAAGGACGGTTTCTGCAGCGAGCGGTGAGGATTGGCGAAGACGCGGGAGGGGGAGTTCGTGTGCTGGAGGGACTGACGCAGGGAGACACGGTAGTGACTGAAGGCAGCGTTTTGCTGCGTGCAGAGTCCCTCCGGCAACATCCGCAATAAGGTCACCGACCGTTGGCAGCGCATTTCACCGCCCGATAACGAACATTAACGGAAGCCATTCCCCGAGTCGGTCATATTCGGAAGTAGTATCAGGTGAGGTACTCTTATGCGCTTCTTGCTTGGAACACTGGTCATGACAGTGGGGCTTCTTGCTCAGACTAGGACCGCGTCGCTAGACCCAGTGCGTACGGTCGTCGGTCGCCTTGAACTGGGACGATACAAGGCTCACATCAAAGGTCTGACACAGTTTGGGGATCGAATGCAGGGAACGCAACGCAACCGCGACGCTATCGACTGGATTGAGAAACAACTACGGAGCTTCGGGTACTTAAACGTCGAGCGGCATCGGTTTATTTCGGACAGCGGGCCCTTAGAAAATATCTACGCCACGAAAATCGGGACTACCATGCCGGGAGAGATGTACATCGTCTCGGCGCACATGGACGGCCGCGGCGGCGGCGAGGCAGCGGACGACGATGCATCCGGCTGCGCTGTTGTGCTTGAATTGGCCCGAACTATAGGAATGCCTGACGTGCAGATAGATCGATCGGTAAGGTTTATCTTTTGGAACAACGAGGAGTTTGGGATGGACGGTAGCGGGACCTACGCTGCCGAGAGAGCGCCGCTCCAGGGCACGGCAGCCGAACCGAAATGGCTCGGCGTGATCCAGCACGACATGATGATGTTCGACCACGGAATGCCCCCCGGACCAAAGCAGGCGCCCAAAGCCGACATCAACATTGACTATCAGCAGAACTCTAGAATGGCGGCCGAGTCGGCGCAACTGGCGGCTGCGTTTCAGGCAGCGAATCGGTCTTACGCACAGGATTATCCTGCAACCGTCGGCGACAATATGGCCGGTACGGATTCAATACGTTTTGAGGATCATGTGGCCTCTGTCAGCGTGCGCGAAAACGAAAGGATCACCGGGATTATCAGAGGCTCAAACCCCAACCATCATGAACCCACAGACAAGTACGAAAACTACGCAGAGGAAGACTTTCGTTTCGGCTTCAATTCCGCGCAGACGACCCTTGGCGGTCTTGGTAAGCTCGCCGGCATAACTCTCGCGCGGCCTCGCTAAGGTTTGTGAATCGGGAAATCGACAAAGCCACGGACCTGGGCCGATGAGCAACAAAGAACTTGTACGCCGAGAGACACCGGAAGATACATTGCACTGCACAGGTAGAGAGTGCACGGTAAATCCGAGTACTGCTGCAGTGACTCTTCCTGACTGCGATTGTGGTAGCGTTGGTTCGCGGCGATTACGAATGATCAAGAGTGATCGAGACTTTCAAGTCACAATCGCTGAAAAGGAGCAGGTATGGGAGACAAGGGTGGCAAGAAAGACAAGGACAAGAACAAGCAACAGCAATTGACGAAACAGAAACAAGATGAGCAGAAGAAGCACGACAAAGCTCCGGCCAAGAAGCCATAGCAGGAACCGCGTAAGCCAACTCGTGGGCGCAGCGAAACGGGTCTGATCAGCAGATCGCGGCTCAAGGTTCTGAAACTGCGGGAGCATGAGACGGCATTCGCTGCCTGATGTCACGTATTATCGGAAGCTTGCGGACTGGCTAATTCGCACTTTTGCGGGTTGCTCATTCCTCA
>Ga0070665_100005728_pt1 | contig 12755 bp, 18 predicted proteins | sample KBSS13metaG_FD_65862 | JGI IMG/M metagenome (GOLD analysis project Ga0070665, IMG submission 65862) | Switchgrass rhizosphere microbial communities from Kellogg Biological Station, Michigan, USA - KBS S1-3 metaG | ecosystem: Host-associated > Plants > Roots > Rhizosphere > Soil ... | reverse complement strand
AGGCCCGCGAAATCTTCTGCCCGACCATAGCCATACGTAAACCGTTTTGTTGGTGGTTGGCGTGTGAGGAGAAAGGCGAGCCACAGCGGCAGCCCAGAGGCGGCGTCAGCGAGATTATGAATCGTGTCTGCGAGCAACGCCACGCTGCCGGAGACGAGCACAACTGCAGCCTGAATCAGCGCAGTCACTACTAAGGCAACGGCAGACCACTTGATGGCCGCGATGCCCTGTTGGGTAGTGAGAAGGGCCGGATCAATCGCTCCGTGACTATGGTCGTGAGAATGATGACGCACGGTCATAATTCCTTCGGTGCCATGTCGTTGCCGGCATAGCGAGATTTATCGTGTCGCGGAATGTGAACCGCCATCGGCCGTACAAGCTGTCTGCACAAGCAAGGTGAGCAATGTGAATGTGACCAGCCGTCCAATGACGACGGTGGCGAATCAATTGTACAATTCCACACGTCATATGCTTTGTGTTGTCCAGAACTGCAAGCACTCCATCCGGGCGGTTCTAACATAAATGGCAAGTCTTCTGGGAACACTATCTTTAAGTAGACAGGCATCTAAACGGCGTTCTTAAGAGGTTCCCGCAGCCCGTGCAGCAACGCGACTCATGCAACCATTGTAGAATCCTTCCAACCTGGGCTGAATGGGAGTACTACCAGGTCGGAGGTCCTGACATGCTAGTCCACCAGCACTGACACTGTTGGTCGTGAAGGTCGCCTAGGATGGTGCCGTAGATGCATTAGCCTTCAAACCGTAACGAACTTAGCATCTCTTTCCATCCACGGATTAACCTTCTCAATACACCTTTGCGATGTTATCGATTCCGGAAACCATATGTTGTCCCGCTTATCAACGGCTTGACCATCATCATTTAGGAACGAGTGTTACTCACCATATCGCAGAAGACACTCGCATTTTGAACCCAGTTTCCATGTGTAACGCTTAAACCTACTAAATACGGAGACACCAATGGCACAACTGCTGCCTTCTCAAAATACGTCCTTCACATTGGACAACATGGGCCGGTTTCTTTGTAACACCCTCCAAGAAGCGTCCGACAGCGCCACGGAAATGGTCGCAGGTCGGCGGCGTGACTTCGATGTCATCGTCATTGGTGGCGGTACCTTTGGCGCCGTCGCCGCGGAACATCTTTTTATCACTGACGCAAGCCGCAGCCGACGGATTCTAGTGCTTGAGGCCGGCCCATTCGTGCTGCCGGAGCATGTGCAAAATATGCCGTTCATGGGAGGTGACCCCGACATGCGCGTACCGTGGGTGAATCATCCCGCGCTGAATTACAAGGGTCTGCTCTTTGCCATCGGCGGACGATCGTTGACTTGGGGGGGCTGGTCACCTGAACTGCTCGATGAAGAACTGGCCGCGTGGCCACAGACAACACGAGACGCCCTGCGCCCTCCCGCGCCTAATCAGGGCTATTTCGCCGACGCGAGCCGCCTGATCGGCGTCAAGGAGACAAACGACTTCATCTACGGCCCGCTTCACACCGCATTGCGCAAGCAGCTTCATGCTGGACTCCAGGTCCTTGCCAATTCGACGGGGTTTACGTTTGCTCAACTCCTTGACCATCCGGCCGTGCGCTACCCCGATCCGGGCGAACCGGCGCTTACCGATGCCGTGCTTCGCGACTGGCTCGGATTGCCTCCTAATGACCCGACCTCGGGCGGTCAACTGCGGGAACTCTTTAAACTGGAAGCTCCGCTGGCGGTGCAGTCCACAACATTGCCCGGCTTCTTTCCCACAAACAAATTCAGTGCTGTTCCCGGGCTGATCCGTGCGGCGCGCCTCGCTGGCACCGAGGCCGATGGGATTGGCCAGGTGGCGGACGCGCGCAAGCGACTGATGATTGTCCCAAACTGCCACGTACAAGAGCTCATCACCGAAACTCAGGCCGACAATTGGGTGCGTGTGAGTGGCGTGCGCGTCTGGCAAAACGGTAGTTCATCGGACATCATGCTGGCACCCCCGCGTGGTGGGCGACACAGTGCCGTCATGATTGCGCTTGGCACGGTTGAGACGACGCGTCTTGCGCTCACGACCTTTCGACAGTCACTAGGCGGTCGCGCGGCAGATCGTATGGGGAAAAACCTGGTTGCGCACTTGCGCTCGAACCTGAACATCCGTGTGCCGAAAGCAGCGATTCAGGCAAACCTTCCCCCCATGGTAATTCCGAGCCTCCAATGCTCCGCCTTGCTAGTGAAGGGCAAGGCGACAAACGGACGTACGTTCCACTTCCAAATCACAGCGGCTGGATTAAGCACACTTGGTATTGATTCCGAGGCGGAGTTGTTCAAAAAAATTCCCACGCTTGAACACCTAGACGCCATGCGACGCGCCACCGATGACACCGTCGTCATCACAATCCGCGGCATCGGCGATATGACGCCGCGTAACCCAGACAGTTTTGTTGACCTTTCAACGACTGAAACAGATTTCCAGCGTCCGAAAGCGGTTGTCACCCTTGGTAATGCGAAGGCGACACCCCAGCAGTTCCCTGGGAGTCCCGAGACTAACAACGATCGTGCGACGTGGGTCGATATGGACGCGGTATCTGATAAGATTGCACTCATTTTTGCGGGCAATGAGCCCTTCGATATTCTCGCGAGCGCGAGCCGCATTATCCCTGTGCCCGCTGGCACTAGGGCACAGCGCCTCGCCGCGCTCGCTGCGTTCAAAGATCGCCGCGACGATTTGGGCACGACGCATCATGACGCTGGCACAATGCGGATGGGAGATAATATTGCCGACGCCGTGACCAACGACTTTGGCCGGATCCACGACACGACGAACTGTTATGTCGGAGGCCCCGCACTATTCCCGACAATTGGTTCGCCTAATCCGATGCTCACCGGCGTTGCCCTCAGCCGACGAACTGTTGACCTACTGAACACGAGTGTGCTCCCCGTCCCAGATCCCATCATCAGCCCACAGTCTGAGGTAAGCTTTCGGCCGCTCTTTGACGGGAAGGCCACGACCTTCAGTAAGTGGAGGCTCACTGGTCCCGCGGGCGGCGGTATGTTGCATTGCAATGGTGAAATGGTGAGTTACGGTGACGGAGGGCTACGGTTGTTTTACTATGCGACGGAGATGTTCTCCGATTTCACATTGCGCCTGCAGTTCCGTATCTTCGATTTGGCGAAACACAACAGCGGAGTGTTTGTCCGATTTCCGCGCCCGACGCTTGACCTCGCCACCGTCGAGCTCAAAAGACGCGCTGCGCAAGAGCCGGCGTTCGATCCGGGGAACCCTGCGTGGAGACCGGTCATTGCTGGTTTTGAAGCGCAAATCGATGATACCGCAGCAGGCGACTCGACGAAAGACTTCTATGGTATACGCCCCGAGCCCAATGGTCTGTTTAAAAACCGGACTGGTGCAATCTACAAGATCCAGGCGGGCGACCGCATTTGGCACCTCAATAGCAATGAACCGGCGTTGCAGAATTACACGCCCGGCCCTGCGCTCGTGCCTGGCGTTTGGTTTGAGTATGAGATCGTGGTGCAAGGCGACGACTATACGGTCTTTTTGACTAAAACGCAGACTGGTGAACGCACGCAGACGACCTCATTCCGCAATACCGACGGTGAGCGAGGGCGCGCGCCCGGCTTCATCGGTGTTCAGGCGTATGCCGGCAATACGGTCGCCTGGAGACATATACGTATAAAAACTCCATAGTGGGGTGCAGAGGTTTCCGAGATCGATGCTTTCCCCAACAAAGATGATTTTTAACGAAACGAGCGGCGTCTCAAATGGGGAAAGCGCCGCATGGCGTTGCTCTTTTGTCTTAGTAAGCCTCCTTCCCTTCGCTCCCTTTCAAGCATCCGAGGGGGCAACTGTGACTGAAGATAGCGTTGAGGCTCGATGAACGATCAACTGACTAGGAACCTCTGAACTCCCAAGTTTTATCCTGCCCTTTATATCTTTCAGCACGAATTCAGACGTGCGGGACACCCTTGTCGATTTCGTCCCTTCCCAACGACTATCTTATGTGAGTGGCGTTCAACGCGAAAGAGAGACCTAACATTGTGACCATGAGAACCCTGCTGTCGATTTTCTGATTTCCGGACGACTAATGAATACAATCAATAGCCGATGAGCCTGAGATGGTGATAACTAAGATATTGAACATTTGCGATGCGACTGACAAATGGAGGCATTTCAGATGAAATACATGCTGCTTATTTACGGTGATGAACAAGCATTGAGCGAGACCGAACGGCAGGAGTGTTACGTGGAATCCGCGCAGCTTGCTCATGACTTGCATTCAAGCGGGCAATATGTGGCTGCCAATCCGTTGCATCCGACAGCCATGGCGACGAGCGTTCAGGTACGCAATGGCAAACGGCTGGTGACCGACGGTCCGTTCGCGGAGACGCGCGAACAATTGGGCGGCTACTTCCTTATCGACGCGAAGAATCTCGACGAGGCACTTGCTATCGCCGCACGGATTCCGATGGCGCGCAAGGGGACGGTGGAGGTGCGCCCGATCATTGAGCTTTCCGGACTTCCGGCATAGCAGAATTCAAAATGCTCTCATGACACAGGTCGATGTCGATTTCGTGGTTGCAGAACGACTAAAGATGTGGGGGAAGAAGCGTGATGCAATATATGTTGCTAGTTCACCATGACGAGAACGTGTTCACCAAGATGGACGAGACAATACAGCAGCAGCTGCTGGATGAATCCATACAGCTCACTCATCAACTCAACGCCAGCGGGCAATATGTGAGCGCTTCCCCGTTGCACCCCGCGGCCACAGCGTCGGTCGTTCGCGTGCGTGGTGGCAGGGAGACCGTGACCGACGGGCCATTTGCGGAGACGAAAGAGCAGCTGGCGGGCTACTTCCTAATCAACGCCAGAGATCTTAATGAGGCCGTTCGCATCGCCACTCGAATCCCAGGGGCACGCATTGGAACGGTCGAAGTGCGGGCGGTGAAGGAGGTTGCAGGCCTCCCGAGGTAGCAGGATGTTGAAAATGGTCGTCAGCTGCATTTTCAGTCGCGCGCGGAAGCTGCATAGTGCAAGCCTATCTCGGAAGGCTCGTGGTCGAGGGTGAAATGGCGGCCATTTTAAACGTCCTGCTGGTGCCTTTGGCTATCACTGAAGAAGATGTAATTGAATTAGAAAGGACAATGGATGGCTAGGAAAATGTTCGTGAATCTACCTGTGAAAGATCTGAAGAAGTCCATCGGCTTCTTTACGAAACTCGGGTTTACCTTCAATCCTCAATTTTCCGACGAGACGGCCACATGCATGATTGTGAGTGAGGACATCTTCGTCATGCTCTTGACGCACGACAAGTTCAAATCGTTTACGCCGAAAGCCATTTGTGATGCCACGAAAAGCACAGAGGTGCTGGTGTGTCTGTCGTGTGAGAGCCGGGAGAATGTCGACGATATGGTGCGCCAGGCCGTGGACGCCGGGGGAACCACCTACAATCAGCCGCAAGACCACGGCTTTATGTACGGGCATGGATTTCAGGATCTCGATGGGCACATCTGGGAATTGATCTATATGAGATCGAGTGGGTAGATGACGAGTTACGTGGCTGCCAAGACGAGAGAAATCAGATGATACAAAAAATCACTCCATGTTTGTGGTTCGATGATCACGCTGAAGAGGCCGTGAAGACGTATACCTCCATCTTCAAAGATTCGAGGATGGGAAGGGTGACCCGTTATGAAGAAGAATCGGCAAAGGCCTCCGGCAGACCGGCCGGAACGGTCATGACTGTGGAATTTCAACTTGAAGGTCAAGAGTTCGTGGCATTAAACGGGGGGCCTATATTCACATTCAATGAAGCCATTTCTTTTCAGGTCTCTTGCAAGACGCAAGAAGAAGTGGATCATTATTGGCACGCACTCTCCGACGGTGGCGATCGAGAGGCGCAGCAATGCGGCTGGCTTAAAGACAAATATGGCGTGTCATGGCAGATCGTTCCCACGGCGTTAGTTGAGATGTTGCAAGATCCGGATCCAGGAAAGAGAAGTCGCGTCATGAAAGCCATGCTTCAGATGAAGAAGATTGATATCCAAGCCCTAAAGCAAGCCCACGAGCGCTCGTGATGTCATTTATATTTCTGAATCACCCAATTAACAAAGAGACATCACGTCGAAAGAATTGATCATTCAATCACAAGGAGGAAGCCATGCGTTTCATACATCTAGCAGTTATCACGTTGTGCGTCATGTTGAACGCGTCAACTACACTGGCCAAGGATAAAAAGTCCGAAAAGAAGGCGGACCCACAGGCGATGATGGAGATGTACAAGAAGCTGGGCGCGCCCGGCGAGCCGCATCAGTTATTTGCAAGTCTGGTCGGCAGTTGGACCACACACACCAAGGAATGGATGGAGCCCGGTAAGCCTCCCATGGAATCGACGGGCACCGCCGATATGAAGATGTTGCTGGACGGACGCTTTCTTCAGCAGGAATTCACCGGTGACATGATGGGACAACCCTACTCGGGGATTGGGACTAGCGGCTACGACAACCTGCGCAAGCGCTATGTCTCGACGTGGATCGACACCATGGGCACCGGAATTTTCATCATGGAAGGCACAGCGAGCGCCGATGGCAAGACCATTACGCTGAAGGGCGGGCACGATGAACCTGGCGGGGGCCATATGACGCATCGTGCGGTGTGGAAAATTGTCGACAACAACAACCAAACGTTCGACATGTTCGGAACTCACCGCGGCGGCAAAGAAATGAAAATGATGGAGATCATCTACACCAGGAAACAGTAGTGGCGAATTTAGAGCCTGGGTTGGATTGGCTTCGGAAAAAACTAGAAGGCCGGTCGGCAATATCCCAGGAGTATCCGATGAGGCCGTTTTGTTGTCCATTTTGTTTAATGCGAATGACTATACCGTTAGCGGGTGATCCATCATTCAAGAAGGAGTAAGCGATGAGCGGGGTACGACTACTGGTGGGGACACGCAAGGGGGCGTTCATTTTAACGTCAGACGGAACGCGGAAACAGTGGCATATCGAGGGGCCCCACTTTGCGGGGTGGGAGCTATACCATCTCAAGGGATCGCGCGTAGATCCCAATCGATTGTATGCGTCCCAGTCCAGCAGCTGGTTCGGACAGATCATTCAACGGTCGGATGACGGGGGCAAGACCTGGCATCCACCCGGAACCAAGCCCGAAGACTTAATGGGCTCGGACGGCATGCCCAAGGGCGAGAGCAACATGTTTGTCTACGAAGGCGAGGTCGGCACGCACAAGTGGTATGACGGGACGCAGCATCCGTGGGAGTTCAAACGTGTGTGGCACCTGGAGCCGTCGCTCACCGATCCGGACACGGTGTATGCCGGCGCGGAGGACGCGGGGCTGTTCAAGTCAGTCGATGGCGGGAAAACATGGCAGGAGATGGCGGGACTGCGCGGCGCAAAGGGACATCTCTGGCAGCCTGGGGCCGGCGGGATGTGCCTGCATACGATCCTGTTGGATCCCAGTCATCCCGAGCGGATTTACGTCGCAATCTCGGCTGCAGGGGCGTTCCGCAGCGACGACGCCGGCAAGACCTGGCGTCCGGTGAACCGCGGATTGAAATCGCAGTATGAGCTTCCAGACCCCGATGCGGAGGTCGGCCACTGCGTCCATCGTATTGACATGCATCCTTCCCGTCCCAACGTTCTGTTCATGCAGAAGCACTGGGACGTCATGCGGAGTGACGATGCCGGGGAGTCGTGGCACGAAATCAGCGGGAACTTGCCAACCGACTTCGGGTTTCCGATCGCCGTGCACGCGCATGAGCCGAACACCATCTATGTCGTTCCGATCAAGAGCGACTCGGAGCATTTCCCTCCGGACGGAAAGCTGCGGGTCTATCGCAGCCGCACCGGCGGCAATGAATGGGAGGCGCTGACCAACGGTTTACCGCAACGCGATTGTTACGTGAACGTCCTTCGCGACGCCATGGCCATCGATTCGCTGGATTCATGCGGCGTGTATGTCGGCACCACCGGTGGTCAAGTCTACGCGTCGGCTGATGCGGGCGAGAGCTGGACGGCCATTGTCCGGGATCTTCCGGCGGTCTACTCCGTCGAGGTTCAAACACTGACTTGACGGCTGCTGAAAATGGCCGCCGGCTTCGTTCTCAGTCACGACCTTCGCTGCGACGTACCGAAAGGTACGCCTCACTCGCGTCGCTCCCTACGGCCTTGCTGGACGACCATTTTGAGCACCGTTGATTAAGAGCGGACTTTACTCGGCAAGGAGAAGACGATGATCAGGGTTGTGCTTCCGGCGCATTTGCGAACACTCGCGCGTGTTGACGGTGAGGTGAGGCTCGACGTCGAGGGCACTATCACGCAGCGTGCGGTACTCGACGCGCTCGAAGCCCGGTATCCAATGTTGCGCGGCACGGTCCGCGACCACGTCACGCACACGCGTCGCGCGTTCATCCGGTTCTTCGCCTGCGAACAGGATCTCTCCCACGAATTACCGGACACACCGCTGCCCGATGCGATTGCCACCGGGACCGAGCCGTTTCTGATTGTGGGCGCCATGGCCGGCGGTTAAGGGCGCTGTCGATTTCGGAACTCTCGTTCGACAAAAGAGTACAGTGATCCGTTCTTAGAAGCTTCGCCTTTCAATCCAAAGTAAAGGAGTCATCGCCATGCGCTTTATGATCATCGTCAAAGCCACCAAGAACTCGGAGGCGGGAATGCTTCCGGACAAGACGCTTCTGACCGAAATGGGCAAGTTCAACGAACAACTGGTGAAGGCCGGTATCATGCTCGCCGGGGAGGGTCTTCAACCCAGCTCGAAGGGGGCGCGCGTCAAGTTCGCGGGAGACAAGCGCATCGTGATCGACGGGCCTTTCGCCGAGACCAAAGAACTCATCGCGGGCTTCTGGCTGTGGCGGGTGCAATCGAAGGAAGAGGCGATCGAATGGGTGAAGCGCTGCCCTAACCCCATGCCGGGGATGGAGTCAGAAATCGAAATTCGTCAGGTGTTCGAGGCCGAGGACTTCGGCGAAGCGCTCACGCCGGAGTTAAAAGGGCAGAACGAGCGCCTGCGGGAGCAGGCGGCCAAAGCGGCTGAGAAGCGATAGACACTTGGTGAAGGAGGGCAGGCTTGATGTTGGCGAATCGTACAATCGTGTGGATCGGTCGGGTCATTTCGATTCTGTTGTCGCTGTTGTTTGCCATGAGCGCATTCATGAAAATGAAACATGGACCTGACGTGATGCAAGGGATGGCCCATTTGGGATTGCCTGAAACACTGATCACCCCGCTGGCCATTGTCGAGATCTCATGTGTCGTACTTTACTCGATCCCGGCGACGGCGGTGTTGGGGGCCATTCTCTTGACGGGTTACATCGGTGGCGCGATCCTCGCGCATATGCGAGTCGGCGATCCCTTCTTTGTCCAGATCGGGCTCGGCCTGTTTGTCTGGCTCGGGCTATTCCTTCGCGAGAATCGCCTCAAAGAGCTTCTTCCCCTCAGAAAGAAACGTCTAGAGACACACAGCTATTAAGGAGTCCAGTATGGGAAATCCAGTTGTGCACTGGGAACTGATGTCTAAAGATCCGGAGAACGTCTCGCGATTTTACGAGAAGATTTTCGACTGGAAGATCCAGCATAGGCCGGAAATGAACTACCGCATCGTCGAGACCGGCGGGCAGGGCGGCATCAACGGCGGCATCCTGAAGCCGGAGCGCGAAGGATCCTGGCCTGGCAACATGCTCTTCTACATCGCCGTGGACGACCTGGCCGCCTATCGCGCACGCATCGTCGCTGCGGGAGGGAAAATCCATGTCGAGGAGCAGGAGGTGCCCGGTATGGGCGCATTCTCTCTCTTCACGGATCCCGAAGGACGAATGATGGGTCTCTGGAAGACTGCCGTGAGGACATGATGCAGCACGACCATTGAAAGGGAGTGTATGTTTACGATCCTTGCCAGTGTCCTCGTCGCTCTGGTTGTCGCGCTGCTCGTCTATGCAGCAACGAAGCCGGACACGTTTCGTGTCCAGCGCTCGGCGAGCATCAATGCCCCACCGGAGAAGATCTTTGCACTAATCGAGGATTATCACCGCTGGCCGGCATGGTCACAGTACGAAAAATTGGATCCGACGATGCAACGCACGTACAGCGGCGCTGCACATGGCGCAGGCGCTGTGTATGAATGGGAAGGGAATAAGAAGGCCGGCCAGGGACGCATGGAGATCACGAACGTTACGCCTCCTTCTCAGATCACGATCAACCTGGATTTTGTCAGGCCGTTTCAGGCGCACAATATCGTCGTGTTCACATTAAATCCGACAGGCGCCTCGACACACGTTACATGGGCCATGCACGGCCCTCTTCCCAATGTAGCCAAGGTCATGCACATGGTGTTCAATATGGACCGCACGGTCGGTAAGGATTTCGAAACCGGCCTTGCCAACCTGAAGGCCATCGCCGAAAAATTAGACAGATAGTTCACATCAATGAATTTGGTACAAATGGCTTGATAGTAGTCTCGACGAACTTTTTGAAGACATGAAAGGGAAAAGACAAATGTTTAAGAACAAAGTTGTACTTTTCGAGATCCCGGCCTCAGACTTTAAGAAGGCAAAAGAGTTTTATGAAAAGGTTTTCGACTGGAAGGTTGAATTATGGGGCGATGAGGGAGCAATGGCGTACACAACAGCCGTGGATAAAGATCAAAATCCAGTAGAGCCCGGCGCCATCAACGGAGGGTTCTATAAACGCAAATCTAACAACGATCATCCGTCGTTTGGCGTGCAAACCGATTCCATTGATGAGACGCTTCAGGCCATAGAGAAGGCAGGAGGGAAGATTACTACCCCCAAGCACGCTATTGGAGAGTGGGGTTTCATGGCGGATTTCACAGATCCGGAGGGCAATCTCATCACTCTCTGGGAAAAGCCGAAGAAGTAATCTGGGCGGTTAGGAGGAGGACTCATGCCCTACGCTGACGGCGACATGGGTCATGGAGGATCCATGCTTGGCAAGTATGATGCACTCGAGATCGATACCTTTCGCCCCAAGCGTATGGTGTACAGGGTCTCATTGCGAGAGGGGAATGACGTTTGATGGCCTCGATGCGTCGCCAATATTCGACTCTGTGGCTTTATGGCTGGTGAGAGGCCAGCTCGACGTGGGTAGAAGGATTCGGCGACGCGGATCAGGGATGTTCACCATCGGATATCGAGGGAAGGCTTTCGGTCTCACTGTTTAGCTGGATTGCAAACATGTCTCTCAACTTATCCTCTAACGCAGCCGGGGCAAACGGCTTTAAAAGGTAGCCGTTCGCGCCGGCATTGAGGGCTTGTTGGACACTCAGCTCGTCGGCGCGTGCCGTCAAAAACAAGATAGGAATATTGCTCAACTCACGATCCTTGCGCATCAAGTACATCAATTCCAGACCATTGATCGACGGCATGCCCCAATCCGTTACCACAAAGTCCACGGGTGAGTCCTTCAGTATGCTCAATGCCCGCATGCCATCGGCCGCTTCCAGCACATGGGGGACTCCCATTAACATGACGATGCGCTTAATCATCATCCGCATCGAGCGTTGATCTTCGACTAAGAGAATATTGCGGGGCCATGCCTTCATGTTTTCTTCGACCCTGTCAGTCATGCTCCTCGCTCCGCCGTTACGATGGTGTGAACCTTCCCGAACTCTGTCTCAATCTGTGAGAGCAGTGTATGTAAGTGAGCGACATCGCCACTGCCTGCGGCGCTTTCCAGCTCGCCAAACAATTTGGCAAGAGCGGTGGCTCCAAAATTCGCGCAGGTCCCTTTTAATTGATGGGCATAGTCGTGAAGTTGATTGAGGTGATCTTTTGCGAGCAAAGCGGACAGGTCACGAAGTCCTTCCGACACGTCCGTGACAAAGGTGTCTATCAAGGTTTGAAAAAAGCCAGGGTCATCTTCTCCACTGAGCGCCCGTAAGGACGAGACGATTCGAGGGTCGAGATGCGCATCGACCTTCCTCGACGAGTCCCCCACCCCCACCGCTGTCGTTGTGCTATGGACGCCACCTTTTGCAACGCCCGGCCCAACCTTTTTCGAAAGCCATGTGGCCAGCTTGGCTGCAAATGCATCCATGCTGACGGGTTTTGCCAGGTAATCATTCATCCCAGCTTTCAGACATTTCTCTTGATCGCTTTTGAAGGCATTGGCGGTCATCGCCACGATCGGAATATTTTTACAATGGAGTGTATTGCTCGTTCGGATGGCGGCCGTCGCCTCATAACCATCCATCACCGGCATTTGGCAATCCATGACAATCAGATCATAGGGGACGGTACGGAGGACATCCAACGCCTCCTGCCCATTCCCCACCGCATCAGCGCGATAGCCTAACTTTTGAAGCATCTTCAGAGCGATTTTCTGATTCACGGCGTTGTCTTCCACCACCAGGATCCGACTCTGAACCGAATGGTGATCATGCCGGTTATTGGGGTTGATGGAATGTTCCTGGGGCACTCGTGCCTGCCCCTTGGCGAAGGGAATCCGAAACCAGAATGTCGACCCGGCACCCTCGATGCTCTGAATGCCGATTTGTCCCTTCATGAGGGTGACGAGGTGCTTGCAAATCGACAGGCCTAAGCCGCTTCCCCCAAAACGCCTCGTTGTGGACGCGTCTGCCTGAGAAAATACATGAAACATCCGGTCCAACGTGTAGGCAGGAATTCCGATTCCCGTGTCACGGATTTCGCAATACAATTCCACTTCTGACAACGACTCTGTTGTCTTGAAGTGG
>Ga0070665_100005727_pt1 | contig 12757 bp, 10 predicted proteins | sample KBSS13metaG_FD_65862 | JGI IMG/M metagenome (GOLD analysis project Ga0070665, IMG submission 65862) | Switchgrass rhizosphere microbial communities from Kellogg Biological Station, Michigan, USA - KBS S1-3 metaG | ecosystem: Host-associated > Plants > Roots > Rhizosphere > Soil ... | reverse complement strand
GCCTCGGCGACCGATCCGATGCCCTGCTGGGCGCCACGCCACGCGGGCGTCGCCAGCGCGCGGATCAGCGCCGTGCGGTCCTCGAACCAGTACTCGGCGCAGCCGTCGAAGCCCAGCGCGATCTCCGTGGTGCGTCCCGCGACGCCGATCGCGTCGCCGGCGACGTTGAGGACCGCGCCCGACAGCCCCGGTACGTCGCGCAGCAGCGCCTCCGTGCGCGAGACCCAGCGCTCACCGCCGCCGTCCCTGAACCGCACGATCGCCGCGAGTTTCGCGCCGCCGGTGGGCGGCGCGACGACGACGTGCTCGTCGACGAACGCGCTCATGCCCCAGAAGTAGGACGTGTCGAACAGGTTGTCGCTGTCGGCTCCGATCGCCGCCCACTGCGGCGACGCCATCGAGCGGACGTACGCGTCGTCGTCGGCGTACCAGCCCGAGGAGTAGCCGTCGAACGCCGGCCACTGCGTCGACGGCGGGACGGCGGCGACCACGTGGCTCTGCGTGTACCGATCCAGGCCCGGCACGTCCGCGCCGAGCACGCCGTGCACGTCGCGCCAGTGGCCCCGGGCCGCCGCCTTCGCGAGACCGGCCCGGAACCGCGCGATCCAGATGACCTTGATCACTGTCTGATCGCCAGCGAGTTGACCGCGACGGCCACGATGATCACGAAGCCCTCGAACATGTCCTGGTAGTACGACGCGATGCTGAGCAGATCGAACCCGTTGGCGATCATCGCCAGCAGGAGGACGCCCAGCACGGTTCGCCAGACCGCGCCCATCCCGCCGAAGATGCTCGTGCCGCCGAGCGCGACCGCGGCGATGCTCGCGAGCACGAGGTTCGCGCCGCTGTCGTTGCCGCCGGAGGAGACCGTCGACGCGTCGATGACGCCCGCCAGAGCCGCCGCCGCGCCGCTGATCACGAACGTGATCACGCGGATCCGGTCGACGCGCACGCCGGAGTTGCGTGCCGCCTCGGCGTTGCCGCCGATCGCGAACACGCGTCGGCCGAAGACCGTCCGCGTGAGCATGAGCTGCAGCACGATCGCCACGATCGCGAACACGATGATCGACCACGTGAGCCTGCCGAACCCCCCGGTGCCCAGTGTCCCGTACGACGTGTCGCTGACCGAGATCGGGAAGCCCTTCGTGATCGCAGCGCCGGCTCCGGAGAACACGAGACTGGTGGCCAGCGTCGCGAGGAACGAGCTGATCCCCAGCGTCGTCGACAGGAGACCGTTGAACCCGCCGAGCAGCAGCCCGACGGCGACCCCGCCCAGGAACCCGATCGGGACGTTGACGTGAACTGCGAGCCAGGCCGAGGCCACGCCGGCGAGGAAGTAGACCGCGCCGACGGAGAGGTCGAAGCCGGCTCCGATGATGACCACCGTCGCGGCGCAGGCGATGATGCCGACCGCCGCGTTCTGCCTGACGATGTTCAGGAGGTTGTCGACGGACAGGAACGACGGCGACGTGATCGACAGCACGATGAACAGGACGATGAAGACGACGATGATCCCGTAGTCACGGACGTGCTCAGCCGTGAGCCGGCGGCCGCGCGGCGCCTCGGGTGCGATCGTCGCCCCGCCCCCGTCGACCCCAGGGTCGAGGTTCACTGCTGAGGGCATGGTGCGCTCCCGCTCCGGGTGGTCGTGGTCATGGCGAGACCCCCGCCGGGGCCAAGCCGAACGCCGCCTCCATGACGGCGTCCATCGATGGGTCCGCGCCGAACTCGGCGACGATCGCGCCACGGCGCATCACGAGGACGCGGTGCGCGAGTCCCAGGACCTCCTCGAGGTCGGACGAGATGAGGATGATCCCGACGCCACGTGCCGCGAGCGACCCGATGAGGTTGTGGATCGCGTGCCGGGCTCCGACGTCGACGCCGCGAGTGGGCTCGTCGAGGATCAGGATCCGCGGCTCCTGGAACAGGCACTTGCCGAACAGGACCTTCTGCTGGTTGCCGCCCGACATCGTCTTGACCATCGCGTTGGGCGACTCGGGCTTCACGGCGAGGTCGGCGAGCAGGGTGCGGACGTCGTCTCGCTCGTTGCCCTTCCACAGCCAGCCGAACCGGGCGATCCGCCGCGACGATCCGAGGAAGGGCAAGGTCGTGTTGGCCGCGACCGGCTGGTCCAGCAGCAGCCCCTGCTCCTTGCGGCTCTCGGGCAGCATCGCCAGGCCGGCCGCGAAGGACCTGTGGGGCGCCCCGGCGCCCAGCTGCGTGCCGTCGATCGTGATCGTGCCTTCGTCGACGGGGTCGGCCCCGAAGATCGCGCGTGCGAGCTCTGAGCGGCCGCTGCCGACGAGCCCGGCCAGCCCGACGATCTCGCCCGCCGCGACGGTGAGCGACACGTCGCGCAGGAACCCGGCCCGGCTCAGGCCGTCGACCTCCAACAGGGGTGGCCCTGGGGGAGGTGGCTTGCGCTGCGGGTAGTCCGCCGATGCCGCATGGCCGAGCATCCCGTTGACGAGCGTGGCCTCGGTCTCGGCCGACGCCGGGCCCGTGCGGATGAGCCGCCCGTTGCGGAGGATGGCGATGTCGTCGGAGAGCGCCAGCACCTCCTCCAGGAAGTGCGACACGTAGATGATCGTCATCCCGCCCGCGCGGAGGTCCCGGATGAGCGCGTGCAGCCGCTGGGACTCGTCGCGGGTGAGCGACGACGTCGGCTCGTCCATGATGATCACGTTCGCCCCGCGGCAGAGCGCGCGCAGGATCTCGACCTTCTGCTGGTCGGCGATGCTGAGCGAGCGCACCCGGGCGTCGCCGGGGACCTCGAAACCGCTCGACGCGAGCAGCGCGTCGAAGCTGCTGCGCATCGAGCCCCGGTCGACGAACGAGCCGTGCCGCGGCTCGACGCCCAGGAAGACGTTCTCCATCACCGTCATGTCCGGCGCGAGCGCCAGCTCCTGGGCGATGAACGCAACACCGTGGTCGAGCGCCTCGCGAGGCGATCCGAACTGGACCGCCTCGCCGTCGAGGAGGATCCGACCGTCGGTGGGGCTGATCGCACCGGCGACCATCTTCCCGACCGTCGACTTCCCCGCGCCGTTCGCGCCGACGAGCGCGTGCACCGTCCCGGCGGCGATCGACAGGCTCACGCTGTCGACCGCCAGGACGTTGCCGAACCGCTTCGAGAGGCCTTGCAGCTCGACGCGGGGGTCCGTCGCGACCGTCATGGCTACCTCGGAGCCGCCTCGGACCACTCCGCCTGCAGCTCGGGGTGGTCCTCGGTCAGGACCTTCTTGTTCAGCGCGACGACAGTGCCTGGTGGCTCCTTCTGCAGGTCGTACGTCTTCGGGTAGGGCTTGCCTCGGACGGCCGCGGTCGCGAACTCGACCATCTTGCGCGCCTGCGTCTGCGGGTACAGGTTCACCGACGCGAACCACGTGCCGTCGCGGATGCCCGTGAAGCCCTCCCGCGTACCGCCGTAGCCGCTCAGGAAGATGTCCTTGCCCGGGGCCTTGCCGGCCTCCTTGATGGCCTGCACGGCGCCGGCGATCATCTGGTCGCCGTTGGCGTGCATGACGTTGACGTCCGGGTGGCTCTGCAGGTACGTCGTCATCGACTTGTAGCCGCCGGGACGCGCGTAGCCGCCATCCGGAGCGATGGAGACCTTGATGTTCGTGTCCTTGGCGAGCTCCGACTTGATCACCTGGAACTGCAAGGAGTCGGTGGGGAACTTCGCCGCTCCGGGCATGACACCGACGTTGCACGGCTTGCCGGGGCCCATGTGCGCGTCGCACGCGGCCTTGATGTTCGAGGCGAAGATCTTCGCCTGGAACGTCGTCTCGTAGCCGACGACGCTGTTGATCTGGGGAACGAGGGTCTGCAACGTGTTCGTCTGCTCGATCGGCCCCAGCGTCCCGCCGACGATCACCTTCAGCCCGGCGTCGCCGGCCTGCTTTGCGACCGGGAGGAGGCTGACGCCATCGACCGGCAGGATCGACACCGCGTCGAACTTCTTGGAGGTGATCGAGTTCTGCACCGCGGCGGCCTGGGCCTTGGCGTCGAACTTGCCGTCGACGAGCGTCACCTTCACGCCCAGCTTCTTGGCCTCCTCCTGCGCGCCCACCCACCACCACTGCGTGTAGTTGTTCTTGTTGTCGTAGCCCACCATGGCGATGCTGACCGGCTTCTCGCCCGATCCGCTCGACGAGGAACTGGCCGACGAGCCGGTGCTCGCGCTGCTCCCGCTGTCGCTGCTGCCGCACGCGGCGAGCGACGTCCCCAGCACCAGCACACCGGCGACCACGGGCAGAACCCGTCGCGCCCGCTCGCGGAGCGTGGTTTCCCTCATCGACATCCCCTCCTCCTCATCCCTGGCGCCCCGAGGGACTCCGCACAGGATCACTCAACGATCCGCACCCAGCGGACTGTCAGGCGACCGTATGCCGGGCGAACGCGCGCGTCTTGTCCCGACGCGAACACCACTTGCGCGCGTGCGCCCGGTGCGTGTCAGGCGGCGGGCTGCAGGTCCTTCACCACGACCTCCCGGAGCGCCGCGCCCCACATGCGGCTCTCGTCGAAGACGTTCGGGCTGTCGACGGACGCGGCCGCCCAGCCCGGCGTGGCGAGCGCCTCGAGGAACTGCGCCTCGTCGGCGAACCAGCACTCCGAGAAGCCGGAGAAGTCGAGCGGATCGTCCGTCTCGCCCGTGCGGCCGATCGCCGACACCACGTGGTTCTGCACGTAGCGGTCGATCGGGACGGTGTGGAACAGCGGACCGTGCGTGTTGATCCAGTGCGCGTCGGCGTCCTCGCGGCTCATGCCGTCGCGGAAGTTGACGACGTAGACGACCTTGTACGGGTTGGAGGGGCCCTCGATCTGCGTGACCTCGGTGATGTGGGCGCTCATCCCGGTGAACCAGGTGTCGTCGAAGACGTTGGCGCTGTCCTCACCGACGGCCTTCCACTCGGGCGAGAGCATCGCCGCCTCGAACGCCGCCTTGTCGGTGAACCAGGCGCAGGAGTACCCGTCGAAGTACGTCGAGTCCTCGCTGTAGCCGCCGACCGCCGGCAGCGTCCCGGTCACGTGGCTCTGCACGTAGCGCTCGACGCCCGGGACCTTCGCGAACAACGGGCCGTGGACCTCGGCCCAGTGGCGATCCGACTCGCTCTTGGGCTTGTTCGGGGTGTACCGCGCGAACCAGACGACCTTGTACATGGCGTGCTCTCCTCGCTGATCGTGCTCCAAGCCTAGGTGCGCGGCCTTGCCTGCCCGCGCACGACGATTGCGTCCGCGCGACGACCTCGTCAGGAGGTCGTCGCGGTGGACTGCTGGAAGTCGTCGTCCGTGCTGGCCTGCATCGACGCGTCGGGGAGCGGACGCCGGTAGGAGATGTCCTCGCGGTCCCAGGTCGCCTCCTCGTAGAGGCCGAGCAGGCTCTGCATGGTCGGGCGTCCCGCGTGCCCGTCGCCGATCCACTCCGCCGTCACCACGCGCCGGGCGATGCGCCAGTCGCCTGCGCGCCGCTCGAAGCGATCGACGTACCTGCCGCCCATGAACTCCTGCCCCGAGCCGTCCTGCCGGCGCAGCACGATGAAGTAGTAGGTGTCCGTGTGGGCGACGTCGCCGTCGATGTCCACGGTCGTGTTCGTGACGTAGTGCATGTGGCGGTCCCACCGCAGCCCGTGCTGCTCGTTCGCCCACTCCGCGACGTCGCGCGGGCCGCCCTCGAAGGTGCCGTGCGTGTCGAGCGCGTCCGGGTGGAAGGCGGACATCACGAGCTCGACGTCGTGGCGGTCGATGCCGCGGGTGTAGCGCAGCAGGCACTCCTCGATCGCAGCGCGGTCGAGCACGCGCTGGATGTCAGGATCTCGGTCGGCGGTCATGGCCGGACGCTAGACGCGGGCGATGCGCGCGTCTTGACCGCACGCGAACGCGCGTTGCTCGTTCGCGACGAGACGATCCGGTCCCTAACCGCCTGCCCGGAACTCGCTCGGCGTGCACCCGTAGAGGGCACGGAACGAGCGGCTGAAGTGCGCCGCGTTCGTGAGGCCCCAGCGGGTGGCGATCGCGAGGATCGTCTCGTCGGCGTGCGCGGGATCGCGCAGGTCGCGCCGGCAGCCTGCGAGCCGGCGCTCCCGGATCCAGTCGGTGACCGTCAGGCCGTCGGCCTTGAACAGCTTCTGCAGATGCCGCGTCGACACGAAGTGCGCGGCGGCGATCGCGTCGGGGCGCAGATCCGGATCGTCCAGGTGCTCCTCGATGTGGACCTTGATGCGCGCGAGCAGGTCGCCGGTCGGCGGGCGGCGCGCCAGCTCCGTCCCGTCGGTGCAGAGCGCGCGGAGCAGGTAGACGGCGCTCTCGCCGAGGTCGGTGTCGCCCTCGGCGACCGTGCCGTCGGCCAGCCCGCGCGCCAGCCGCGTGAGGAACGGCGCGACGAGCGTCTGCGCGATGTCGCCGCGCAGTGGCGTCGCGAGGCGCGAGACGGGGTCGTGGCCGCGGAAGCCGAGCAGCAGGCGCGAGCACTCGAGGACGACGAGGTCATACGGCGCGTCCGTCTCGATGGAGAACGGATGCGACGTGTCGTAGAGGACCATCTCGCCGGCGGACACCGGCGTCTGGCGGTCGTGCTGGCTGAACACCGTGCGGCCGCGCAACTGCAGCGAGAGGTGCACCGCCTCGGGGTCGTGGGCCGCGATGTCCGACCACGTGCGCGAGACGGATGTCGCCGCGCTGCTCACGCGCGAGACCGTGAGCGGCCCCATGAGGTACTGGCGCACCGTGCCGGTGAAGCCCAGCGCCTCGCGCCGCCGGAACGTGCACGGGAAGAACGCACGATCCGAGCTGTCCGTCCAGAAGTCGAAGCGCTCGTGCGGCGCGACGCTGTCGGTGTCGAACAGGGTCGGCACGCCTCACGCTCCTCCCGGTCGATGGTCACGCGGCGAGCAGCCGTATGCCGCCCGGTACATCCGGCTGAAGTGCGCAGGGTTGCGCATGCCCCACCGCGAAGCGATGGTGCCGATGCTCTCGTGCGCGAGGGCCGGGTCGGCGAGGTCGCGGCGGCAACGGCCGAGGCGCAGTTCCCGGATCCATCCCGAGATGCTCACCCCACGCGGCTCCCACAGGCGATGCAGTGATCGGACCGAGATGAAGTGCGCGGCGGCGATGCGCGCCGGAGTGAGATCCGGGTCACCGAGATGGCGGTACACGTAGGTCGTCACCTGCGGGAGCAGCACATCGGCGTGCAGGTACGTCCCGGTGCTTTCGTCCTGGCGTAGGAAGATCGAGCGGACGACATCGACGATCGTCTCCCCGAGGTTCGCTCCGCCCGCGGCCAGCGTGTCGTCCTCGATGCGCGCCGCGAGATCGATGAGGAACGGCGCAACGAACCGTGACGCGAACGTCTGGTCGATGCGCTCGCCGGTTCGCGCGCACACGCGGCCCGCGCGCTGACCCAGCAGCGCCATCGGGAACGAGATGACCAGCATCTCGAAGTCGGTCTCGTTACGGATGACGAACGGGCGCGAGCTCTGGAAGCCGAACAGCGTTCCCGTCGGCATCGCGCACGACCTGCCGTCCTGCTCCATCCGGCTGTGACCGCGCAGCTCGAGCCCGAGGTGGAACGTCTCCGGGTCCGCGGCGTCGATGTTCCGCCGGGTCCGCAGCAGCCCCGACGGTCCCGCCATCACCCGGTGGACGTCGACCGGGCCGAGCTCGCAGTTGTGGGCGACGCCGGAGAACGCCGAACCGCCGCCCCGCTCGAAGCTCATGGGGAAGTAGGCCTTCGAGGCCTCCTCAACCCAGAGATCGAAGCGCTCGGACGGCGCGACCTGCGACGTGTCGATGATCAGCGACATCTCTCGGTCCCCACGTCCTCCACGCGGCAACGTGCCAGTTCTACAGGAACCGCAGCACGACTGGGCGCAACTTCGCAATCGCCGTGCGCTCCGCGTCAAGCCCGTCAGCGCGCGTCGGTCTAGCGTCGCCACGGTCATCCGTGAGGGGAGAGCAGCCATGGGCGAGATCAGCCGGACGGTCGACGGCGACACGCGGTGGGACGGGGAGGCCGACGTCGTCGTCGTGGGCGCCTCTGTGGCCGGGTTCAGCACCGCGGTGAACGCCGCGGAGCTCGGCGCGTCGACCATCCTGCTCGAGGCCGCCGAGCAGGTCGGCGGGACCGGGCGCAAGGCCGCCGCCTGGGCCTGGATCCCCAACAACCACCTGATGCAGGAGAAGGGCATCCCGGACTCGCACGAGGACGCGATGGCCTACCTCGCGCGCTTCGCACGGCCCGCCCTGTACCAGCCGGGGCATCCGACGCTCGGTCTCCCGGCCTGGGAGCACGAGCTGCTGGAGGCGTTCGTCGACAACGGGCCCGACGCGATGAAGACGCTGGTCGACATCGGCGCGCTGTCGGTGATGCACGCCGACGACTACCCGAACTACTACAGCCACCACGAGATCGACAAGGTGCCCTTCGGCCGGGTCGTCATCCCGCAGCTCCCCGATGGGGAGCCGGGCGACGGGATCGAGTTCACCCGGCGCATGGAGATCGCCGCCCGTGAGCGCGGTGTGGACATCCGCACGGGCCACCCCGTGGAGGGCGTGCTCATCAACGACGCCGGCGAGGTCGTCGGGGTGAGCGGCGCCGCGGGAGGACGCATCCGCGCGAGGCGCGGCGTCGTCTTCTGCACCGGCGGCTTCAGCCACAACGACACCCTGCGCGACCAGTACCTGTCAGGGCTGCTCGTCCCCGGCTGCTCGGTGCCCACCAACCAGGGCGTGCTCGTCGAGGTGTCCAAGCGCCTCGGCGCCCCGCTGATCCACATGAACGCCGCCTTCATGTCGCCGATCCAGTACGAGTGGGTGCTGCGCGACGACCCGGCGATCGTCGGCCTGTTCCAGACCCCTGGCGACAGCATGATCATCGTCAACAAGTACGGCCGGCGGATCGGCAACGAGAAGACCTCGTACAACGACCGCACGATCCCGCACCTCGTCTTCGACGTCGAGCGCGCGGAGTACGGCAACCTCCTCTCGTTCGCAGTGTGGGACGAGCGCACGAACACGACCTGGGCCGGCGCGCCCTACGGCTTCGTCCCGGCCGCCGACGGGGAACGGTCGTTCGTCGTGCAGGGCGACACGCTCGAGGAGCTGGCGGACGTGCTGGACGCCCGCCTGGAGGGGCTGGGGTCCGCCAACCACGGCATCCGCCTGGACCCTGGCTTCCGTGCCGGGCTGGCCGATCAGATCGCGCGGTTCAACGCGATGGCGGTCGCCGGCGTGGACGAGGACTTCCGACGCGGCGACGCGGCGATCGACGGGTTCTTCCACGGCGAGGCGATCGACAACCCGTACCCGAACAAGACGCTGCACCCGATCTCCGACGACGGCCCGTACTACGCGTCCATCATCGCCCCGAGCGCGATCGAGACGAAGGGCGGACCGCGCGCGACGCCCGGCGGCGAGATCCTGGGCGCCGACGACGAGCCCATCCCCGGGCTGTACGGGGTCGGCAACTGCGTCGCCTCGGCGACCGGGCAGGCCTACCTCTCGGGCGGGATCACGTTCGGGCCCTACATCACGTTCGGCCTGCTGGCCGCACGCGCGGTCGCGGCGGCGCCGCTGAAGGAGGTCCGGGCCACCGAGCTCGCGTGACACGCGTTCATCGGGCGCATCAGGATCACCCCCCGGGGGTAAAATGGCCGCGCCCGTTCGGTGTGTCCCGCCGATCGGTCCTCATCATCACGAGGACGGCCCGGCACCTTCGAGGGTGCGCGCGTCGCCTCAGGTTCATGCAAGCCGAACCCCGAGGAACGAACCGATGGGACACGACGGACAGGCCGTCCGACTTCTCGATATCGCGCCGCAGCTCGCAGAGCATCTCCCCGAGAGCCAGGCCGACGACGCCCGCAGGGCGATCGTCGCCGAGGCGACCGAGATCGGTCGCGGGTCGTGGGACCGCGACGCGATCGCCCGCCGCCCGAACCACCCGTTCGGCGCGATCGTCGTCTCCGGCCTGCTGGCCCGGACCGTCGACATCGGCGGCTATCCGGGGCTCGACGTGGCCGGCCCGGGCGACGTCGTCGGGCTGCGCGATCTGCGCCACAACACGCTGCCGTGCGGCGAGTCCTGGGTCGCGACCGTGCCGGCGCGGATCGCGGTGCTCGACGACCGGTTCCTGCTCGCCGCCCGCCGCTGGCCGCGCCTGGTCTCGGCGTTGTTCGAGCTGCTCGGCGAGCAGCGCGACCGCCTGATGATGCAGCTCGTGATCGCCGAGCAGCCGCGGGTCGAGGACCGCCTCCTCATGCTGTTCTGGCAGCTCGCCGACCGCTTCGGCCGGGTGACGCGCGACGGCATCACGATCCAGCTCGCGCTGACGCACGAGGCGCTCGGTCGACTCATCGGCGCGCGACGGCCGACCGTGACGCTCGCCCTCCGGATGCTGGGCGAGCGCGGCGCGATCGAGCGCAGGGCGGACCGCAGCTGGCTCGTCAAGGAGCTCCCGCAGGACACCGCCGTCACCGCCGCCGTCCTGTCCGACGGCACCCAGCCGCGGCCGCTGGAGCCCGAGCCGCTCAGCTCGCCGTCGTGATCTCCAGCAGATAGGCGACCACGAGGTCCTGGTCGCCGACCGTGAGCCCGTACGCGTCGGAGTGCGACTCGACGTGCTTGATCTGGCCGCCCGAGCCCTCGACGACGCTGTCGAGCGGCACGACCGCGTAGTCGACGACGCGCACCGTGTAGCCGAGGTGCTCGAGCCGCTGGACCGTGCGCTGCTCGCCCACGATCGACAGCTGCACGACATAGGCGACGCCGTCCGGGTCGAGCGCCTCGGGCAGCAGCCCGATGAGGTGGTCGAGCAGGTTGCGGCCCCAGAAGTCGACCTGGCGGTGGCTCGTGTCCTGCGTGACCGGATCGGCGGGCTTCTGGTCGAGGCTCGCGACGATGAGGTCGTAGCGCTCCTCCGGCACCCACGGGTAGAGGTCCAGCGCGGTCGCGGTGACGCGATCGGCGACGCCGTTGCGGAACGCGTTGGTCAGCGTGTTGGCGACCGCGGCGGCCTGGATGTCGACGGCGTGCACGTGCGTCGCGCCGTTGCGCGCGAGCTGCACGGCGAGCAGGCCGGTGCCGGAGCCGACGTCGAGGCAGCGCTGGTGCGAGCCGAGGCCCTCGCGGTAGAGGTGGCGCCAGAGCAGGAACGAGCCAGGGTTCGGCCGAGCCACGTCCGGATCGACCACGAGGTCGGGGACGTCGAGCGGGAAGACCCCGCGCCCGCGGTTGTCGCGGAAGCGCAGGCGGTCGCCGACCTCGCCCTCGCCGAGGTCGCCGGGGACCGGCGGGTGCGCGTTGCCTGGCTTCGTGTCGGCCAGCGCCGCTCTGGCCGCTGCGACGTGCTCGACGCCGACGCCGCAGCAGCCGCCCACGATCTGCGCGCCCTCCTCGCGCCACTGCAGCGCGAGCTCGGCGTACTCCGCGCCGCCGATCGCCGTCTCCGACCGCCACCCGTGCGCGGACAGGTAGCCGAGGTTCGGGTAGACGCCGAGCGGCAGGTCCGTGAAGTCGCGCAGCCATGACACCATGCCCGGAACGTGGTCAGGCGGCATGCAGTTGATGAGCAGCGCACCGACGCCCTGCTGCTCGAAGCGGCGCGCGGCGCGGCCGAACGCGTCCCCCTCCGGGCCGCCCCAGTGCTCGCCGTAGATCCCGCAGACGCCCCGCCGGCAGCGGCGGAAGCTCATCCACACCGGGATCCCCGTCTCCCGCAGCAGGGCGACGGTGTCGTAGGTCGACTCGTGCACCAGCGAGAGGGTCTCGAGCAGGATGAGGTCGGGCGGGTCGGTGTCGAACGCCCGCGCGAGCAGGCGGATCGTCTCCTTCCCGTCGGGCACGTCGAGGTCGCCGTTGAGGCTGAACGCGACCGCCATCTCGCCCTCGCGGCCCGCGCCGGCGATCGCCTCGCGCGCCAGCCGCACGCCCGCGCGCGCCACGTCCATCCAGTGCACCGGGCGCGACGAGCCCCAGATGCGCGGGCCCCCGTCACGCAGCGCCGTGGGCAGGCCCCACGTGTCGGTGGAGACGATGTCGCACCCCGCCTCCGCGTAGCGGCGATGCACGGCGCGGACGTCGTCGGGCGTGTCGAGGATCGCGCTCAGGCCCCACAGGTGCTCCTCGCGCTCGGGGCGGTCGCCCGCCACCTCGATGAGCTCGGTGCCCGTCGCGCCGTCGAGCACCACGCACCGGTCGCGCGCGATGAGCTCCATGATCCGCGCGTACGGATCCCCGGGGAGCGGACCAGGCCCCTCGGCCCCTGCGATGACGGAACGTGACGACAAGGTGATGCTCTCTTCCCCGACAGACGTGTGCGCCCTCCGATGAGCGTATCGGCGTCCCGTCCGGGCGGATTCGACGCGCCGGCCGCGCTGCGGGAGCTCGCCGCGCTGCACCGCGCGGAGCTCGACCTCGCGCGCGAGGCGGTCGCGCGGCGCGCGGACGCACTCGACCGGATCCGCAACGGGATCGGCCGCCTCGGCGAGGTCGGCGCGCCGGAGGGCTTCCTGCAGCGCGCCGCGGATGAGCTGGGCGTGAGCGCGGACTTCGACCGGGTCGTCATCAGCGAGGTCCGCGACGACGTGCTGCACCCCCACGCCGTGTGGGTGCGCGAGGAGCCCGAGCCCGGCGCGACGGCCGCGCGGCTCGAGCGGCTGCAGGTCCCGCTGGCCTACCCGCTCGTGGAGGCCGAGGTCGCGTCGCGCCAGCTGCCGGCCGTCGTCGACGTCGAGGCGGGCGCCCGCCGCACGCCGGCGGCCCT